>Ga0302296_1003277_pt1 | contig 10464 bp, 6 predicted proteins | sample III_Fen_N3_1_FD_194546 | JGI IMG/M metagenome (GOLD analysis project Ga0302296, IMG submission 194546) | Peat permafrost microbial communities from Stordalen Mire near Abisko, Sweden - III_Fen_N3_1 | ecosystem: Environmental > Terrestrial > Soil > Wetlands > Permafrost | place: Sweden: Abisko... | reverse complement strand
ATACTCAGAACCTCAAAAACACCTCATAATTTAGTTTTTTATCAGTTTGTAAAGCTGATAAAAAAATCAAAAAAAAAGCATTTGACAGATTAAAAAATCATAATTGATTTCTAATCTAAATAAAGATAGTTGTTTATAAATTATTCACTTAATACTATAAAATATTAATTATTAAGATCGTTCTTTTTTCTCATCTGAAGCTCAATAAAAACACTCATTTTCTCATAAAAGAATTAAAATTTAAAATCATGAAACTCAAAACGCTCATGCTTGTCTCTTTTTTCGCAATTTTTGCAGTGAGTTGCAATGAATCGGTACTCCAACCTGAAGATTCTCCAACTGCCACATTAAAAGCTGCTGTTATCGGACAGAACTATTTTGTTGCAAATACTGGAAGTAACAATAATCCTGGAACAGAAGCTTTACCTTTCCAAACTATTGCATATGCCGCATCATTAGCTAATCCAGGTGATGTTGTAACCGTTGAAAATGGAACTTATACGGTATCGGCAGGACAATTATTTGCCACTTTTTCCCGGTCCGGAACCAGTTCCGCATACATTACCTACAAAGCCAGAAATATAGGTGGAGCGATCCTGGACGGGCAAAATAACAGTGCTTTACGCGGTTTCAATGTCAGTGGAAGTTACATTAACGTTGAGGGATTTGAGATGAAAGGGGTTTCTGAACGTTTTTTTGTAGTGACAGGATCTTACATTAATATTCGCGATATAAACGCCCACCATAATGCTAAATATTGTACCGACACAACGGACGGTTTAAGTTTCGCTTCTGTCCCTTCACCTGCTAACAATGTTCTGTTTGAACGGTGTTTGATCCATGATATAGGCCGTTTGTCTCCTGAAGAAGGTTGTACGCTTACTACTACAAACTATTTTGCGCACGATCAGGGAATCTACGTTTCGGGAGGCTTAAATATAACTATTCAGAATTGTATTTTTTATAATATGCACCACGGATTTGCATTACAGGTTTACTCTGGATCTGGCGCAGTTTCGTCTAATGTGAAATTCATCAACAACACCTGTGAAAGTGGCAATCCATACCATCCAGCAGGACATGTAATCTTATGGGGTAGTTGCAATGGAGCATTGATCGCAAACAACATCTTTAAAGATCACCTTTCGTATGCAATTCAGGTTTATCCGACAGGATACACTTATTCAAATGTTCTAATTACTAATAACATCACTGGGGGAGGAAACGGTATTATATCTACAGGAACGGCTACTGGCGTTACAATTGCTAATAACTTTAACAATACAGATCCGTTATTTGTTAGTGAATCAACACATGACTATTCACTTGTATGCAATTCTCCTGCAACCGTTATTGGTTACGCAACGGGATTGTCAACCGATTATTTGAAAAACGCTAGAACGACAATTGATATTGGTGCTTATGCGTCAACGACAGTTTTATCTCCTACATTATATAATAATGCGCAGATTTCAGCAACCGCAACAAAAAATAGTTGTGGGACTGGTTATATTGGTTCGATAGTAACTTATACTGTTTTAGCTAATAAATATAGTTCGTCTGTAAGTCAGGTAGATGCGGATAACCAAGCTCTTTCTGACTTAAACGCAAATAAGCAAGTGTATGCAAATACAAATGGCACTTGTACGTTAATACCTGTAACAACATTTTATAATATTCAAACGTCTGCAACTGCGACTAAAAATACATGCGGTACTGGTTACACTGGCTCAGTTGTAACCTATAGTGTCTCTGCAAGTAAATATAGTTCGACAATAAGTCAAGCAGATGCTGATAATAAAGCACTTTCGGATTTAAATACAAATAAGCAAGCGTATGCTAATACTAATGGCACTTGTACTTTAATCCCTGTAACAACATATTATAATAATCAAATGTCCACAACTGCGACTAAAAATACTTGCGGTACTGGTTATACAGGTTCAATAGTAAACTACACTGTCTCTGCGAATAAATACAGTTCAGCTGTAAGTCAGGCTGATGCAGATAATAAAGCACTTTCGGATTTAAATACAAATAAGCAAGCGTATGCGAATACAAATGGCACCTGTACATTAATCCCTGTTGTTTATATGAGTGTTAAGACAATTGGATATGCTACTAAAAATGATTGTGGATCAGGGTATAAGGGATCGATCGTTTCATATACAATTAATGCCGGAGCATATACTTCAAATATAAGTCAGGCTGACGCCAACAATAAGGCAATATCCGATAGAAATTATAATGTACAGCCTTGGGCTAATTCTCATGGCACCTGTACATCAGTAGCAAAGAAAAAATAAAGTTAATTTCGAATCTTTAAGGTTTTCAATTTTGACATTCATTTATGAATTAATGAAAGAATTTTGTGTCAAATAAGAATGAGGTTTTAACACTACTTGTTAAAACCTCATTCTTATTCTATCAATTTTATCGATATGGGGAAATAGTGTAATATTCAATGCTCTTAAAACTAAAGGGGTGGTTTCATTAAGTTTTCAAAAGTCAAATAAAAGACTTGAATATTACCTTTCAGAATGTAAAAACGATCTTTAGTAAAAAAAGAAATTTTTTTTTGCTTGCAAAATGGCTAAGGCTTTTTGACATTCAAGATGAGAATAGATAAACAAAGTTATATGAAACTGCTTGTTTCAAATATTTTCATCAACTACGAGGTTTTTTACTCGAAATTTGTCCTATTTTAGTCGACAAAGAGTCCTTCGTATTATTCCAAACTTCAATAAACCTGATTTTTATTTGCCCATTCAACTAATTCCTCAATTACTCGCTCATTAAATGCGACCATCGATTTTCTACACGACCAATTTAATTTGAAATGTTATTCTAGTTATTTGTTATTGAGATATGTTATGATGTAGCAAAATTAGTTTGAATATCTTTTATTTACGTATTGAGATTTTATTTTTTTCATTATTTAAAGCTTTTTTACAAAATCTCTTTTATATTTCCCCGAGACATTCAATTTCGATTTAGATCATGCCCTCAGTATTTTGGCTGATTTTTTTTAGGAATGACTACATTTTTTCCAAATAAAATACTTTCTTTATAACCTAATACTTTGACCTAAATTTTAAAACATGCGAATCATAACAATTCTTTACACTTCTATTTTTGTGCTTGCTATTACAAGTTGTAATGAACCAGACATCCAAATAGAACAAATGATTCAGGAACAAACCACGCACGGGGAACTTAAGGCGGCTACAATTGGAACAAATTACTTTATTTCTACAACTGGAAATGACAGCAATCCTGGAACTGAAGTGAAACCATTTCAAACTATTGCTAAAGCAGCATCTGTAGCTAATCCAGGAGACGTAATAACTGTCGAAAATGGAACTTATACTACTGTGCCCGGTGGAATATTCGCAAATTTATCAAGAAGTGGAACTTCTTCAAATTATATTACATATAGGGCCAGGAGTAAAGGAGGAGCAATATTAGATGGTAAAAATAATAGTGCATTACGGGGAATTAATATACCAGGAAGTTACATTAATTTTGAGGGATTTGAAATGAAAGGGGTTTATGAACGCTTCTTTGTTATATCAGGAAAGTATATCAATATTAGGGATATTCACGCTCATCACAATGCTGGATATTGTACGGACACAACAGAGGGGTTAAGTTTTTCTTCCGTTACTTCGACTGCAAATACTATTCTGTTTGAACGATGTTTAATTCATGATATTGGTCGTCTCGGTCCGGGTGAAAGTGGTTGCTCTCCGGCAACCAAGAATTATATGGCTCATGATCAAGGTATTTATTGCAGTGGAGTTTCAAATCTCACCATACAAAACTGTTTTTTTTATAACATTCGACATGGATTTGCTTTACAAGTCTATGACGGATCTAATGCTACATCAACCAATATAAGGTTCATTAATAATACATGCGAAAATGGTAATCCTTATCACCCCGCCGGTCATGTTCTATTTTGGGGAAATTGCAATGGGGCATTAGTTGCGAATAATATTTTTAAAGACCAATATCAATCCGCAATACAAGTTTATCAAGGATCTTATATTTATTCCAATATTTTGATTACCAATAATATTACACGAGGAGGAGATGGCACTATATCAACTGGGACTGCAACTGGATTAACGATTGCGAATAACGACAACAACACGGACCCTTTATTCGTAGATGAAATAAATCATAATTACGCATTACAACCATCATCTCCCGCAAATAAAAGTGGGTATGCAACTGGTATAACAACTGATTATCTTAATAATGTGAGAACATCACCAAACATCGGAGCATTTGCTTCGTCAGGATCCTCATCGACTGTATATTATAATAGTCAAATATCTGCAACAGCGACAAAAAATGATTGTGGAACCGGTTATTCCGGTTCGACTGTAACTTATACCATTTCATCTAAAAAATATAGTTCCACAATAAGTCAAACTGATGCGGATAATAAGGCACTTGCTGATCTAAGCAATAATAAACAAGCTTGGGCTAATTCCATTGGTACATGCACCATAAGCCCTGTTGTTTATTACAGTGTTCAGACAATAGGATATGCTACAAAAAATGATTGCGGAACTGGTTATACTGGATCAACTGTACAATATAATATTCTTGCCGGGGCATATTCTTCAACAATAAGTCAGGTTGATGCCAATAATATGGCCATAGCTGATATGAATTGGTGTATTCAGTCTTGGGCTAATTCGCACGGAACCTGCACTTTAAATCCTGTGGTTTATTATAGTGTTAAGACAATAGGATATGCCACTAAAAACGATTGTGGTTCAGGATATACAGGATCTTCTGTTCAATATACAATTAATGCCGGCGCATATACGTCAAGTATTAGCCAAGCCGATGCTAATAATAAAGCAATATCTGATATGAACTTTAATAAGCAGTCTTGGGCGAATTCACATGGATATTGCATATTGATTCCTTAATGTTCTATTATCAAATGTTTTTATGCCACGACATTTTCCTTTAAGCTTTGTTGTAAATCTTTGAGTTAATATATCTATATTCTTGAGCATTTACTCCCTCCACTGTTCATTAATTGATGTAAAACTGATATTATTCCAACTTATCAAACCCGGTTCGACGACACTGCAATTTACTAATATTGGGCAGGCTTAGTTTGTATTTGAATTGATTAAAGAAAACTTTGGATTTGTTTAATGATTGAAAAATGGAAAAAATTGCAAAAGCTTAATCATATATTTCAATCTTCTCTTTAATACCATGTATCATTGAAGATGTGAAAATAAAATATGGATATCGTTGATATAAACAAAAGCGACATTATATTGTTTTACTTTCTTTAGCATAGAAATTAATGATGAACAGTAAAAGTTTAAAAAGAACACTTTTTTTCTTAGTCGGGATAGTATTATTTTGGTATGTATATCGCAATTTTGATATTCTTTCAATTAATGACGCACTTAAGGGTTTGAAATTTAAATGGATAATTTTATCGGTAATTTTGGGTTTGATAAGTCATATTGTCCGTGCCCTTCGGTGGGGAATGTTAATTAAACCTATGGGGTATAAGCCTAAGACCATAAATCTTTTTTTATCTGTTTTGGTTTTATATTTCATAAATTTAGTGATTCCTCGTGGAGGCGAGCTTGCTCGTTGTGCTGTTATAACAAAATCTGAGAAGATCCCATTTGTTAAATTATTAGGAACGGTATTTATCGAGAGGGTTACAGATTTCATTGCTTTCATCATTATATTTTCCGTAGTTTTAGTTTGGCAGTTTAGAATAGTAGAACAATTGTTTTACTCTTTGACACTGGATTTTTCTCATTTTCAGTCTAAAACAATTACACTTGGAATCGCTGCCTCCCTTATTCTTATTTTTTATGTTTTATCTAAACGATTTGGGCTATTAAAGAGATTTGCTGCAAAAATACATAAGGTACAAGGTGATATAATGGAGGGATTTAAATCGATACTCCAAATCAGAAACAAGTGGACATACCTATCTTATACAATTTTAATTTTCATGTTATGGTCGGTAATGTTCTATGTAATATATTTAGCGTATCCGCCAACAAGAAATTTGCCATTTTCGTCTGCCATTTTCGCGTATACAATAGGGACTTTTGCCTATCTACTTCCGATTCAGGCTGGAATCGGAGTTTGGCATTTTTTGATTATTGAGTCTTTATTTCTATTCGGTTTAGATAAGGAATCTGGTATGATGTTTGCTTTGATAGCGCATACTTTCACAGATCTGATTTATTTAGTCTTTGGAACTTTAAGTTTTATGATTATTCCTTTGATAAAAAATAGGGGATAATATATCATATTCTGAAAATTGTCAATCCGAAAGGTTGGTGCGATGGAAGATTTTTGAAAGAAAGATGGTGCAGAATACCCGCGCTAAAAAAAACCTCAAGCATTAAAGTAATGCTTGAGGTTTTAACTCATATTTTTGGTTAGATCTTTCTTAACCTATTTTATCACAGTAATATATGTAAATAAAATCATGGTGGCAGGATACTTTTAACTCATACCAAATCATTGATAATCTAATAATTGTTTGCTGCATAACGGTAGTGATCGGATTATCCTAAATTTTATTGGTTTATTCTTTATAGTAGCCTTTATTTCGACTATTGTAGTAACCTCCACTTCCAAAATTTTCTTTTATCGCATCATTTAAAACCAAGGCAACATTGGAAAGGGTCTTTTTGCTATCAAGCTCATTTATTAACTTGATTTGTTCTTTATTGCTATATCGAAAACGTATTACGAAAAGATTTACATCTGCATGGCGTCCAGCAATAATTCCATCAGTAACTAATGAAACAGGTGGACTATCAAGGATAATATAATCAAACCGTGCTTTGGCTTCTTTCATGAAATTTTCAAAGTTCCCATTTTCAAGCAGTTCTGCAGGATTTGGTGGAACCGGACCAGATGGAATAAAACTGAGATTATCAATTGAGGAATTCTCAATAACATCTTCAAAACGATCCTGATTGCTAAGATAAGTACTGAGCCCCTTTTTATTTGTGGATTTTAAAGCCTTATCCAAGGATGACATGCGCATATCCACGCCGACAAGCAACACTTTAAAATCATTCATGGCCAAAATGGAGGCAAGATTCATTGAAACAAAAGATTTCCCTTCACCGGAAACGGAGGATTGAACTGCAATAACTTTTTTGCCCTCCCCGTTAAGTATATATTTCAGGTTCGTTCGAAGAAGACGGAAGGACTCGGTAATATTTGACCGCGGATTTTCAAGAACAACCATATCTTTTTTGCCTTTATTATGAATAATCATTCCTGCAATTGGTAATCTGGTAGTTTGTTCTACTTCCTCTTTCGTTTGAATTGATCCGTTAATAAAATCAGTAAATAAAATAATACTGATTGGTAACAAAAATCCTAATATCATTCCTATCAAATAATTAAGTAATGTCATCGGACTTGTCTGTTTCGTTGTTTCAAGACGTGCAGGATCCAATACTTTTACATCTGGTTGATTTGAAGCATACGTAATTGCACTTTCTGCCCTCATTTTTAAAAGATAAGTGTATAACTCATTATTCAAATCAAAGCTTCGTTTTAAGGAGCTTAATTGCTGTTCTGTTTTGGGTAAAAGGGATAACTGATAGCTAAATCCTCCAGCACGTCTGTTAATATTCCTCAAATCAGTTTCTGTGGCAGTAAGCAATGTGTTAATGTTTTTAGATAACATACTATTAGTGAGTTGGATTTCTTTGTCCAATAATATCAGAGATGGTGCTTTTTCCTGAACGGAAAATGAGAGTACTTCCCGCCTGCTATATAAATCACTTAATTTAGTCACTAATGTGTTTAGAGTTTGATCTGTAATTCCGAATACAGAAGGCACCACAACCTGTTTCATCTGCTTCGAATCGTTTATATCATCGTGGAGATTGCGTAAATACGCTAAACGACTTTCAAGAATTGCCTTTTCAGACTCTAGTGATTCCTGTTTTTGCATAGCTAATCCTCCAGACTGGTTCAAGTCCACTGATTGGGTCCTCGTACGAAAATTCGTAAACTTATTTTCTGAATATGATAAGGAATCGGTGACGCTTTTTAGTTGGCTGTCAATAAATTTCATAGTGTTCTCAGCCACTCTGTTTTTCTCGTCAAGACCATATTCAATATAAGTTTGCTCTAATCTATTCAAAAAATCAACTCCACGTTTTGCGTTATTTTCAGATAGAACCAATTCGATCATATCTGGTTTTTTTTCGTTTGAAATTACTTTCAGTTTCTTTTGATATTGTAAGGCTAGATTGTTGAGATTATTGATCACAAAATAAAACCGCTTTCCTGAAACTATCTGACTCCCGAATTTCTCCAAGATAAAACCAAAGTATTTGTTTTCAAAAGGTTCTCCAAACTGGCATTTTTGAGAAAACTTAATTGTATTCTTCAAACTATCAGTTGTCTCTACATCTACTTTAAATTCGGAATCCGAGATACTTGTAATCGAAACTGGGATATCTTTTAAATTTGTTTTGTCTGAAAGTAAAATTACCTTAAACGGATCCCTACCGTAAAGATCCTTGCCATAAAGTGGCGTATTCTGATACCAGGAAATATTCCAACCAAGGCTCTGAAGTGTATTTAAACTTACGAAATGCGATTTTAGCCTGCCTGCATGATCCTGACCCATTACGTTTACAACACGCTCGTTGCCTTGATTTGGAGATAAATTTAAACGCTTAATGCCGCTTTCATACTCATTGATAATCAATGATGATTGAATGCTGTATTCCGGAGGCATATATCTGCTGTATAACCAAGCTGCAAAGAAACCCATGAAAATGGATATAGCAAACCAATACCATTTTTTTATAATACGGAAAAATAATTTTTTAAAATCGTATTGGTTGTGTTGTTCAGGATAATATATAATATTCTCAATTTCTTGTTTCATTGTTTAATAGGTATAGAAATGAATTATTTTTTTAGATAGCTAAGCACCAATATGGTTGATGTTACGGCAGAAAGAGTTATTGTAAATAGTGTGCTGTTTAAAGGAAGGTTTTTGTATTTGTCCGGATCGACATATAAAACATCGTTAGGAAGTAAATAGAAAGCTTCTGATGTCATCATTTTTTTTTCAGTCAGGTCTAAACGATAACTTTTACTTCCTGTGTTTGTCGTTCTGATCACGAGCAACTTTCTTACGCTCGCGTTATCTGTTGTCCCATTAGCCATTCCTAATGCTTCCAGAATCGTAATGCTTTTATTGTAATTGAAATAAACGCCTGGGTTTTTCACTTCGCCCAATATTGTAATTTTATAGGTCAAGATCCTAATCTTGACTGTAGCATCTTTAAAATATTCGCCTACCTTCTTTTGTATCGCATCTTGAGCCGCTTCTTCTGTCAAACCTATTACGCTGACTTCCCCAATTACAGGAAGGATTATCATACCTCTTTGATTAACCAAATATCCATTTAGATATTGACTTGATGTTTGTCCAAAGTCAGATTGTGTTCCGCCACTATTACTGGTTGATTTTGATGGACTGAATAGCTGACTTACCTCAGCATTCATAGACTTGATGTCAATATAAAGGTTATCCTCAGTTTTTATAAGATATTCTGGAGCTTGCCTAGGAATCCCTTTCTGTACATCCGTATTAAGATCCTGAAAATACTTCATGTTCCTTGTTGTCTTGCAGGAACTCAAATTCAATGCAAGTAATAAAATCAGCCCAAATAAGAGAAAATTTTTCATAAAATGTAATTTTAACTTTAACTATTAATTTTGTATACTAAAAGTCAAATACAAATGTTTCAAACATTACCAAATAAATTTCAATGTTAATTAGCGATAAAATAAATTGTATTTATTATTTATTGAATTATTGGGGGTTTTAAGTGAGGCCGATTTTTTTCTAAGTGTGCCCCAAGTTGTTGTCCCTTATGACAGTTCGATTTTTTTTCAAATAAGCCTTGTAAGTCAATTTCTTCTATTTCCTTTATGCGCAATGTGAATTTTTATATTTAAATTTACTTCTTCACCTTCTTTCCTGAAGGACTGACGTCCATTGAATTTTTAAAAACAATCTGGGTCGGAACTTTATAACTTGAAAGTTTTGAACCGCAATACTGTTTGATTTCGTCACTGGTTATTTTTTTCCCAAGCTGATTAACTACTACAGTAACCTTGATTGCCTCGCCGAGCAGTTCATCATCTACACTTTCGGCAGTACAATCAATTATTCCTTTCATCATAACAATTACTTCTTCAATCTCTTTAGGGCTTACTCTTTTGCCTCCTACTTTGATAATCTCCTTTTTTCTGGCAGTAAGGTAAATGTATCCGTCTTCATCAATTGTCGCCAAATCTCCGGTATATAGCCAACCATTTTTAATAGCCTCAGCTGTTGATTCTGGATCTTCAAAATAACCCTTCATTACATTCTTCCCTCTGGCTAAAATTTCTCCAGTA
>Ga0302296_1003275_pt1 | contig 10468 bp, 7 predicted proteins | sample III_Fen_N3_1_FD_194546 | JGI IMG/M metagenome (GOLD analysis project Ga0302296, IMG submission 194546) | Peat permafrost microbial communities from Stordalen Mire near Abisko, Sweden - III_Fen_N3_1 | ecosystem: Environmental > Terrestrial > Soil > Wetlands > Permafrost | place: Sweden: Abisko... | reverse complement strand
TGCGTGTTGATGAAAAGGGGGAGAGGATTCCACTGACCATTGCTGGTGCTGATCCGGTAAAAGGAACTATTGTACTGGTGGTTCAGAAAATGGGAGTGAGTTCGGCCAAACTTTTCGAGCTTGAGGCGGGTGATTTTATCCTTGATATGGTTGGTCCACTGGGCAAAGCAACTCATATTCATACACCGGGCACTGTGTTGGCATGTGGTGGTGGTGTTGGTGTTGCACCAATGCTTCCTATCGTTGAAGCCTATAAGAAAGCCGGAAACCGTGTCATTTCAATTTTAGCTGCACGTAACAAAGACCTGATTATTTTAGAAGACGAAATCCGTAAATGGTCGGACGAAACAATTGTAATGACCGACGACGGATCGTATGGAACCAAAGGATTGGTTACTGCCGGTGCCGAAATGGTGATTCAACGCGAAACGGTGAACGAATGTATTGCCATTGGACCAGCTGTGATGATGAAATTTACTTCGTTGCTGACCAAAAAATACCAGATTCCAACTCAAGCCAGTTTAAATGCCATCATGGTTGACGGAACCGGAATGTGTGGTGCATGTCGTGTAAGCGTTGGTGGAAATACCTACTTTACTTGTATCGACGGACCCGAATTTGACGCTCACCAGATTGATTTCGATGAGTTGATCATGCGTCTGGGCGGATATTCCAACGAAGAAAAACTTGCTTACGAGCGGTATGTGTAATCCAAATTAAACTTAAAGAAATGTCAACAAACAAAGAATATCTTCAGATTGAGCGTGAAAAAGAGTGGCGCGTCGAACTGAGAAAAACCATTGCCAACAAAGAACGTACTGCCAAAGAAAGAGTACGGATGCCTGAAATGGATCCGCAGGAACGCATCAAATACCAGGACCGCGAAGTAAATATCGGCTTGTCGGCCGATCAGGCACAGGGAGAAGCTACCAGATGTCTGGACTGTGCAAATCCAACCTGTATCGAAGGTTGCCCGGTAAGCATCAATATTCCGAAATTTGTCAAATATATTGAAGCTGGAAAATTTCTGGATGCCGCTAAAACATTAAAGGAAACATCAGCACTTCCAGCAGTTTGCGGTCGTGTTTGTCCTCAGGAAAAGCAGTGCGAAGCAACTTGTTTTTACACCCAGAAAATGAAAAAAGATCCGGTGGCTATCGGCCATTTGGAACGTTTTGCAGCCGATTACGAACGCGAAAGTGGATTCATGTCGGTTCCTGAAGTTGCTCCGGCCAACGGCATTAAGATAGCTGCAATCGGTTCAGGCCCGGCTTCGCTTTCGTTTGCCGGCGATATGATCAAATTGGGTTACGATGTGACTGTTTTTGAAGCGCTGCACGAAATTGGCGGTGTATTAAAATATGGTATTCCTGAATTCCGTCTTCCAAACAAAATTGTGGACGTTGAATTGGATAACCTCCAAAAAATGGGCGTGAAGTTCGTTCGCAACTTTATTGTTGGAAAAACAGCCAGCTTCGACGATTTGAAAGAAGAAGGTTTCGAAGCCTTTTTCGTGGCCAGTGGGGCGGGTCTTCCACGTTTTATGAATATTCCGGGTGAAAACTACAACGGAATTCTTTCGTCAAACGAATACCTGACCCGTGTAAACCTGATGAATGCTGCTAAAGATGAATTTGATACTCCTGTTATTAAAGGAAAAACTGTTGCCGTAATCGGTGGTGGAAATACTGCGATGGATTCGGTTCGCACAGCTAAACGCTTAGGCGCCGAAAGGGCAATCATAATTTATCGTCGTTCGCGTGCGGAAATGCCTGCACGTGTTGAAGAAGTTCATCACGCTGAAGAAGAGGGCATTGAATTTCTTAATCTGGCCAATCCGGTTGAATATTTTGCCGACGAAAAAGGAAAAGTTAACCGTGTGCGTGTTCAGCGTATGGGCCTTGGCGAACCTGATGCTTCAGGTCGTCGTCGTCCGATCGTTCTGGAAGGCTCGGAATATGACATCCCGGTTGATTTGGTTGTGGTTGCTGTTGGTGTTTCGCCAAACCCACTGATTCCTTCAGAAGTAAAAGAACTGAAAGTCAGCAAATGGGGAACCATTGAAGTGACCGAAGAAACCATGCAGAGTTCGATTCCTGAAATGTTTGCCGGTGGCGACATCGTTCGTGGTGGCGCAACGGTAATCCTGGCAATGGGCGATGGCCGAAAAGCTGCTGCAAATATGGATGAGTACCTTCAGAACAAGCATAAGGCCAATTAATTTTTATAACTTTAAACGACCAATCTAATTGTTATGGCAAATATATCAACCCGATTCTTTGGACTCGATTTAAAAAGCCCGGTAATTGCAGCAAGCAGCAGCATGACCGGTCATGCAGAACAAGTTATTAAACTGGCTGAGGCAGGTGCCGGAGCCATTGTTTTAAAATCAATATTCGAGGAAGAGATCTTTCATGAATTGCAGGAAGAACTCAGCCTACGAACTCCATTGAATTCTGATCCGGAGTATTTGGATTATTTTGATTATGTGATCAAAGAAGAAACAATCCGGAAATATCTGCACTTAATTTCAGAAGTGAAAGCAAAAACTGCGGTGCCAATCGTAGCCAGCATTAATTGTGTAAGCTCAAGCGACTGGACTTTATTTGCAAGGAAGATTGAAGAAGCTGGTGCCGATGCATTGGAGTTAAACATGTTTATTGCACCTTCAGATATTTCAAAAACTTCTGAAAATAATGAACAGTTTTATCTCGAAACCATCGAACGTGTGCTTCAGGCAGTTCGGATACCAGTTACAATTAAGATTAGCCACTATTTTTCTAATCTTTCTGCGATAGTTAAAAAATTATCAGGAACAGGAATAGCTGGAATCACGATTTTTAACCGGTTCTACAGTCCTGATATTGATATTCATTCGGAAACTATTGTTGTTGCTGATGTTTTAAGTACATCTCACGATTACTTGCTTCCACTGAAATGGACTGGTATTTTATCGGGCCAGATGAAAATTGATTTATCAGCCACCTCAGGAATTCATACAGCTGAGACTGCGGTGAAATTCTTATTGTCGGGAGCTTCGGCTGTGCAGATTGCATCTGTAATTTACCACGAGGGTCCTTCGGCAATTACGCGAATGAATCAGGGAATTTCAGACTGGATGGATCAGAAAGGGTACAAGTCAATTTCAGAATTTCAAGGTTCTTTAAGTCAGGCTGCTACATCAGCTCAGGCTTGGGAGCGGACACAATTCATGAAATATTTCGGCGAAAAAACATACTAAATATTTACGATTTACTAGTTGATTAATATTTAGATCGTTAAAAATATAAAAATGCCAGTACCTGCCCATTTGGGAAGTACTGGCATTTGTTTTACTTTTGACTCCCGTTATCTATCATCAGAACTATGAAACTACTTGTTGTAATTTGCCTCTTTGTCTTGAGTATTTCGATTTCTAATCCTTGTTTTTCGCAGAAGCAAGTTGAGATTTCAGGAGTAAAATACATTTTGCACACCGTAACCAAAAGCGAAACCGTTTTTAGCCTTTGTAAGCAATATAAAGTAAGCCAGAAAGACATTATGCAGGCAAATCCCGGATTGCCGGGGGTTCTTAAAGCCGGTACCACCGTTAAAATTCCGGTTGCTACCGTTGCTGCGGAAGTAAAGAAACAAGAACCTGTTACACCAGCACCAGCACAACCAACGACCGAGGAAGAATATTACTACCACAAAGTTGCTGCACGACAAACCCTGGTTACCATTGCCAAACAATATGGCATCACGGCCAACGATTTAATCCGGAATAATCCGGAACTGACCAAGGGAATTGTTCCCGGCCAGGTTTTAAAGATTCCGGTGAGCATCACCAATGTGCAAGACCAAAAGGCTAACGAGAAGTCGGCCAATCAATTTGATGTTTCAGAATATACGGTTCATCCGGTAGTTTCGGGCGAAACACTCTATAGCCTGGAACAACGCTACGAAATTTCTCATGACGAAATGCTGAAGTTTAATCCATCGCTGGTCAATGGCCTAAAAGCTGGCATGAAACTGAAAATCCCGGCAAAAACTGCTACTGTTGCTGCTGTGCCAGTCGTTGAGTCTGTTCCTGCCCCAGGTAATGTTGTCCTTACCCAATATAAGGTTGAAAAAGGCGAAACGCTTTTTTCGTTAGCCGCCCGCTTTGGCGTGGATGTCGCCGAAATAAAAAAGGCAAATCCATCGCTCTTTTCGCGCAGTATGGAGGCTGGTGAGACTATTTCGATTCCGCAACACTCTTCAATCAAAAACCAGAATACAGAAAAGACTGATACCACTCAAAAAGAAATCCAGACAGATATCATCAATTCGGCACCACCTCAAGATTGTGATCCCATAAACGCAAAAAAACAAAAATACAAAGCCGCGCTTTTGCTTCCGTTGTATCTTGCCGGAAACGATAATCCGGAGCCGACAAGTATCGATAAAGCCCTTTTGATGAGTAAAATCAGCATCGCAAAACCGGCAGTTGTCAACCCTGCTGATACTGCCGTTGTACTTAATGGTGCGAACATCGATCAAAAGGCATTGGGATTCCTTGAATTTTACGAAGGTGCGTTACTTGCCCTGGATAGTTTGCAGCGCAAAGGCATGAACATTGAACTGTATGTGTTCGATGCAAGTAATCAGAAAATGATTAATGCTTTGGTCCAGGTGGACGAGTTCAGGGATTTGAACCTGATTATCGGTCCGGTGTATCCCGAACTTCAGGAAACAGTGGCTTCGTTTGCCGCAAAGAACCGCATCCCGATGATATCGCCATTGGCTTCAACCGGCAACCTGGAGCAAAACAATTCGTGGTATTTTAAAGTGAATCCGAGCCGGGAATACCAGATTGAGCAAACAGCTTTGTATGCTGCTGAAGACCTGCGCGACAAGAATTTTATACTCCTTCAGTTAAGTGGAAATTCGACATCGGCTGACGCCCAGCTTGCTAAATTGTGCAAGGAAAAACTCGCTGCCAATTCAAAGGAAACATTATTTCACGAATACAATCTGCAGCAGCAAGGGATTACCTCTTTAAAGCCACTTTTGGCCGACAGCGCCGAAAATGTCGTTATCATTCCAACAGATAATGAGGCCCAGGTTAGTGTTGCCGTTACCAATCTGACTGCTTTAGCCGAGCAATACAATATGGTGTTGCTAGGTACACAGGCGCTTATAAAGTTGAAAAGTATCCAGACCGAAAACTATCATCGCGTACGCTTACGCTACTTATCACCCTATTTCATCGATTATAACCGGCCTCAGGTGCGCCGTTTTGTGGGTCATTACCGACAAATGTATTCAGCCGAACCTACCCAATTTAGCTTTCAGGGATTCGATGTGACCTATTATTTTCTGAGTGCACTTTATCGCTATGGCAAAGATTTCAGAGGTTGCCTTTCGGATTATCCCATGGAGCTAACACAGATGGATTTTAACTTCGAAAAGGTGGCGCCAATGGGCGGATATACGAATCATAGTTTGTTTGTTACCGGCTACGAGCGAAACTTTGATGTGCTTAATCTGGGGACTTTTGGCGGAATGAAAACAAGGAAATAAGCGCTGTACCTCATCAGCGGGCATCTTGCCCCGCAACCGGTAACCCGGAACAGAAATGGGGCTGCATCAAAAGTCAAAATTTAATAAATTGAACTTTCAAAATGTAAGTTTACCTTCATTTCACCCCTCCCTACTCGTAACCTGAGTTCGAAATAAGATATATGATAATACTATAAAAATAAGGTAATAAGGTTGTTTTCATGGGGTCTTTGAACTTTTACTAACCTGAGTTCGATTTAAGCTTCATGATAATATACTATAAATAAGGTAATAAGGTTGTTGTCTTGGCTAAATGAATTTCTACTGAGGTTCAAAAGTGCATGATAAGGTTTTAAAACCTCATTTTTAAAATCAAACCTCAGTAGAAATTATATGCACATGATCCTATAACCTTATTAACTTGTTGTCTATTCAACTATTATCTATTCAATTTAATATCGAACTCAGGTTATTAAGGTCAAAAAAACATTCGATAAGCTTTTAAAACCTTATTTTTTGAACCAAACCGAAGTAGAAATTTTGCACACAAGTCTGTTTAACCCAAATTACGCATTGGAGGTAAAAGTGAATTCGAAAAACTTCTATAAGCCTTATAGAACAATGGATACAGCGATTTTTTATTTAAAAAATGTCTAATGCTGCGCGTTAGAAAAATATACTAATAAAATGAAGTAAATCAGCTGTTTAAATATCATCATATCTCTATTGCGTAATTTGGGTTTAACCTTATTAACTTGCTATTTTTCAACGATCAACTATTCAATTTAATATCGAACTCAGGTTAATAGGAACAATTTATTGGCTTATTTTATAAATCACTCACCCCATATCCCCCAGCGAACATTCCCACTCTCTTCAAGTAGCTGCCGTGGGCACTTCGGGGTTCAATGTAAATTGAAGCAGTTTTTTAGATTTTTCGAACAATAGAATTTATTTTAAAAAAAATTTATTTAACAGTTGCTTTTTTTATTTTTTATTTATATTATTGTTTCATTGTTTTTCAGCCTATCTGTCGACTTTGCAGTAAATTGTGTAGGAGATGGATCTTCGGGTTGTGAAGGACATGTTGGTTTTAATGGGGATACTAAAAAATAAAGCCATGTTTCACACGAACCAATATCGAGTTACCAATCGAAAAGATTACTTCTTTCCCGATTTATTGGGTGTAATAATACAATTATTCCGCGGAACTATTGCTTCAGATCAAAGAAATATTTTTCCAGCCCGCGGAAACATTGCTTCAGATCAAAGGAATATTCTTCCAGATCAAAGAAAGATTGTTTCAGACCACGGAAACATTGCTTCAGATCAAAGAAATATTCTTCCAGACCAAAGAAAGATTGCTTCAGATCAAAGAAACATTCCTTCATTCCAAAGAATAATTCATTTATTCCGCGGAATATTTCATTCCCGTTGTGGAATAAAACTTTCCTGCTGCGGAAGTTTCCTTTGCCTCTCCGAAATAAAACCTACTCTCTTTGAGCTATTTAGCTCCAATCCGAACAATCGATTTGGTTTTAAAATCATCAAAACATTAATTTATGGCTGATTACGTTCCACACAATGATGCCGAATTTAATCTATGGCAAGCCAACATGATGGAGATTATCGCATCAAACCTTGAAAATTGGGTTATCTCAGCCGACAGTTTCAGTAAATTGTCGGGGTTGCAGGAAAACTGGGTAGCTGCCTTTGCAAAAGCCAGTAACAAACAAAATCGTACCAGCGCCGATGTGCAGGCCAAAGGTGATGCCCGCGAACCGTATGTAAAAGAACTGCGCACTTTCGTGGCCCAATGGTTGGCCAGCAACTCGAAAGTATCGAACTCTGACCGCGAACGCATGGGCCTGACCGTGAAGTCGGGTACGCGCACTCCCGTTCAGGTACCAACTACTGTTCCGGTTGGAGCCATCGATTTCTCGGTACTTCGCCAGCACACCATCAGTTATTCCGACGAGGCTACTCCCCGCAGCAAAGCGAAGCCTGCCGGAGTACATGGTTGCGAAATCTGGATGAAAATTGACGGGGTCGTTCCTGTTGATGCTTCCGAACTAAGCTATGTGGCTACCGACACCAGTTCGCCTTACACGGTGAATTTCGAAGGCCGTTATGCCGGGAAACCTGTTTACTATTGGTTGCGCTGGGTAAACAACCGGGGTGAGCATGGCCCCTGGGGCAGCACCATCAGCGCGATGGTGGCGGGCTAACCCAAGTTAAAAACACAGATCATTGAACCTCCGCGGTTGAAAGACTCCGGAGGTTTTTTTATGAGAAAATTGAAAAAAAGCAAAATAATTCAGGAATATTAAAAAGTCAGTTTGCTATCTACTCAAATGGTAATCAAAGAAAATCAATCAATTATTATGAAGCATGATTCTGTTCAAAAACGAGTATAATACAGTGGTATAATTTCTGATGGCATTGAAAAAAAATGAGGAATCATTGAGGTATTATAACATGATAATGTTTTTATAGTATTGCAACGTATTTAAGTTGTATTGTGTCTCAGTAAATCGTATTGTTACCATTAGAGAAGAGCAGTTTAAACTACTTCACAAAAATACGATGATGAAGGCGATAATCTTAATCAGGAGTATAACAGAAAAGTAAAGCCAATAGAAAAAAGAGTTGAAAGAGAAAAAGCTAAAATAGATTGAATTTTTCAAGTTGCTAATTTTATTTCTAACTTGCCATATCTAAAGTTTGTATATAATGAAACGCACTTTTACGACCAATTCACGACTCATCAATGAGTTATTTGCTAATTACATTAGCACTTTTGCTGCGTTTTCTGAATTGATCAACAATTCAATTCAAGCAAAAGCCAGTAATATTTGGATAACCATTGATTATACAAAACAGGAAGAACTTCATCCTTTAATCATTAAAAAGATAGTAATCAAAGATGATGGTGTTGGTGTGCATGTCAGTGAGTTGGACTCAAAAATATTGGATATTGGTACAGCAAATAAAGAGGGAGGTAAAGGAATTGGTCGTTTTGCTGCATTTCAAATTGGGAAATCAATCGAAATTGAAACGATTGGATATTCACAACAGGAAAAAGATTTTTCTAAGGTTACTATTCCGTTGCACTTCGATAGTTTCGGAAAAAACATAAATGTTTCAAATATTGATGTTGACACCAAAGAGGAACAATTAGAGGGTAAAAACTCAACCTATTACCAGGTAACTATTACTGACTTGTATGATTCAACAGTGACCGACAGAGAACCAAAAAAGAAAATCATTGATAAGTTTCTAAAAGAGAATATTCAGGACGCTATTTTTGAACGCTATCCTCTTAAAATCTTCAACAAAGAAGTTAAGTTTTATATTAATGGACAACAAATAAATCCTGATGATTTTGTTATTGGGAACCCCGATAAGGTAATATTACCTTACACTGACAAAAAGGGGGAGGATCACCGCGTACATTTAAATTTTATGCCTATTCGAAATGTTGAGAAGATTAAAGTGTTCTTTACAACTTTAAATGCAGGAATTCAAACTATTGCTAATGGATTTGAATATGAAGCTACCTAGTTAAGCCCCAAAATTGGTGGATGGTTTATTTATATCCATTCAGATACTTTATGTACAGACATGTATCGGAATGTCGATTTAGATGGGATGGATGAAAATGTAAGGCATTATAAGGAATTCATCAAAGAGCAATTAAATTCTTTTTTCAAAGAGAAAAATAAAGAATTTGACAATTTTACGGATAAACTAAAGCATGATGAATACTACCCTTATAATGGAAAAGTTAGTTCCTCAAATTCAAAGGTGCTTCTATTTGATAAATTGGCTTATTTGGTTGAGGATAAATACAATCTTTTAAATGAAAAGAACCGTTTACGCGAAATTATTTATCCATTAATCGATAGAACCATTTCGAATGGGGAGTTGGATAGAATACTTAAATGCATTCTTAAACTCAACAATAAGATGATTTCTAAATTCTCGAATTTACTCGAAAAAACAGAAATGGAAGATATTATCGAGTTTTCGGAAAAGGTAGCCGCAAAAATGGAAGAATTAGAATTTCTGGAAAAGATTGTTTATTCGGAAATATCAAAAAACGTTAAAGAAAGAAAGGAACTTCATAAATTTTTAGAAAAGATGCTTTGGATATTTGGTGAAGAATATAATGGTTCGACCAAACTTCTTTCGGATAAAGGCTTAGAGAATAATCTAATTCAATTAAGGGCTGATTTATTGCAATATGCTCCATCGAAGAAAGAAAATAACATTGCTGACGTTGAAAAAAGCATAAAATCAATTACCGACTTGTTTTTGTATAGTGAAAAGATATTGGATATAAAAAGACGCGAAGTATTAGTTGTAGAGCTTAAAGCTCCAAAAGTAAAAATTAGTCCCAAGGAATTAGGACAGGTAATGAAGTATGCAACTGAAATCGAGAAGTCCAGTAGCACACCTAAGGATGTAAAATTTAAGATACTGTTAGTGAGTTCGGAAATTAATGATGATGCTGCTTTTCAAATAAAGGGGACTGAAGATAATCTCTATCATTTTTTCTCCAGCAAAAATGGTAAAATAGAAATATCTGTTATGAAATGGGCTGACATTCTCGAAAATTTAAAGCGAAAACTTAAATATATGTCGAATATCCTGAATGTAAAAGATGTTGACATCCAGTCTAAAATTGAAAAGGATTTTGAAAATATCGATTTTAACCATATTTCTTCAACTCTAAAGAAAGTGGCAGTATAACTTTTTGAATATTTAAAATTTTCATATACTCTGCATTCGTTGATCCTGGTTTTATCTCAATTTAATAAGGATTTAATGGTTGATTCAACGCTTGATCTAGTTTTGAACTCAGTATCATTTTCTTCTTGAATCTGAATGATTTTCTTGAATTCAGCAAAAAGATTGTAAATTCGTTCCCGACTGAAAATCG
>Ga0302296_1003271_pt1 | contig 10469 bp, 7 predicted proteins | sample III_Fen_N3_1_FD_194546 | JGI IMG/M metagenome (GOLD analysis project Ga0302296, IMG submission 194546) | Peat permafrost microbial communities from Stordalen Mire near Abisko, Sweden - III_Fen_N3_1 | ecosystem: Environmental > Terrestrial > Soil > Wetlands > Permafrost | place: Sweden: Abisko... | reverse complement strand
TTGTGTTTCTGCAAAATTACTTAAGCGAAACTTTATTGGCATTGATATATCAAAAGAGGCCGTTGAGTTAGCTAATTCGCGTCTTGAAGAAATGGTAATTACAGAATCTGCGTTATTAAATAAGGGAGTAGATGAATATTTAGAGAAAACTGAAAGAGAACTAGCAATTCTTGAAGAGATAAACGCTTTCCCTGTTCAGCGGAACTCTGGGATTGATGGGTTCATGAAAGAACATTGTAATGGGATGCCAGTTCCGGTAAAAATTCAATCTAAAGATGAAACACTCGAAGATGCCATAGAAAAATTAGAGAGAGCATCAATCGGGAAAAATTATGCTTTGAAAATAGTAATTCAAACAAAAGAATCAAAAACAAGTCGACTCTTTGATTTTCATTCAGATATTGAAATAATAAAATCACTTGAACTTCAAACCATAGAGCTTACAAAAAGAACTCTCAAAAATAAAAGTACTTTACAACGATTAGGATAAAGTTCATCGGGCAAATACTTGCAACTTCAAGCAACGAACACTAAAGGAGCAGATGGCCGGTGAGCCATTAGCCCACTAGAGCCCGCCGCTCTTCGGGGTAGGTAAACGGATGAGCTGTTGCTGTCCAAAATATTTTTTTTGAGTCCTTCCAACTGCACAGATGATCCCAAAATATTTTTTTTCTACTTTCCAAGACCGTTGATCGACCCAAAACTTTTTTTTTGAACCATCTGAGAGCATGAATCATCCCAAAATAATTTTTTTGAATCGACATTCGGTGAAGAACACTCCAAAATAATTTTTTTGAACCGTTCAGCATCATCTGCTTGGGCAAGTAGATATGCCTCAAAAAAAAAATCCTGACTGATTAAAAACCAGCCAGGATTCGATTACCTAAACCAACAAATAATCTATCGAATTAATTTCTTTAGTACCGGATACAATTCCTTCGACATCCGAAGAAACCCTAAATCGGTCATGTGGACTCCATCCACCGTTGCTTCCGAGTCGGTACCAATTAAGTTTTCCGCTTTTTGGTAGTAAATATTCTTATCGCCTTTCTGTTTCCGGGCATCAAAGATTTTTTTCAAGGTCACATTCTTTTCATGCAGCAATGAAAAAACTGTTTGATCGAAATACATGTGCGGGAAAAGCACCGTTTCGATCAGTAAAATGGGCGTTGTTGGCTTTTTTGCACGAATAATTTCCAGAAAACGGGCATATTTTTCGTTCATCTGCTCAACAGAAACATTGGGCAAACAGTCGATCACAAAACACGATGCATCAATGTTGGCAAAAGCTTCAGCAACTTCCAGATCAAGCTGTCCGTTTCCGCTAAAACCAAGATTAATCGTTTGCCGGTCGAGCATTCGTTCCAACTGATTGGTGTACGACATTCCGGCACGAGAAGCACATCCTCCCTGTGTAATACTGGTTCCGTAGAAAACAACAGGTTTTGCTTTTTTCGGAGAATCGATCTTTGGATTTTCGATTGTCGCAGTTGCGTTCACACCTATTTCAATGCTAACCAACCCATCATAAAGAGGCAGGTACAGCATATATTCCTGATCTTCACCGGTCATATGACTGATGATTATCGCTGTTGTTGCTTTTGCGGTAGGCCGGGCCGAATTAACAAACTGCCATTTCCCGTTTTTCAGGCAATACAAGTCTAAGCCTTTAATTCCGGAGGGTGCAAAGTGATTCATTACCACATCGCCGGAAACTTCCCATTTAGCTCCAATAACCGGTGAATTGGTACGAAACCGGATTGCCATTCCGCTGCAGTTTTTCGAAAGCCACCACACCGGTTGCCGGGTCTTATCTTTCAGGCTGGAAGGTAAACGGTCATAAAGTCCTTCGGTATCCGCAAATCCTTTACCGATCAGTTCAAACTTAGCAGCATCAACATATTTCAGGCTGTCAGCAGCAGCTGCCCATCCCTGCCCGCAAACGAACAAGGATAGGACCAGTGTTGTTATAAAAAGTCTCATTTTTCTAAATCTTTTTGCCACATTTGTTCAATATCTTCAAGCGATTTACCAGTGGTATCCGGAATATGGAACCGGATGATATACATGTATGGTAAACACATCAGCGCAAACAGGAAGAACGTATTGGCAGGTTTCAGGTTTTCGAGCATCCAGGGGGTTAGCTGTCCGATCAGGTAAGTTCCAATCCACAATGAAAGTCCGGCAATCGACATGGCCAAACCTCTGACTTTGGTTGGATACATTTCGGAAAGAAGCACCCAGATTACCGCACAAATAGATCCTGCGCAGAAAAATACATACAACAGAATGAATGCCAACAGGAAGATCGGAGAAATTCCAAAATCTGCACCTTTGACAAAATATAATCCAATCATTACCAAACTCAGGATCATTCCGGAAACTCCGTAATAAACCAGATTTTTTCGTCCAAATTTATCGATGATAACCAATGCCAATACCGAAGTCAGCATATTAACCAAACCGATCAAAACCTGAAAGAAAAGCGAGTCACCGCTAGACATTCCGCTCTGTTCGAAAATTGTTGGGCCATAGTATAAAACAGCATTCACGCCCATAAACTGACCTAAAATAGCGATGAAAACGCCCATCATAACAGCTTTCCGGATTCCGGGTTTTAATAAAAGCGACCATTCTGATTTGGTTTCATTCTTAACAGCATCATTGGTTAACGCAACCTGAGCAGTTGCCTCGTCAGCATCACCATAAATACGGTTCAAAATAAAATGGGCATTCGCAGTTTTTTGCTTCAGGATCAACCAGCGTGGACTTTCAGGAATAAAGAAGATTACAATGAAAAACAGCAAGGCAGGAACCGATTCCATACCAAGCATTGCACGCCAACCTTCTGATGCGAATACTTTATGCAGTGTTTCGTTCTGAATAGAAGTAGCTCCTCCGTTAGAATATTGAAGTAATCCATAGTTCACCAGATAAGCTCCAAGGAATCCAACGGTAACGGCAACCTGATAAAGTGAAACCAGACGTCCGCGATACTCTGCAATTGAAACTTCGGAGATATATAAAGGCGAAATGATCGAAACAACTCCGATACCAACCCCACCAAGGATTCGGTATAAAACCAATGTATCGAAAGAACCACTCACTGCACATCCTACACCGGAAAGAGTAAAGAGAACTGCCGAAAGGATCATCGTTTTCTTACGGCCAAAAGTATCACTCAACCAGCCGGCAAACATAACGCCGATGATGGACCCAACCAGAGCACAACCAACATACCAGCCTGTACTTACATTATTTAAGCTGAATTGGGCTGCCACGGTGCTTATCGTCCCGGAAATTACCGCAGTATCGTAACCAAACAAAAATCCACCAAGCGCAGCTACCGTTGACAGGAAGATTACATACCACAAATTTTTATTTTCGTTTTTAATGGTCATGAAGTTAGTTATTTGATGTTAAAATATTCTTTGTAACGGTTGTATAAATGGCCAGCCTGAAGATACGAAGATTGCGGGCTCATAAAATGAGAGAATTCAAAAGTGATTCCTTTATCGAAACCGGCACGGGCAGCTGCTTCCAGCTTCATGCGAAGTTTATCGAATTTGATTGGTAAAAATTTAATGGGCATGTCGCGATCGAAAGTTTCGGCATTGGTCCAGCATTTCATGCCGTATTTATCGGCCATTCGTTTGTTCACTTCGAAGAACGCATCCAATTCGTCATAGTCGATATGTCCATCCTGAAAAGCACAGGCATCAACCACATCGTGGATACCGTCGAATATTTCGCCCCATTCCCGTTCATGTTCCTGAACTGAAACCGACTGAGCTTTGGTCAGGCTGCTTCCTGCTGCCTCAACCGCTTTTTTCCCGTCGATCCATGGAGAAATAAAGGTTGGCAACCCTCCGGAAACATCTTTACATTGTTTTCCCATCGCATGAAATGCACCAATTGCACCTTTGGTCTGGCGGCTAATTTCGCCACTAATATACCAACCTCCAAAGCTCTTGTATTTGGTTCCGTAGTTCTTCCAGACTTCATCAATAACGTATTTATTATCCTCTATTTCCCAGCTTAAATCACCGGTATCCCAGTATTTTCCGGAATCGTACAAGCCGAAGTAAAACTTCATTTTGTATTTATCAGCCAGTCGGCAATACAGATCGACCAAATCAACCGAAGGCATATAGCAGTTGTGTTTCTTAAGCAGATATTCCGAAGGATAAGTGATGAACTTCCGGTAACCTGAACGAATCATGATAACAGTATCGATCCCGATAGCCTTCATGTGGGCAAAATCGGCATCCCATTCTTTTTCGCCCCAGTTCTGGTGAGGAATATCGTGCGAAATCTCGTCCAAAAAAGTTCCGGTAATTTTCAGACCCTTGGCTTTTGGGACAATCAACCGTGATTCCGGCGATTCCACATAAGCAGGTGTATTTCCTTCGCCTGACAATGCTGTAAATGGGACCGATAGTGCTGAAAGTCCTACAATAGAAGACTTTGTCAGAAAGTCGCGTCGGGATTTTTGTGTTTCCATGTTTATTTAGTTTTAAGATAATCAATGATTTAGAAACCGTTTAAATTGCCCCTCTGCCCACGGCAGGCGGGCACTTTGGGGTTCTCAAACCGGTTGTTCCACTATAGCTTTTGCTTTTGGTAAACCTTCACATAATCGACCAGAAAAACATCGGGAAAAATGGTTTTCTCCAAACTTTTTCGTGTTTCAGGAATTTCCATGCTTAAAATCAGGTATTCGGCAATGTTCGAAATACCCTGTCTTTGTTCATAAAACTTATACCCATCAATGAAAAATGAATATTTTTCAGGAGTCCACTCGAAACCATAGGTATGAAAGCCTTTACTCAATCCTTTCAGGTAGCTGTTCATTGGTCCGACCGAATGCATATTTGGGCCATAGGCCCAATGAATGGAATGCGATATCGAATCGGTCCCAATTTCCTTAAAGAACTCGAAAATATCCATTTCAGCACCGCATGTCGAAGCATCTCCTCCTTTAAAGATTTCAGGCGACTGAATCCAGAATGCAGCCCATACTCCTATCGATTCCTGAAGTTGGGCACGACATTCAAAATATCCGTATTTCGGCGTAAAATGTCTGGCCGTTCCAACAGCTCCGGCTAAAACGCTATCACCTTTTTGCAAAGCGAATAGCTTCAAATAGCCTCCATCGACTTTTACGGCCTCAGCCGAATTATATCCAATGCGCCGCGGACCAACTCCCCTGACATTCCACTTGGTCGTGTCAAGTTCATGACCATTAAACTGATCTTCCCAAATAAGCTTATACCCCATCGATTTAGGCGTTATCTTTTTTTGCGACATGGCATTGTTGGTTGCCCTCTGCTGTGCAAAACCGAAAGTAGCGAATAAAAAGAAGAGAAAGAATACTGTTGTGTTTTTCATCGTTTTGTTTTTACCACACAGACGCCAAAATGGGTCTGTGTGGTTGTCTGCACTTTCTATTCCAGAATTTTCCAGATCTCATACATTCCGCGGGGAACATGGAAACATCCTTTCCATTTACCACCTTTGAGTTCCAAAAGCGGTTCGCCCTGACGGGTAAGATAACCATACCATTCAGGATATTCAGGATCTTTAAAGTGATTCCATGCATATTCGTGGATGGTTTCGAACCATTTTTTACATTCCTGATTTCCGGTCAAGCGATATCCTTTGGCCATCGAAATCAAGGTTTCGATATGTACCCACCAAAGTTTCTGATCCCATTCAAGTTGTTGAACCGGATGTCCTTTGATATCGAGGAAGTAGAATATACCACCATGTTTTTTATCCCAGCCATTCTCGGTTGAACGCAGCAAAATATCGATAGCTTTCTGGATTAAAGCCTGATCGTTGTTACGCACAGCCAAATCCATCATAAACCACATCGACTCGTTGGTATGTCCGGGATTCATCAGGCGTCCTTCAAACGAATCACTAAAGCTTCCGTCCGGAGCAACACTTTCAAGGATCAATCCCGAATTATTGTCATAAAAAACCTCCATCACTTCTTTAATGAGTGGCTGAACAGTTTTATTTACATGTTCAGTTCCCAATATATCTTCCATAATCAGCGAAAGATTGCAAAGAATCATGGGCAACGAGAAGTTCTTCAATGGACGAGTTCCCGGATATGCTTTGTTATACTGTCCTTTGGTATTGTCCTGCCGTTTCAGAATGTTGCTGAATGTATCCAACGCTAATTTTTTATGCTCTTCGTTCTTGGTTGCTTTGTATAGCTCGCTGAAAGCCATCGCTGCAAAACAATCGGAGAAAATGTTGTACGGCTGAACCAAAGGTTTTCCTTCACGGGTAAGCGAAAAATACCAGTTCCCATTGGCATCCATACCATATTTCTTCATAAACTCAGCACCGTGCAAAGCCATATCCAGCCATTCCTGCTTTTTCTCAACTTTATTGTACAGCATGGAAAACATCCACACTTCACGACCCTGAAGCCACATAAATTTATCGGTGTCAAAAACTTCACCACGACGGTTCAAACAAGTGAAATATCCGCCAAATTCGGAATCTTTGGAATTGTTCATCCAAAATGGAACTACTGATTCCAGCAATTCATTTTTGTACTGTCCTGCGTATTTTTTTAATTCATTCATTGTGATAAATATTAGGAATATAATTTGTCGTCTTTCTATAAATAATTACCGTCAAATCCAATTGCTTTGGATTCAAACGGACGAATCAGCTCGTCGGTCAGAATAGCCAGCTCACGTTTGGTGATTGCCAGTTTCAGATCGAACTTCCGGCTCATTCGGGTTGCCCAAATTTTCTGAATTTCGGGAAGCACATCCTTGTTTAGCTGTGCCGAGAACAATTCGGCTGTTTTCTGCACGGTCAAAGGTGCCTGATCTTTTACCACAGCAGTCTTTGGTTCGAATGCCTTCAAGCCTTCGGCAAATTCCTGCACACAGATAGTGGTATCCGGTTTAAACCAGCTCCGGTTGGCCCAATGGTAGGACTCTCCTTTTACTTTCAGGATTCCTGAAGCTGTTACGCGCTGAATAGACTGAAAATCTTTGTCCTGCGGATTAATGTCAACCAGTGGCATCAGATAAGCACCTGCATCGAGTAAGGTTTGCTGAAGTTTGCGGATATTGATCTCACGAACATTCTTGTTATTCTGCACACTTAAGGCTGCCAAAGCTCCTGCCGCCTGTCCGGTAAGCAATACACACGGTTGCAGACGGGTAGCTCCGTTAATGATATTCGAAACCGAAATCGCTTTATCGGCCACCACTAATCCGTCAATTTTTTCAGGAATTAAAGCACCAACCGGAATATTAAACGAAGGTACCGAAGGAAAACGAACTTCCGGAGCTTCCAGATTGCATTTGTGGTGATGATCGACCGGATAGTCGCCTACCGAGATCCCGGTGCGATACAAGGGGTTTCCGGCATATCTGTCGAGTACATGGTTAATAGTCATGCGTTGAACTCCCTTTAGCCTGCGACCTTCGCGGTAATACGGAACCAATGCCAGCTTATCTTTTGTTGGAAATTCATCTTCTGCCAATCCCAGATGTTTATAACCCAGGTGATTTTGAATGTAGTAAATAAAGTTCAGGGTTCGTTCCTTCGCTTTTTCAAGTTCTTTATTTCGTTCTGCCCAATTCATTTCCACTACATTCAGATAAATGTCGTTTCCATATCCGGGCCAGTTAATCATGTATTTTTTATTGGGCAAACGGCCATACGTAATCATCTTGTCGCAATTGGTCAAACCAGAATCGCCCTTCATCGAACACGAACGTTTGAATATCTCAGGATCGTAGCTTGCAGGTTTTTCAATTGTTTTATCAGCACCGGAACCATAGTCTTTTAAAACAGCAGCCCAGGTCAAATCCTGAATAATGTTGTTAGCCCTTTCCGGAGCACATGCTTCTCCGGTTACACCGCGTGCTTCCATTCCAAGGTCGTACCCGGCACCGGCCATTGCCAGTCCATCGCCCAGATCTGTAGCATCAATAACCACTTTGGCTAGAACGGTTAACTGTTCTTTTTTTACGTTTTCGAATACTGCTCCGGTAACTTTATTCCCTTTTTTTAGCACTTTCGTCAGGTGATAGCCATATACCACCGAAAGTTGTTTTTCGGCAGCAGCCATCGACTTGAAAATACTATCGGCAACATGCGGCTCAAATTGTGTGTTACTTACCCAGCCTGTAGCAAGGGCAGCCTCGCCCCCATAATATGCTCTTAGTTTGGCTCTGAACTCGTTCCATATTCCGGAGTGCAAACGGTGATTCCCATCGGTTGCTGTAACTCCGGCAGCCGAAATCATTCCACCCAGCCAGGGAGTTTCTTCAACAATCAATGTTGGCGTTTGTAACCGGGCCGATTGCAATCCTGCAGAAATACCACCTGTTGTCCCACCAATCACCAATACGTCGGTTTGACGGTTTTGTCCTTTCGGGATGCTCGCTCCAAAACTTAGAAAGAGGCAAAAAGCCAACGCAATACTGTAAATTCTCTTCATCATCAAGTGTTAATATTTATTTTAAAATTAGAATCTTACGTTCTCCAGAACCATTTGATCCGGGTGAAAAATAAAGTAACCAGAGTAACCAGAACCGTAGTAATCACTCCTTTCAGAAACCCTAACCATGGATTGGTATCGAACCATGTTAAAGAGGGTGCCAGTCCTAAAATATTAATCAATGGCATAACCAGTAAGTTGGTTCCCACATAGGCAATCATCGGATTTTGCCCCGCCCCTACCAGGAACCGGAAGTATTTTTTGCTTCCCTGAAAGAAATCGCAAACCACCGAGAAAAAGATCAGAGCCATAAATGCTAATCCGGAGCAAACAAAGTAGTAACTATACGTCGAATGGTCTTTCCGAATACCTCCCTCATAAGCCTCGAAAAATAAACCCAGCAATAAAAGATAAGCTCCTGCTTTGAAAAACTTGTTCCAGAGTTCAATTGCCGAAGTTTCTTTCTTCCGGAGAAGATAAAGTCCACCGGAAAGCAATCCGGTTGTCAAAACCAGATTGAGAACCAGCTGCCGGGTAAATAATCCATACAAATTACAAACAACCAAAGCCACCGTAATTGCAATCATTGATCCGGCAATCTTCCGTTCATTGGCATTTTCCTGATTTTCGAGCTGACGGTTTTTCATCCAGTCCATCAGATATTCTCCGGCAATCGTTCCGGGAATAATAATAAACAGGTATTTCAGGTAATAAAACTTGTACATCCAGGGAAGTGGTGAGAAATTATAAAACCACTGTACCCACGAACCTTCGGTGGTACTTCCCAGAAAAACAGCCATCACAAACGGTAAAATAGCCAGTCGTGCCAGCCTGTTCTTATAGGTAAAAATATAGGCTATCGAACCAAAGATGGCCATATTGGCCAGCACCAGTATAATAATGTTACTAAATCCAAGGGTGAAGGTACGGTCGTTAGCATAAGTTACCACGTTCAAAAGAATGATGGCTAAACCATAGGCCGCCACTTTAACTCCAATGCGCAAAGCCTGCGGATATTTATCGGGTAAACGCATAAACATCGGGAACAGAAGCGCAAAGGCAAACAAGGTGGTAAACCATGCGCTCATATCCTGAGGACTGCTAAGAACCCAGGGATACATATGCTGAATAAAAATAGCAAAGAAAGTCAGCTGAACTCCCCGGCCTAAAGCCGAAAGAATGGCTTTAACCCTTCCATTTTTCTCGTTTAGCTTTTTCCCAATCGAAAAAGGAAAAGCTGCCCCCATGGCAAACAGGAAAAAAGGAAAAACCAGATCGACCCAGGTAATCCCAAAAATCGTTGGATCAAATTTAAAAGTCGGAGGAGGAACCTGCGCATGAGCCATCCATTTAGGAAGGATTGCTGTTGCCATTGTTCCGGAAAGAACCATGGTAAGTATGGCATATCCACGCAAAGCATCAAGTGCCGATGCCCGTAGTGGTTTATCGGGTTTTTGAGGCAGATCAGGGTTTGTTGGTTCGGTTGTCATGCTGGTTTGAGCTAATCAATTTAATAAACTTCGCAGCTAAATTAATTTAATTGTTTCAAAATGCAATAGATAATAAATATATTTAAAAACACTAAGCCAGCAAAACCGTCAAGAAAAAAATGATTTACCAAAAGGGGAAGGAGGCGGGATGCGGGGGAAGTTTTAAAATCTAATTTTTGAAATTTCAGATCAGCATTGTTGAGACAGAAGGTAATTTATCGGGATATTTACATTTTTAAAGGATTTCATCATCAAAAACATCGTTAATCAGTAATCGGTCATCACCATTTTCAGCCATCTTTTTGAACGCTTTCTCCCAACCTTTTCGCGGTCTTGATAATGGTTTTATGACGATTTGTCCTTTTTCAAGGATTACCTCAACGGCATCCTGAATATTGTACTTTTCCAACAAAGTCTTACTAAGTCGGATTCCCTTTGAATTGCCAATTTTTATTACCGGAACTTCCATCATTTCAATCTTTACAAAGCAAATA
>Ga0302296_1003266_pt1 | contig 10486 bp, 21 predicted proteins | sample III_Fen_N3_1_FD_194546 | JGI IMG/M metagenome (GOLD analysis project Ga0302296, IMG submission 194546) | Peat permafrost microbial communities from Stordalen Mire near Abisko, Sweden - III_Fen_N3_1 | ecosystem: Environmental > Terrestrial > Soil > Wetlands > Permafrost | place: Sweden: Abisko... | reverse complement strand
GCCCAAGAAGCTAATAGTAGGTGATTATCATTACAATGTAATCAATGACGACAATAAGTATAGGATTGAATGGATAGATGGAATATTTTCAGATATATGGCTACAGGGATTCATTGGCGAAGAAGATTTGATTGATGGGATTATCAAAGGTAAATTGGTGATTATTTAATTACCAATTTTACACATAATATAACGTCTCAACGTTATAAATAATCAATATAACCTACAAGCATTATAATCTAACACAACGAATGTTACATTAACATTATCAATGTTATTAAGCAAAGGAGAGTTATAATGGCAGATATTACGATGTGTCAGCGCAGTGAATGCGAAAAGGCAGATAAATGTTACCGAAAATTAGCTACACCAAACCCACTTCACCAGAGTTATGCGCTATTCAATTGCACAAAGGAAAACAACTATGAATTTTTCTATCTCACAATAGATTCCAGAGTTATTTACCCAGATATTAAACACAATAAATCAGGTAATTATATTGGACGATGTATTAGTTGCGGAGACGCGTTTATTGGGGAGAAACGGGATTTCTCATGTGACGAGTGTAAGATTGACAAGGAGAAAGAATGAAAAAGAAAGCAACTTGCACAGTAGAGTTTGAATTTGAGTGGTCAGATAAAGACCTTATAAATCCATTCGCAGATGAATATCATTTCTGTGAATTGTGGTTTGATAGTGTATTGGAACAATATGGATTGATTAATAAAGTTGAGGTCGAGGTTGTTAAAGTGGAGGATGTAGAATGACAACTAAAATTTACAAAATCTCATTCTCAGATGGAACATTTATCCTTGCGCGTGAAGAACATGTGGAATATATCTGTTATCTGAGGGGTTTCGCAAAAGAAGATGTCGAGTATATTGGAAATTTGTTTGAGATGGAGAAATTACAAGTCAACCCTAAAATTTTACCGATTACAGATGGTTTAGATTGGAGACTGAAATAATGATTACAAAACTAACAAAATGGTTTGTGCAGAAAGCGTTTAATAAACATGGAGGACATTGCGTTTTCTATATCACATATAATAATAAACTCCCCGCACCTAATGTATGGATGCATTCAACCAATATTGAGTTACAAAATGATGTAATACTGAATGAACTGTTAAAACTGGTTGCAGATAGAGTCAGATTGCATAAGGATAAATTTGATGAATTGTTGGAGGTATAAATAAATGACTGGATTCTATATCGGTTTATTCCTTGGTTTGGCTATCGGCTATCTATCCTTGACATGCTCTAAACTAAATGTTAAACTAAATCAAAAGGAGATGAAATAAATGTTTAAATATTACTTTTTTCTATTCTGCACAACTCTGTCGTTTGTTCTAGCAATCGAAACTCACGTTAGCCTATTAGAGATTACTACATTTATCACGCTAATCGCATCGCTAATCATATACAATAACGCATATGCGGAATGCAGAAGAAGTTAAATTACAAGAGAATTGTAAACACCGATGGGAAATTAAAGATGTATGCAAAGATGATGGTGTTGGTAGAAAATTGGTCATTGGGATTTGTGTAAAATGTGGAAAGTTGAGGTGGGATGTTTTATGACTAAAGATAATCAAGTAGATATCCAGTTACAAAATCGTAAAGTATGTGCTGTGGCACAAATTGGTATTATTCTTCAAGGATATTCGTTTGTGGACAAAATGGAGGTCTTGAATAAAGTCCTCAGTCAGCTGGCGAGCGAAACATATAAACAACACAAAACAACCGATTAGACGAATTTTATTGTTTAGATGAAGTCTAACTCGATAGATGTATAAAAGTTTATTAGAAGTTAATTTTGAGGCGTGTGAGGGTATGATATGATGAACATCGAACCAGACTGGGATAAATTATATAAGAAATAGGCGAAAGAGAAAGAAGATTTTAAGAATGTGAGTTATATTGAACGATTAGAACTGATGTTAAAGTTCTATTGTAGAGGTTCTTATACTGATGTCATTGAATATTGTAAAAACGGAGGAATTAAAGAATGAAAATCTGGGACGCAATGCGAGAATGTGTTGAAAATGGTAAGAAATTTGAAGTAAAAGATTGCGATGGCTATGACCATCATTATATTGCATATGATAAATGTGATGATTCTATTGGTCTATACAATAAGATAGATAATGCTTTTATTACGTTTGTTGAATGTGAGGGTGATTTTATAAAGGCTGATTATGTAGAATACGATGATATAAAATATTACGATTTCAAGACAGCTTGTGAGATTAGTAAGAGAGATGAGGTTTGGATTAAACGGAAGAATGATTGTATGTCAGATAGATTTAAAGTAGATGATGATAATTTTAGTTATGCAGGATACAAAATAGATAATGTAATGATTTACCCAGAGGATATTTTGAATGATGATTGGATGGTGGTTAAATAATGAGCGAAACAATTATAAAGAAAAGTATTTTTGAACAACAGACATATTTGAGGGTTTATGAACCTATTTTACAATATCTACCAACAGAAGATTTGTATAGAAAAGATTATGGCACACATACGTTAACTAAAGTGTGCAACGAAATTCTACAAGACGAATCCATCATCACAACTATTGATTTACTTATGCCTCTACTTGAAATTAATTCAAAGTTTTATATTGAAGAATTGGATGAAACAGTAGTCATTAAAGAAGTTATTAGAACTTCTAAGGGAAATGTATTATACATGGTTGAATCTAAATATATTGATGATGAGGAATCTTTGAAAAATGTAGAAAGTCTTGTTGAAAGTGACGAATATAGACGGTCAATTGATAGGGGGTACGAGGATAGATATTTTAATTTGATGAAAGTTGTTGATAATTATAATGAGTTTAATCCCATTAAAAGATTATTCAATGAGGTTGAATATGATAAGGAGAACTAATGCTAATCAACTATAAACAAATATACAACACCCTTCAAAAACGTGCTGAGAAGGGTAAATTGAACGATAGAGAGTATAAGATGCTGTGTAAGTTGCAGATATGGAGAGAAAAGAATTTCATATGAAACTCTGTATATAAAATGTAATAGGTTGATAGATACGAACGATACATGTCAATCATGAAAATGTAAGAAATAGTAAAAATTTAGTTAGATATTTATTGGGAGGGTTTAATATAGATAACAAGTTCACAGTTGAATACAATCCCATATGCATATATCCAAATTATAATGACAATGTAAAACATTTGGATATAATTAGATTTAAATGGAGTTGTAATTATGAGCAATTTGTATATCAATTAAAAATTTGGGATTTAAACAATTTGTTAATATATGATTCAGGCGTTGTGTTATCAGGCGACAAATATGAAGATGTTTTAACGAATTGTTTTAAATCAGGATGTGTGTATAAATGGAAGATTCTATCAAATTCAAAACATAATAATATAGATGGAGTATTTATTATGTGATTTATCATATACTATTTTGAACGAATCGGAGGAGTGTTGGTGTGAGTAAATTTAAAGGAGATGATGAATATGACAGTACAAACAGCAATGTGTTTGATTGAAATGATTGAACGAAATAAATAACTGGTAATTGACAAATTTAATGGCGCAAATCGAATGATGAAACCAGAGAACTATCTTGGAATGATATTAGGGAGTTAATAAATACGTCCGATAGATATTTGAAAATATTGAAGAAGTCAATGAATTATGCTGAATTTGATTTTCACGGAGAATAGTATATTATAAATTAAACCTGATTAAATTTAATGTTTTGGGAGGAATGTGGGATGAAACTAATATGTGATTGCGGAAATGAAACGGTGTTCAACGAGTATGATGAGAAGGGGAGTTTAAACGATTACACAGAAGATGAAGGCAGATATGCTACTCAGCATGCGTTTAGATTATGGCAAATGCATGATGTAGTTGGTATTGTATGTGAGAAGTGCGATAAAGATATTTGGATGTTTACTTAAATAAAATCAACACATCCATTGACAACCGCATATACAATAATATATAATGGGCTTAGTAGAAATACTGAGTCTATTATAATATAAGGAGAAGGCTAAATGGACTGCTCAATAACAAAACGCAAAGGTTGTAATTATTGTCTCCGTGGTAAAGACTTTGGCAAATATGATTTTAGTTTATCCATTGATGATTTGAACAAAATTATTAGATTAAGCTATGATAGAAGTGAGATATCATCTCATGGTGAAGAAGAAATTGATATTAGATATTGCCCACTATGTGGAAAGGAGTTGTAAGTATGCGCGGATTAATGCACCATCACGAAACATATTACACGGTTGAATTTTGGAATAATGGAGAAGGATTCATCAATAGTCGTAAGTTTGATGATTTAAAAGATGCTACACAAAAGTATTGTGTGATTAAAGATTTGTATGACAAGGTTGAAGTTAGACAAATAGAAGTTAACTATACTGTGCTATTTGGAAAGGATGGAGAGTAATATGTATTGTTGTTTATGCAAAACAGAATTAATATGTTATGATGATGTAAATAATATTGGACTGCGATTGGATTTCATGAAATGTCCACAATGTGGGGTTAAAGCAGATATTATTTTGAGTAGCGGAGAATTGAAGAATGTTAAACCTTCCAATAGGCAATTGCTCACAGATAGAATTAAACAGTGTCAGGGCGCTCAAAAGTGTCCATATGATGGAGATGTGAGATGTATCTATGCTTTTGGTGAGGGTTGCTTGATTAAGGAAGTTAGATGTAAGACTAATTGTGTAATCGCAGAAAGGATGGAGTTTTAATGGTTGAAATAAAAGTATATACAGAAGTGATTCATAAAGATTCAGCACCCACATATAGATGTACGAAACTGTTGGAGATTATATCATACGATGATGGATTTGATTATATCAAATATGAGTATATACAACACAAATTGCGCCCTGATGTCAATATAGTATTTGGAAGCAATATTAGTATTGCACAGAGAAAAATGGATGATAGATTTAATATCACAGAGTTTACAGTTTTGGATTATGGTGATTATGGAAGCATTGTGCGAGAAGAAGTGATTGGTGAGTTTGGTAAGTCCGTCATATTCAGATACTCTGCCAATCAATTTGTAGTTGAGTCTACGGTTAAATATGGGATGTGCTACGATGAACGCCACTTTACAAATAGGTTGAACGCTAGACGATTTGCAGAGAAAGCAGTTAGCGTAATAGATTATATTAAGTCAGGAGAAAAGCGAATAATGGACAAACGAAAAGCAGAAGAAAGAATTTCTCACGCATTAAATAACATCAGAAACACTAAGATGAATTGTATCAAAGCACATTCTGATATAGACGAAGTTATATCCCACGCTGTTTATATGGGCAGAGATGCTATCATCAGAAGTGTGAGAGCGTTTTCTGAATACGAAGATGCATTGGATATATTTAGTGTAAATGGACTTTTGAAATATTTGGATGAATTAAGTGAGGAGACTTTATCATGACAACAAAACACATAAAACTATTTGACACAAGAAATCCCAACTGCACATTTACAAATATTCCAACTCCTGAAATGTTTAAGAATGTTCCAGTTACGGTTTGGAATAAAGATGAGATGGGTGGTATGCATGAGAGTGTAATTGGTATTGTGAATGATATAGATTCAATTGTTTATCTTGGAAGTGAAATTTATGGTGATATTATTTTGTTTCCTTCTCACGAGAATGCGAATATCGAGTTTTTCAATTACGAAGTTTCTGGTGAATGTGGCGAAGGTGATAGTTTTACTATTGAGGGAGTTAATGCTGTAATTGTGAGGGAGAAGATATGAATCAAAACGTCGATATAATGATTCGAGGCTACAAAGATAAAATTAGAGAAATGCAAGAATTGATTGAACATCTTCAAACTCTGAATAAGAAATATGAGGAAACCATAGTTAAATTTGGTGCAGAGATTAATTCTGTTGAAATTCCTGAATATAGTTGGGACGTGGGAAGATTTAACAATAACCCTATGAAGATTATTACTCATAGAGAGATACAATTCCCAAGAGTTGTTCTCGCTTTTAGAAGCACACAAGACCATATTAATAAGCTGATTGGAGAAGCTTTGGTGTTTAAGACGGATTGAATATGATGCGACCCTTAGTAATGTGACAAGGATAAGGTTTGGTTTGTTGGGGAATTTGGCGAGTGAGTGACTGCTATGAACAGAATAAAAGGAGACAGGATATGAATAAATTAACGCAAGAAATACTTATGACATCATTTTCTGAATTGGGCAAAAGGAATATACCACTTGCTCACACAACGAGGGTTAAAAACGAATTGGCTTCAAAATACAATGTTGAATTTGTAGATATGTGTGATGGATTGGGATATGACCAATTCAACGATGAAGACTTTATGAAAATGGGAATCAATTTGACAAGCGAGGATGATGAAGATAATCAATATTGTTATGGATGTGATGTAATCGGAGTTTTCAAAAAGGGAGTTTATAATCATAAAAAATATGCTTATAGAATAAGAGAACTATTTGAAGATATAGATTATGAAAAAGCACCAGAACCTATGTATATGATTTTCCAATTAATTAAAGGGGATTTGACTGAGCTGAGTGTTTTTAAAGTCGGAGAAACCTTTGTATGCGATTATGATGATTTTACAAGGATATTTGACAAAGCAACCAAATTGAGCTGGTAAATGAGGAGACTAATATGAAAACAGTATTTAAACTTACAATAGCAATAGCAGTTCCAGTTGCAATGGCTTCATTGTTCCCAACTTGGGATGTGACAAGTTATATAGTTGGGTTAGTTGTGATGGCAGTGTTTGGGTTTGTTGATTTGATTAAATAATGTGATTAAACTGAATATTAATTTATTCAGTTTTTCTTTTTATTTTTGTTGTATACCTATTGACAAGTACATACCCACTTTGATATAATGGTTTTAAGGAAGTATGTTTATTTGTAACGCCGGACTATTATAAGGAGAACATATATGATAAAAGCAATTAATCAAAGCAACAAACTTATTCACATTATTGAATCAAGCAAAGAGGATAAATACACTTGCCCAATTTGCAAGGAGTCACTGACAAGGAAGTTTGGGAAAGTAAATCAGTATTTTGCACATCCAAAAGGGAAAGGATTAGACTGTGAACTTAAACTTGAAATTAAACTAAAGCAAGAACGAGCGGAACAATCTCAACAAGAATCAGATGTACTCACTGAGTTTTACAATAAGGATTTCTCCGAATCAAAAGTAGAGTTATCTGATTACATGAGTGAAGATGGTTATTATTTAACTGAACAACAAAAGAAAATTATATTCGCAAAAGAAGATAGGATTATTGTGTCAGCATTAGCAGGTGCGGCTAAGTCAAGCACTTTGTATTACTATTGTAAAGAACGCCCAACCAAACGATTCTTATACATTGTTTATAATAAGTCTCAGCAAATGGAGGCGCAAAACACATTTGGCAAACTTAGAAATGTTGAAATTAAAACAGTACATGGCTTGGCTTATAAATATGTTGGAAAACTTTATCAACAAAAACTATCATTTAACTATGGTGTGGTAGATATTATAAAAGATTTGAATCTTAATTGGAATTCCGATAAACAGTTAGCGGCTCAAATTAAAGAGTTTATGAATGAATTCATGTTATCTAACGCAGATACATTTGACGAGCTTGAAATCTATGAAGACATCAAAGGGAATGAGCGTAGACGAGTTATTAATATGTGTGAACGTTTATGGGAATTAAAGAAGATATACAAGAACAATGTTAAAGTTGAACATGATTTCTATCTTAAACTATTCCAATTAAGCAAAACTGACTTATCACAGAATTATGATGGTATCACCCTCGATGAGTCACAGGATTCGTCAGCCCTCACATTATCACTAATTCTAAATTCCAATGTAAAAAATATTGTTATGGTTGGAGACCACTATCAATCATTGTACAAATGGAGAAAGTCTATTAATATTATGAAACTTTTACCAGATGCTACAGAGTATAAACTAACAACTTCATTCAGAGTGTCACAGAACATTGCAGAATTATCAAATATTTTAGTATCTAATATGCTCACAGAAGATATTAATATGACTGGATTTAATACTAAGCAAAAGATAGTGGATGAAATTAATCCAGACAAACAACACGCTATTCTTTGCCGTAGTAATGCCATGATATTTGCTGAAGCAATAGAGAATTCGCACAAGAAAATATTCTACAATGGTGGATTCAAAGGTTACAATTTCAACAATGTAAAAGATGCTTATTTCTTTTCATGTGGGAGACCAACAATCAATCCATTATTCATTAAGTTTAAAAATTATAATGATATGATTGTATACGCTCAAGAAGTCACAGATGTAGAGATACTGTCATTGGATGCAGTGTTAAAGAAATACGGAAGTAAAATTCCACAGTTGGTTGACAATGTGGATAAAAACTCCACAGATAATGCTGATAAATGTGATATATGGATTAGCACAATACACAAGTCAAAAGGTTCCACTATTAAGATGCCTATGCGTATATCTGATGACCATTATGATTTGGAAAACCTGTGGGAAGATATGAGTAAACCAGATAGGAAAGATATGTTGTTCGAGAATTGTTGTTTAATTTATGTTGCAATCACAAGATGTGCTGGAGAAATTCAACTTAGCGACAGACTTAAAACATTCTTGGCAAACAGATTAATGGAGGATATAAATTGAAATCTGAAGAAAAAATAAATATAAGTAAATTAGAAGATGGTATGATTATTAAGAATTATAAAGAGTTATGCAAAATTATTGATGTAAAACCTAAGAGCGGAATGGGCAAAGAAAATCAATTGGAACTTATCTCTCAATTTTGCAATTATGAGAAAGTTGGTCACTCATTTAAAATATTGTCCGTGGACAAGAGCATAGACATAGAAAAATTAATAAAATTAAATAAACTCTCAAAATCAGGAGCAAGATATATAAACGATATAGAAGTTTTAATTTTACACATGTTATCTATTAATCAAAATGGTGAATTGATAATATCTAAATCAAAACTTCTCAAAGAACTAGACATGGTAAATAATAATTATCACTTTTGCAAAAGTAGGACTAATAAGCTTTCAACATATTTGGATATAGACAATCAACTCATAGAAGAATGGTATCATTCTACAAATAGTATGCTTAGTAGAAATTTAGAGAAGGCATTTGAAAAACTTGTAAACAGGTCTCTTATTGATTATAATAGTGTGAGAATGGTCTGTGAACAAATACCAGAAAACGGAGAAATCCTTAAAAATGTATTTGTAGATGAATACGAAGAGGAGAGAGTTATATATTCAATTCAATCAGGTTGTGATGTATTGTTTAGACAAGCCACTTATGAAGAAAATGAAGCCATAAGGAAATATGAATATGAGTATAAAAATGGAGTAGAAGACAGCTATATTGTAGCTAGTGGAAAATGGGATGAATACAAGAATTATGTTAATTCAAAATTATTATCTGAACATAATATTTCATTCTACTATAATGCTTATTGCATACAATACAATCATAAAAATGTAATTAATATGGTGGACAATTTAGAGCAATGGGAAATTAGAAAAACTTTGAATTCTGAAATCATGGATAAAATAAAAGAAAACGTAATTCATAGGCAAAATAAATTCATTAGTTCCGTACAAGAAGATTTGATTAATATAAAAGAAAACGAATATACCAGAGCAGACGATAACTATTTGCACAATAATATGAAATTAAATTTGAATTTAATTGATAAAAATAAAGAAGATATCACAATTGATATTAAAGGATTAAAGCGGAAACCAATAAGTGATAAATATATTAATGTTAAAATTGAAGATTAATTAAATATTACAGAATTTGCCTAAAACGTTGTAGTTATTATATTACTTAATGGAAACTATTTAGGCAAATTTTCCAATTGAAAAAGTTGTGCATCTCGGCTTCGGTTAATATATCTTTATACGGAACTCCAAATTAAAAACTTTTTGGGATGGGAAGAAAAGATAAAAGATATCATCCAAAACTTCCTGTCGTCAGTTTTGTCTGAGTGAGATAATTTAATATTTTATAATTTAGAGTGGGATAATTATTCTGCTCTATTTTTATGTATTCGGGTAATTATAATGTGAATGTATTGGAGTTTCAACGTTTTAATGTGGTTTTATAAGAGTGTTGATATAGGCTGATTGTAGGGTATCGGTTGATTTAATTATTTATAATATATTTGGACACGTTGAAAATAGGGTATTGTACCGATATTAAATGGTACTACCCTATTTTGTTTATGTGGGGCGGTACCTGTTGGTATATAAGGGGTGTAGGGTGAAATGTTTAATAGGGGCCGGGGTAGGGATGGTTTACAAAATTGAAAAGAATTGCATCGTCAAAATTGCCAAAATTTGCGTTTATTGATGTACTATATAGAATGTAGCATTTGCAACGCTTACAAGGAATGTAAAGGGGCGCCGGAGTTACCATC
>Ga0302296_1003265_pt1 | contig 10489 bp, 9 predicted proteins | sample III_Fen_N3_1_FD_194546 | JGI IMG/M metagenome (GOLD analysis project Ga0302296, IMG submission 194546) | Peat permafrost microbial communities from Stordalen Mire near Abisko, Sweden - III_Fen_N3_1 | ecosystem: Environmental > Terrestrial > Soil > Wetlands > Permafrost | place: Sweden: Abisko... | reverse complement strand
AATATAGAAAAATATCAAATTTTTACATAGAAGTTTCCTTTATTATAGAATTTCCAATTACCGATTCTTGTATTGCTTATCGTAATAGCTCTGGTAATCTCCGCTGGTCACGTTTTCCATCCAGTCGGTATTGGCAAGATACCAATTGATTGTTTTCTCTATTCCTTCTTCAAATTGCAGGCTTGGCACCCAATTGAGTTCCTTTTGCAGTTTGGTTGAATCAATGGCATAACGCAGATCATGGCCTGCACGGTCTTTTACATAAGTGATCAGCTTTTCTGATGTTCCAGGCTCCCGCCCTAGTTTGCGGTCCATGATCCGGCACATTACTTTAATCAGGTCGATGTTAGTCCATTCGTTGTGCCCGCCAATGTTGTATGTATCGCCATCATTTCCCTGATGGAAAATCAGATCAATAGCCCTTGCATGGTCTTCCACCCATAACCAGTCGCGGATGTTGAGACCTTCACCATAAACCGGGAGAGCCTTATTGTGTTTGATATTGTTGATAAACAGCGGAATCAGCTTTTCGGGAAACTGGAACGAGCCGTAGTTGTTTGAACAGTTTGAGACTACTGCTGGTATACCAAAGGTATCGTGGTAAGCCCGTACAAAATGATCGGAACTGGCTTTTGATGCAGAATATGGACTGTGTGGATCGTAACCGGTTTCTTCGGTAAACATTCCTTCACTTCCCAAACTTCCGTATACCTCGTCCGTTGAAATATGATAGAAACGCTTTCCTTCCGTATTATCTTTCCAGATGTGCCGGACGGCATTCAACAGGTTAACTGTTCCAATCACATTGGTGAAAACGAATTCAGTCGGATTGGTAATCGAACGATCGACATGGGATTCAGCTGCCAAGTGAATCACTCCATCAAATTGCCTCTCAATAAAGAGCTTCATGATAAAGTCAGCATCAACGATGTCGCCTTTTACAAACTCATAATTGGGTTTATCCTCCACATCAGTCAGATTAGCCAGGTTTCCGGCATAGGTGAGTTTATCGAGATTTACAATTTTATATTCAGGATACTTATTTACGAATAGACGCACCAGGTGTGAACCAATAAATCCAGCACCACCAGTAATCAGAATTGTCTTCATATCAAATTTAATTGTTGGGTTACCATGTTAAATTCATTCATGGTCATTCAATAGTCATTTAATGGTCATTATGTTTCGCGCAACAATGAATGACAATTTAATGACAATAAATGACTTATTTATAAATCTACTTTTAATTACACTATTCTCAATCAATCTGTCTCACCCGCTTTTCCCAAAGCCAGGCCGAAAGCATAGTTTCTTCCAATCCTGATTCAGCGGTCCAACCCAGCTCTTCGTTGGCCAGCTTTGTATCTGCCCATATTTTTTCGATGTCGCCAGCCCTTCGGCCTACAATCTTATAGTTCAGTTTCATCCCGGAGGCCTTTTCAAATGCATAAATTGCCTCAAGAACTGACACGCCATTGCCAGTTCCAAGATTGAATATTTCGTATCCTGATTTATTCTTATTCCCAAGCAAACGATTCACCGCCACCACATGAGCTTTTGCCAGATCGACTACGTTGATATAATCGCGAACTGCAGAGCCATCGACCGTATCGTAATCGTCGCCAAAAACCTTCAATTCGTCACGCAAACCTGCAGCAGTTTGTGTGATGAACGGAACCAGATTGGCTGGTACTCCCAGAGGCAGTTCGCCGATCAGGGCAGTTGGATGGGCCCCTACCGGGTTAAAATACCGAAGGGCAATACCCTTGATCTGTGGGTTGGCCGAGATAGTGTCTTGTAAAATATCTTCATTCACCCTTTTTGTATTTCCATAAGGCGATTCAGCATCCTTTCGCGGAGTTTTTTCAGTAACAGGAAGAATGTCTGGCTGACCATAAACCGTGCAGGATGAGGAAAAGACAATATTCGAAACTCCGTACTTCAACTGACATTCAAGAATATTGATTAGCGATAACAAGTTGTTTCTATAATACAACAATGGTTTGTCAACCGACTCTCCCACTGCTTTTGATGCTGCAAAATGGATAATGGCCCCAATTTTAGAATATTTTGCAAAAAATGCATCCACCCTGTCCTTTTCTGTCAGATCGAACTGCTCGAAGACTGGACGTATGCCTGTAATCTTTTCGATACCGTCCAAAACTTCTATGCTTGAATTTGAAAGGTTATCAACAATAATTACTTCATATCCTGCCTTTTGAAGTTCGACTGTAGTATGAGAGCCAATGTATCCGGTACCTCCGGTTACCAAAATTTGTTTCATATGACGAATTATAGTTCTGTCGGGCCACAAATTTAGGAATTATATGGTTTTCTTTTGTCTAAGATATATATTAAGTTTGCTTTACAATAAAAAGAGGCAAAATGTTGAAAACTTTGCCTTGAAGCATTGAGATTTTTTTTTACTTTTGAGGTTCAAACAAGTATAGCGTGGAAATTAATCAATACCTAAAAGAGCTTTTGTTGCTGAATGATTGTGTAATCATTCCTGAATTCGGTGGATTTGTTGCCAATTACAAACCGGCAGCAATCGAAAATAATCAGTTCTTTCCACCCAACAAAGAAATAGCCTTCAACAACAAGCTGATCTCCAATGATGGATTGCTTATTAATTACATCGCTGACAGCGAAGGGACCAATTACTTCAGCGCCAAACAAAAATTAGAAACCTTTGTAGAAGAAACTTTAGCCCAACTGGAACGAAACCGCAATGTCTATTTTGAAGGAGTGGGTTATTTACATTACGATTCGAGAGAGAATCTTCTTTTTGAGCCACAGCTGAAACAAAATCTTTTGGTCGATTCCTATGGATTACAAAATTTCTCCTACGAAAAGCTTTATCAAAGGCAAATACCCAAACCGGAATTTAAAATTGAACATCAGGAAGCAGTTCCGGTCATCTTTCAGAAACGTAAACTGAGAAAACTGGTTTTAACCGTACCCTTACTATTGGTCTTGGCGCTCATTCCTATAAAACACAACAAGGAATACCTGTCAAAATCAGATATGGGCATCTGGGAAGCATTGTCATCAAGTTCAATGGCAACCCCTGTTCAAACTCCAGCGGAGAATGTTGTAATTGTAACACCAACTCCAGTTGTTCCCACCCCAGTGCAATTTAAATACTATATCATCGGCGGGAGTTTCAAGAGCGAAGAGAATGCCAATAATTACATTCAGCAATTAAACCAACGAGGCTATCCAGGAAAGGATCTCGGAATCTATAACGGACTGCACCGTATTGCAATGAAAGGCTTTTCAACCATGGAAGAAGCGCAGAAAGAACTTAATGCACTGCGCTATAAATCGCCTCAATCGGATGTCTGGATCCATGTAAACGAATAAAATCTGAAAGCTCCTTACAAGGGGCTTTTTCTATTTATGATCAGATAGATTGCTGCATATTGACAGAAAAAAACCACCCTGAAAAATCCAAGATGGCTTTTATCATTAATGATTCTAATCCTGTCAATTCATTAAACCTTTTCTCTGTTGACAATCTAAATTGACCGATTTAAAATTGTTCATGGCTTTGAGACAACTTATGATTTCTCCTTTACAAAAGATATGCCAAAAAACCTATTACGCAGGTAATAATTTCGGAGATGTTAATTTTTCTTGTTTCAGGAAGAAACAGCTAAATCTTTCCAATTGTATGCACCAGCAGATCAATTACATGACTTACATTTTGATTAAAAACCTTTAAAACATCACCCCAGGTAACAGGAGCCTCATCAGTTTTCCAGCAGTCGTAATCGGTGCTCATTGCAATAGCTGCATATGGAATTCCCAATTCATTTGCCAGAATTGCCTCTGGTGCAGTCGACATGTTGATCACATCGGCTCCCCAAATTCTGAACATATTTGACTCGGCCCTGGTTGAGAATCGAGGACCTTCAATGGTTATAACGGTTCCCTTTTCAAAAATCCTGAGTTTTAATTCCTTTGCCGTTTCATTGATTTTAGATCGAAGGAAACTGTCAAACGGATCTGCCATTGGGGTATGTTTCATTTCCCGGGGTTCAAATGAATCGAAGAAAGTGATGGCTCGATGCCTTGTAAAATCGATAAACTGATCAAGCACCACAAAATCGCCTCGTCCTATTTCCTGCCGTAAACTTCCACAGGCAGTCGTTGCCAGAATGTGAGTACAACCAATTTCGCGGATGGCCCAGATATTGGCCCTGTTATTCACCTGTGATGGAGGGATGGTGTGCTGACGTCCGTGGCGCGAAAGAATTGCCACTTCGCATCCGCTGATTATTCCGCATTTAAAATCAGAAGTAGTTGGTCCGTATGGAGTATCAATTTTTAACTCGGTGGCATTTTTAAGGATTGAGGGATTTTCGAGTCCCGAACCGCCTATGATTGCAATTTTAGTCATGCTTATATTCGTTGTATATGTTTATAATCTGAGTTGTTGCTTCATGCAGGTTACTCCCAAATGCCAGAATTCCTTCCTGATGCCCACCCATGATAATGATTTTTTCATCTCCGGGTTTGAATCCTGAAGCAAGCTTTTGAACGGCAAGTGCAATTTCCGGAGTGCCATATTCTATTTGAGCCGGAGTATAGGGACATATTTTTAGTAGTTTAGTCCATAACCAGAGGCAATGTATATGTACAACCGCACGAACGTCAGGTAGTGCCTCATAAATGGCAGCATGTGTCATACTTTCGGAGGAAGCCTTGATTTTACCACTACAGGCAATCGAGTTCTCTGCAAGGTTAAATCGGTAAACCAGCGCATAGTGTGTTGGTTTGAGTTGTCTAAACTGGCCTGTGGCACTCCCTGAAATAAAGAAAGATGAATCTTCACATGCTCGTACAGAAATATTTCCAAATCCAATTCCATTAGGATAAACGCCGATCAAGCCCAACTCATATAAACGGTTTCGTTCCTCTTCGAGTGTTTTATACAACTCCTTCGGAATCAGGATATCTTTATTCTCCCAATCGCAATTAAACTTAATGTATCCTTCAGTCATTGTTAGGGATCCTTTCAGGGAACATCTTTAGAATAGATTCCCTGTTTGCCTTACACACCCCTCTTTCGGTAATAAGGCCGGTAATGAGCCGGGCAGGGGTAACATCGAACCCATAATTGGCAACTGGGCTAATCTCAGGTAATATTCTGAATTTATGAACAACATCACCAAGCAGTCCTTCCATCTGGAAAACTTCACTACCGTCACGTTGTTCAATGGGAATTTCGTTTATCCCATCGCTCAAACTCCAATCGATAGTTGTTGAAGGTAAAGCCACATAGAAAGGAATTTCGTTATCGGCAGCTGCCAGCGCTTTCAAATAAGTTCCTATCTTATTTGCCACATCACCATTCAGAGTGGTACGGTCGCTCCCAACAATCACCATGTCAACCATTTGGTGCTGCATCAAATGTCCACCTGTATTGTCGGGAATAACTGTATGCGGAATGCCTGCTTCACCCAACTCCCATGCGGTAAGTCGTGCTCCCTGGTTGCGCGGTCGTGTTTCGTCAACCCAGACATGAACCGGAATACCGGCCTCGTGTGCCATATAGATAGGTGCGGTTGCTGTTCCCAACTCTACACAGGCTAATCGTCCTGCATTGCAGTGAGTCAAAATATGAACAGTTTCTCCATTTTTACTTTTGCTGACTGAACGGATCAGTTCAAGTCCAAGCATCCCAATTTTCTTGCTGAAGTCAATTTCCCGCTGCTTGAGCGATTCTGCATATTCAATAAGAAGCTGAATATTTTCTGATATGCTGCGTTCCCCAGAGATAACTGAAAGTGCCTCATCCACAGCAAAAGCCAGATTGACTGCAGTTGGACGAGACGACTTGAGCCAATTGGCTGTGTGTTTCAATGCGCCCTGAAAGTCATCCCCTGAATAATTCAAAGCCGCTAAATACATTCCGTAAGCGGCAGTTACGCCAATTAAGGGTGCGCCTCTCACAATCATTTCAGTGATTGCAAATCGCGCCTCATCTAATGTGCTGATTTCAACAATCAGGTTCTGAAAGGGCAGGTATCGCTGATCAATAGTTTCAACCAGGTTCTTTTCCTTGTTAAACCAGATAGTCTGCGGATTTCCCATAATAGATTCATTTTTATTGCTCCCAAAGATAAGCAAAATCCTATCTTTCGCCTTCCAAGACAAAAGTCACCATACCAACTTTCAGACAGCCCTTTTTATTCCAATATTTTTCTGACTTTTGTACTCCTGAAAATTTATCTCATGGAAATCCTGAAAGGAATTAGAAATATTATTTTTGATCTGGGTGGTGTATTACTGAATATCGATCCCCATAAAACAATTGAAGCATTCAGCCAGCTTGGTATGCAATCGCTTATTGGAGATAAAGGACTTTCTTACGACCATGACATTTTCTATCGGATGGAGCAAGGAAAGATTACTCCTGATGAATTCAGAAATGGCGTCCTTCAACTGCTACCGGCAAAAGTCACTTTTGATGAAATTGATGCAGCCTGGACTGCCATGTTGCTTGATTTCCCGGCAATCAGGGTTGAACTGGTAAGGAATCTTCGGAAGCAGTTTAAAATCTACCTTTTCAGTAATACCAATGCTATTCATGTTGAGAAATATCGTTCCAATTTCAGGAACCAACATGGGTTTGAGGTCACCTCTCTCTTCGAAAAAGACTTCCATTCGAATGAAATAGGTTATCGTAAACCCACGCCAGAGTCTTTTAAGGAGATTATTCGACTCTCTGGAATAAATCCTGAGGAGTCTCTATTTATTGATGACTCACTACCAAATGTGGAGGCAGCAATTGCTGTAGGATTGAAAGGCTACTGGCTTGAGTCGGGACAAAAGGTGGAAGAAGTATTTTGTAATTTTATGTAACTTATAAAACTTGCCTTGACTTTTTGATGAAAATGATCCAAACTTGCCTTGACTTATTTGTTAATATTATTAAACTTGCCTTGACTTTTCAGTGAAAACAACACTAACTTGCCTTGACTTTTTGATGTTTTATACGTATATTTGCCTTGATATTTTGTTGCAATTATTTTTAATTAATTAATTTACAGAAGCATGAGGCGAAGTATATTCAACCACCTACTTAGCTGGAAGGAAACACCTCAACGAAAGGTGCTTCTTTTACGTGGTGCCCGACAGGTTGGTAAGACGTTTATCGTGCGTGAGTTGGGGAAGACGTTTCCTGCTTTCATTGAAGTTAATTTTGAAAAGGACTCCAACGTAGCACGGTTTTTCAATCCGAATCTCGACCCTGTCAGGATATGCTCAGAGTTATCGACTTATTATGGAGTCTCCATCCGTGAAAACAAGACCCTGCTCTTTTTCGATGAAATTCAGGCCTGTCCCAGGGCTATTCAGTCACTGCGTTTCTTCCATGAAGACATGCCTGGATTGCATGTGATAGGGGCAGGATCGTTGCTCGAATTTGCCCTTGCCGAACTACCTTCATTTGGAGTTGGCCGGATCCGTTCCATGTTCATATACCCGATGTCCTTTCAGGAATTTCTGCTTGCATACAAGATGGATCAGTATGTAGAACTAATCAATAATGCATCGCCGGATCGTCCCTTGAGCCCTGTTTTTCATGAAACGTTGATTACCTATTTCAGAAATTTTCTATTAACAGGGGGAATGCCTGAGGTGGTTCGTCAGGTTGTCGAAAAGAAGAATGTGTATGAGGGTTTAAATGTTCTGGCCGATCTGACCCTGTCGATTCGTGACGATTTTTCGAAGTACCATAAGCGTGTTCCTGAAAGTCGTATCAGTGAAGTATTTGCCAGTATTGTGGAGCAGGCCGGAGCCAAGTTTGTATACTCCAATGTGGTGGCCAAGGCCAGTCAGCCACAAATCAAGGAAACTCTGGAGTTGCTTGTAATGGCCGGGTTGGCATTTCCGGTTTACCATACTTCTGCCAATGGATTTCCACTTGGCGCACAGATAGATTCAAAGAAGTTTAAGGTTCTGATATACGATACCGGTATTTTTCAACATATTCTAGGGTTAAATATCCGTCATTATATGGTTGAAGAAGATGAGGGTTTAGTGAATAAGGGTAGTCAGGCTGAAATATTTGCAGGGCTTGAACTGATCAAGGCCTCATCTATTTCAGATAAGCCTCAGTTGTTTTACTGGCATCGTATGGAACGGGGCAGCAATGCCGAGGTTGATTATGTGATCCGTCAGGGGGATGATATTGTACCTGTTGAAATCAAATCAGGGTACAGCGGAAAGATGCAGAGTATGCGCTTATTTATGAAGGAAAAGAACCTGAAGAGGGGAATTCGATCCTTGCTTGAAAATTATGGCAGAGATGGAAATATAGAAATAATACCGCTATATGCCATATCTACCCTGATCAGGGAATACTGACAGGAGGCTGCGACGACTTCTTAGGCGTCGCGGTCTTTCCAGTCGCCGTTTTCGCGGATAAGGGCCTCAAGTTCTTCAACAGCCTGTTCAAATGGGATGTGTCTTTTGATTAACTTCTGACGTTTATAAAGGTTCACGTTCCCGGGACCGGCACCAACAAATCCATAATCTACATCACCCATTTCGCCCGGTCCATTCACCACACAGCCCATTACCCCAATTTTAAGGTGATCCAGGTGGTTAAAATGAGCCTTGATCTTTATGGTGGTTTCATGAAGATCAAACAAGGTGCGGCCGCATCCGGGACAAGAAATAAATTCAGTTTTAGTCAACCTCATCCGGCTGGCCTGCAGGATGGAAAAGCTCAGGTCTTTCAGATCAGTAAAAGTGATCTGTTCTGATTCATTGGTAATGCACAAACCATCACCGTATCCATCAATAAGCAGTCCTCCAAGATCGGCTGAAGCTTTTATCTGGAGGTTTTCCAGGTATCGTTCATTATATTTTCTGAAAATCACCACCGGGACTTTCCAGATGTGCGATTCGAGGGTCATGAAAAATGCACGGAGCTCAGCAAACGGGTTCTTGCTGAAACTTTCCAGAATAAGGATGGTTTTGCGTGTTTGCTTCAGCTTGGTAATGATCTCCGGGTTCTCATTCATAAAGTGGTCAAATTCCTCTTTATTTGTGCGGATGAACTTGGTTTGTCCCCAATGCGAACCTCCGAACAGGTATTCTTCCAATGTCAGAACCGGATAAGAATTCCCATCAAGATCGAGTACTTCATGGTTATTGAAAAAATACTCGGGAATCTGCTTCCCACGCAAAGGTAAAATTTCAGAAAGTGTCCTTCCGCGCAAATCGGCCATAACAACCGTTAAAAATTTATCCCCCATCTTCAGTACGGGGCGAACCGATCGCCTTTCGTACTCAAATGGATTGATCTGGGCAAAAAGCGGTGCTTTAATCGGCTTGTGAGCCCTGTATGTTTCGATATGGTTGATGAGTTTACGGGCAACTGATATTTCATTTTCAGGCGCTTCGGTCAACGAAACTCGAATGGTATCGCCGATACCGTCAGCCAGTAAGGCCCCAATACCAACGGCTGATTTAATCCGGCCATCTTCACCTTCACCGGCTTCAGTAACTCCCAAATGGAGCGGATAGCTCATTTCCTCCAGGCGCATCTTGAAATTCAGTAACCGTACCGTGTAAACCATGGTCCTCGTGTTACTCGATTTGATGGAGACCGCCACGTTGTCAAAATCATGCTTTTGGCAAATGCGCAGAAATTCCATCACCGACTCAACAATTCCTGCAGGAGTATCTCCATAGCGGCTCATGATGCGATCCGACAAAGAACCCTGATTGGCTCCAATCCGAAGTGCGGTATCGTTTTCTTTTAAAAGCTTAAGAAACGGAACAAATTGCTCTTCAATTTTCTGAAGTTCGCCTTTATATTCTTCGTTGGTGTAAAGTTGATGTTCAAATTTTGCCCTCCGGTCATAGAAGTTCCCGGGGTTAATTCTTATCTTGGAAACATATCTGGCAGCAATCTCAGCAAGATGGGGATTAAAGTGAATGTCGGCAACCAGGGGATTTTCATAGCCACGCGTCAGAAGTTCACTTTTAATATTTTGAAGGTTTTCTGCATCAGGAACACCTCTCACTGTTACCCGAACAAAGTCGGCCCCGGCCTTGATGATGCGTATAATTTGATCAACAGTAGCCTCAGTATCACTGGTATCCGTATCAGTCATGGACTGAATCCTTATCGGATTTCCATCACCCAGCATTAAATTGCCGATACGAACCAACGAAGTTTTCTGCCGTTGATATCTTGTCAAGTCCTCAATGTAGTTAAAGTTCTGATCCTTCATTTCACCCTGTATTGATGGGGGACAAAGTTAATTTAAAGTTAATAAAAACGAAAGGCAAATGTACCATATTTACTGATGAACCGAAACTTGAAACATATCAGGCTTTTCAGAACGAATTATACTTAAAATATGAATTTGGTAATCAGCGGAATTCTGTACTTTTGTCGGTACAAACTCAGGTAAAAATGGCCATCAGTATTTCGCAGGTAAGCAAATTTTATGGGAGCCAG
>Ga0302296_1003255_pt1 | contig 10512 bp, 7 predicted proteins | sample III_Fen_N3_1_FD_194546 | JGI IMG/M metagenome (GOLD analysis project Ga0302296, IMG submission 194546) | Peat permafrost microbial communities from Stordalen Mire near Abisko, Sweden - III_Fen_N3_1 | ecosystem: Environmental > Terrestrial > Soil > Wetlands > Permafrost | place: Sweden: Abisko... | reverse complement strand
TCAGTCCAACGGAACATGCCTCTTTTGAAGAATATATAAACTGCAAAGGTATGCTTTTTAAGCAGTGCAGACTTGGAATAATCAATTGCGATGATTCCCACTGGCAGAAAGTGGTGAAAGACCATACCTGTAAAATAGAGACTTTTGGATTCGCTAAGGAAGCTGACATCAGGGCAGAAAATACACAGCTTGTAACAAAACCGGGTTCTCTGGGAGTGGTGTTTGATGTAAAAGGACTAATGGATTTTTCAGTTGAAATTGCTACACCTGGACGTTTCAGTGTCTATAATGCGCTTACAGCTATTGCAATCTGCAGGCATTTTGATGTGGATATAAAAAACATCAAGGAAGCATTGCTAACAGCTAAAGTTAAAGGAAGAATTGAAGTAATCAAAGTCTCTGACAGGTTTACGTTAATGATAGACTACGCACATAATGCCATGGCATTAGAGAGTCTTCTTACTACCTTAAAAGAATATCATCCACACCGTCTGGTATGTCTTTTTGGCTGTGGGGGAAACCGTTCTGCCCAGAGGCGTTTTGAAATGGGAGAAGTCAGTGGAAAGATGTCAGACCTTACGATTATAACCTCGGATAACCCAAGAAACGAAGAGCCACAAGATATTATAGAAGATATTAAAACAGGAATCAGAAAAACAACCGGAAAATATGTGGAGATCCCAGACCGTAAAGAAGCTATTCGTTTTGCAATAGAACACGGCGAAGATGGGGATGTTATTGTACTTGCAGGAAAAGGCCATGAGGATTATCAGGAAATAAAAGGTGTTAAACATCACATGGATGAAAGAGAACTGATTGCTGAGATTCTGGAAGAAAAATAATAGATAAGAAAGGAATCATAATGACAGGACAGTATGCCAATATCATAGTGGAAATTTCCCATGAAAAAGTGGACAGACCTTTTCAATATAAGATTCCTCAGGAATTAATGGGACGTGTGGAACCGGGAACAATGGTGGTAATCCCCTTTGGACCGGGAAACAAGCCTATTAATGGATATATTATGGAAGTAACAGACAAAGCAGAATATGATATTGATAAACTTAAATACATTCTGGAAATAAAAAATAATGGTATTGACGTGGAAGAAAAGCTAATACGTCTGGCCTGGTGGATGAAGCGTGAGTATGGATCTACCATGATTACAGCTTTAAAAACGGTACTTCCTGTGAAGCAACAGTTAAAACAACTGGAAAAGAAGAAGCTGACACTGGCAATAGGAAGAGAAGAAGCAGAAGCATTTTTAAAAAACTGTTTACAGAAAAAATATGCTGCTCAGGCAAAACTTGTGGAACAGTTATTAGAGGTAGAAGAACTTCCACAGGAAATAGTAACTAAAAAACTTCAGGTCAGCAGTGCTGTTATATCAAATCTGGAGAAAAAGGGAATTTTAAAAGTTATTACAGAAAATGTTTACCGTAACCCAGTCCATTTTAAAACAGAAGAGACTGTAAAAAAGAATCTGAGCCTCAGACAACAGGAAATAACAGATGCTATTTTATCTGACTGCAGAAGTAACAAGACCGTAACACATCTGATTCACGGAATAACGGGAAGTGGAAAAACAGAAGTATATATGGAAATCATCGAGCAGGTTATTATGGATGGAAAACAGGCTATTGTATTAATTCCGGAAATAGCACTGACTTATCAGACTCTACTACGTTTTTTTAGACGATTTGGTGACAGAGTGTCCGTTATGAACTCTAAATTATCTCAGGGTGAACGTTATGATCAGTTTGAGAAGGCAAAAAATGGCAAACTTGATATTATGATCGGGCCAAGATCGGCGCTATTTACACCGTTTCCAAACCTGGGTATTATAATTATAGATGAAGAACACGAAACAAGTTATAAAAGTGAAACAATGCCCAGGTATCATGCCAGAGAAGTTGCAGAGAAACTGGCATCTTATTATGGGGCAAATGTGGTACTAGGAAGTGCAACTCCTTCACTGGAGGCATATTATAGGGCAAAAAAAGGTGACATCAAATTATACGAATTAAATGAACGTCTCACTGGAGGTATGCTTCCTAAAGTATATGTAGAAGATTTAAGAGAAGAACTGAAAAAAGGCAACCGCTCCATCTTCAGTGTACATTTGCAGGAATTAATAGCAGACAGGCTGAAAACAGGACAGCAGATTATGCTTTTTTTAAACAGACGCGGATATGCAGGTTTTATTTCCTGCAGAGCCTGCGGTCATGTAATGAAGTGTCCGCACTGCGATGTTTCCCTTTCAGAACATAAAAATGGAAAATTAATCTGTCACTACTGCGGATATGAACAGCAGAACGTAAAAATCTGCCCCAGCTGTGGATCTAAGTATATATCAGGATTTAAGGCGGGAACCCAGCAGATAGAGGATCTTCTTTACAAGTGCTTCCCCGGGGTAAAAGTTCTTCGCATGGATGCGGATACCACCAGAAATAAAGACAGTTATGAAGAAATACTTTCTGCTTTTTCCAATGGGCAGGCAGATGTTCTTGTTGGAACTCAGATGATAGTAAAAGGTCACGATTTTCCAAATGTTACGCTGGTAGGAGTGCTGGCTGCGGATTTATCCTTGTCAGCGAATGATTACAGAGCCTCAGAGAGGACTTTTCAATTGCTTACACAAGCGGCAGGACGTGCGGGACGGGGAATTTTACCGGGAGAAGTGGTGATACAGACCTATCAACCGGAACATTACAGTATATTATGTGCCAAAGATCAGGATTATAAAACTTTTTATGAAGAGGAAATTATATATCGTAAGATGCTTCATTATCCACCTGCAGCGGGAATGCTTGCTGTTATGATATCGGGAATAAAGGAAGAAGCAGTGATAGATTTATCAAAAAAATTAGCTGATAAGATCATTCAGAGAAATGCAAATTGTGAAAATAGTAAGCAGAAAGTGATACTGATAGGTCCTACCATTGCTACCATTGGAAAAATAAATGATATTTTTCGGTATTTAATCTATATAAAACACATGGAATATGGTATTTTAGTTCAGGTGAAGGATGATTTGGAAAATTTCACTGAGACACTGGTTCTCAAAAATGAAATGGTACAGTTTGATTTTAATCCTATGAATACCTATTGATTCCAGGCAGAAAATATCAAGAAAATGAAAACAAAAATTATTAATTATATAATTACAATTACGACAATATAGGAGAATAGAGATGGCAATCAGAGCAATCAGGGAAATCGGGGATATCGTATTAACAAAAAAATGTAAAGAAGTTACCGAAATGACGTTAAGAACAAAAATTTTGATAGAAGATATGTTTGACACCATGTATGAAGCTTACGGAGTAGGCCTTGCTGCACCGCAGGTAGGAATATTAAAACGTATAGTGGTTATCGACGCAACAGGAGAAAATCCCTATGTTCTCATAAACCCAAGAATCATAGAAAGAAGTGGCGAACAGACTGGAGCTGAAGGCTGTCTCAGTGTACCAGGAAAAAATGGGATTGTTACCAGACCAAATTATGTAAAGGTAGTTGCTTTAGACGAAAATATGGAACCCTTTGAATTGGAAGGAACTGAACTTCTAGCGAGAGCAATTTGCCATGAACTTGATCATCTGGATGGTGTTCTTTATACCACATTAGTAGAAGGTGAATTGATGGATAACGGAGACGACGAAATACAAGAGGAGGAACTATAGTGAAAATAGTTTTCATGGGAACTCCAGAATTTTCGGTTGGCGCACTGGAAGCCATTATAGAAGCCGGTCATCAGGTAACTGCAGTTGTTACCCAGCCTGATAAACCAAAAGGACGCGGAAAAGAAATGCAGTTTTCGCCGGTTAAAGAAACTGCCATAAAATATGGAATTCCAGTTTTTCAACCTGTTAAAATTAAAACGCCAGAAGCCATAGAAATTTTAAAAACCTACGAAGCTGATGTTTTTCTGGTAGCTGCTTTCGGACAGCTTTTGTCAAAACAGATACTTGAAATGCCAAAATTTGGTTGTGTCAATATTCATGCATCACTACTGCCAAAATACAGGGGGGCAGCACCTATTCAATGGTCTATCATAGATGGTGAAAAAGAAACAGGTGTAACCATTATGCAAATGGACGTGGGCATTGATACCGGAGACATGCTGACAAAGACTATAGTTCCCATCGCGCCAAATGAAACAGGAGATAGTCTCCATGACAAATTAAGTAAAGCAGGGGCTGAACTGATTGTAAAAACCCTGGTTCTGATCGAAGAAGGAAAAACAAAGCCTCAGAAGCAGGATTCTGAAAATACCTGTTATGCAAAAATGTTAACGAAAGTTATGGGAGACATAAACTGGAACAAACCGGCCATTGAAATAGAACGGCTGATTAGAGGATTAAATTCCTGGCCAAGTGCATATACTTTTTACAAAGGAAAAACTCTTAAAATCTGGGAGGCCCTAGCAGAGACTTACGTAGCAAATGAAACACCCGAAACACCCGAAACACCCGAAACACCCGAAACACCTAAAACACCTGAAACACCCGGAATAATTACTGAAGTAGGAAAAGATTTTATCAGAGTAGCCTGTGGTGAGGGAAGCCTTAAAATCACACAACTACAACTGGAAGGAAAAAAAAGAATGGCAGTAAAAGATTTTCTCCTGGGATATAATATCAGTGTAGGAGAATCGCTGGAAAGCCAGGGAGTAAAAACAACACAGCAATAACAACATAGATATCGCAACACAGATATAGCAATTAGGAGGTAGTAAACATGTTTTATTATGACTGGACTTATATACTGGTTCTTGTCGGCGCAGTAATTGTACTGGCAGCTCAGGCAAGAGTAAAAGGTACTTTTAATAAATATTCAAAAATTCAGAGTCGTACAGGAATGACCGGTGAAGAAACTGCAAGACGGATGTTAAATTATGCTGGTATTTATGATGTAACAATTGAAAGAATTAATGGTAATCTTACCGATAATTATGACTCATCTACCAAAACACTTCATTTATCTGATTCCACTTTTGGAGCTACAAGCGTAGCAGCGGTAGGAGTTGCGGCACATGAATGCGGACATGCACTCCAACATGCTGAAGGATATAATCCTCTGAAAATCAGAAGTGTATTATTTCCAGCAGCAAACATTGGTTCCAAGTTTGGGATTCCTATAGTTATTCTTGGTCTCTTTCTGGGATATAATCCAATTCTGATGCAAATTGGTATCTGGGCATTCAGTATAGGTGTTTTATTCCAGCTGGTGACGCTACCGGTGGAATTTAATGCATCTGCCAGAGCAGTGAAGCTGTTAGACAACTATGGAATATTGGCAGGAGAAGAAATTGTAGGCTGTAAAAAGGTGTTAAATGCAGCAGCACTGACTTATGTAGCAGCAGCTGCTGCTGCGGTTTTGCAGTTACTCAGATTGGTTCTGCTATCAGGCAGAAGACGGGATTAAGGTAAAAAATGGAAAATCAGAAAAAACATGTCCAGAATAGTAATGCATCAAATAATTCCCCAAAAGTGAATATACGGGAGCTGATACTGGATATGCTTATTGAAATATATGCGGACAGGGAATACAGTCATATTTTATTAAGGAATGTTCTGGAAAAGTATAATTATCTGGACCAGAAGGATAAATCTTTTATGAAAAGAGTCTGTGAAGGCTGTGTAGAAAGAAAAATTCAGCTGGATTATGTTATTAACCAATTTTCAAATATTCAGGTTAATAAAATGAAACCGCTGATAAGAGCACTCCTTAGAATGAGTGTATACCAGTTGCTTTTCATGGATACGGTTCCTGATTCTGCAGTATGTAATGAGGCAGTAAAACTTGCACAAAAGCGTAAGTTTACAGCCTTAAAAGGCTTTGTAAACGGGGTTCTCAGAACCATTTCCCGTGAGAAAGAGCAGATTAAATATCCTGATAAATCCAAAAACTACAAAGAATATCTTTCGGTTACGTATTCCATGCCTATGTGGATTGTGGAGCACTGGTTTAACGAAAAAAGAGATGTGGAAAGTATATTGGAAGGACTTTTAAAGGAACATCCGGTTACGATAAGAATTAATAATAACCTTACCCCTGATCAGAAAACAGAACTTTTAGAAGAACTGGTAAAACAACAGATTCAGGTTGAACGCCATGAATATCTGGAAGATGCCTATGAATTAAAAAATACGGGTGGATTAAATAATATTCAGGCTTTCTTGGAAGGTAAAATTACAGTACAGGATGTTAGCAGTATGTTTGTTGCTAAAATTGCAAACCCGGAAAAAGGAGCACAGTGTATAGATGTTTGCGCAGCTCCTGGTGGTAAGGCAATCCATCTGGCTGAAATGGTGGGAATAGAAGGTCATGTTGAGGCCAGGGATTTAAATGATTATAAAACAGATATGATTAATGAAAATATAAAACGTATGAAAGCTTCTAATGTCAGTACACTTGTTTTTGATGCAACCGACCTTGACGAAAGTGCGGTAGGTACTGCCGATGTTGTAATCGCAGATGTTCCATGCTCAGGACTTGGAGTCATTGGTAAAAAGAGAGACATTAAATATCATGCTACACCGGAAAGTCTGAAGGAAATCGTAACCCTGCAAAAAAAAATCATCACAAATGCTCAGGCATATGTAAAACCACAAGGGATTCTCATGTACAGTACCTGTACGATTAACCGGGGTGAAAATGAAGAAATGGTGGAATGGATTTGCAAAAATTATCCTTTTGAACCTGTTTGTATCCAGAGCTTTTTACCACAGCAATTACAGGATGAAAAGATGTCAGAGTCAGCTAAAAATGGCTATTTTCAGTTTCTGCCAGATAAAACAGATGGCTTTTTTATAGCAAAACTGCAAAAAAAAGCTGAGTCATTGTCAAAATAAGGAATTAGGTTGAATAAATTGGATAAATTGGATAAATTGGATAATTTGAAGAATTTGAATAAATTAAATTCCATAAAGGAAAAAGAAATGAATTACGCAGTGGGCAGGATTGAAAATAGAATTGATATCAAGTCTTTGTCTATGGAAGAATTAGTCTCTGAAATGGACAAAGCAGGGGAAAAGGCTTTTCGGGCAAAACAGATTTATGACTGGATTCATGTGAAACTAGCCCCGGACTTCGATGCAATGTCAAATCTGTCCCGGGATTTACGGGATAAACTGAGCCGTGATTATTATCTGGTTTCTTTAAAACAGGCACAGGTTCAGGAATCAAAAATTGACGGAACAAGAAAATATTTATTTGAACTTTTTGACGGCAATGTGGTAGAAAGCGTATGGATGAAATACAAATTTGGCAATTCGGTTTGTATCTCCTCCCAGGTAGGCTGTCGCATGGGCTGTCGTTTTTGCGCGTCTACAATAGATGGACTGGAGCGCAATCTCACTGCCAGTGAGATGCTGGATCAGATTTATTCCATCACCAGACTAACCGGTGAACGGGTTTCCAATATAGTGGTCATGGGAACCGGTGAACCTATGGATAATTATGAACAACTGCTACAGTTTATCAGACTTATTACAGATGAAAATGGGTTAAATATCTCACAGAGAAATATTACGGTATCAACTTGTGGAATTGTTCCTGAAATGAAAAGACTGGCAGAAGAAAAACTTCAAATTACCCTGGCATTGTCACTACATGCCACAACAGACGAAAAGCGTCGTAAATTAATGCCGGTGGCAAATAAATATAGCATAAAAGAATTAATGGAAACCTGTACTTATTATTTTGAAAAAACAGGCAGACGCCTTACCTTTGAATATAGTCTGGTTAAAGGTGTAAATGACAGGGAAGAGGATGTAAAAGAGCTGATTGCACTGGTTACTCCTTTAAACTGCCATGTGAATCTGATACCTGTAAACCCAATAGATGAGCGGGATTTTGAGGAATCTGACAGGTCCCATATTATGAACTTTAAAAATAAACTTGAAAAAAACAAAATTAATGTTACTATAAGAAGGGAAATGGGTAGAGATATTGATGGCGCGTGCGGACAATTACGCCGCAGACATCTGAAAAACTAGCTATAGGAGGTCAAAGGGTGATTAAAACGTTTTCTTTAACTGATATCGGGAAAAAAAGACAATTAAATCAGGACTATGTATTTACATCGGAAAATCCCGTTGGCAATCTACCCAATCTTTTTATCGTAGCAGACGGTATGGGCGGACATAACGCAGGTGATTATGCTTCCCAGTATACGGTTGAAGTCATGATTGATGAATTGGCTGGTTCTGTTTTTACAGACCCGGTGGAGAACATCAGAAATGCAATCATAACAGCAAATCGTAAAATAAGAGAAAAGGCCATGGAAGATGAGACTATGGCAGGAATGGGAACCACAGTAGTTGCAGCAACCTGTTTGGAAAATATCCTTCTGGTGGCAAATGTGGGAGACAGCAGATTATATATTATTAATGAAGATATAAAGCAAATTACACAAGATCATTCTTTGGTGGAAGAAATGGTCCGTATGGGAGGGCTGGCACCTGAACAGGCCAGAAATCATCCGGATAAGAATATTATCACCAGGGCAATTGGCGCTACCGGTCAGGTAGAGGCTGATTTTTTTCGTGTTGAACTGGTAAAAGGGGATATTGTTCTTATGTGTTCCGACGGTTTAACCAATATGCTGGAAGACAATGAAATAGAAACGATATTAAAAGGTCAGATAAACATCGCAGGTAAGGCAGAAGAATTGGTTAAAGCGGCCAATAGCAATGGTGGCAAGGATAACATCGCGGTTATTCTCATTGAGCCATTTGCTTAAACAAAAACGAGGAGTGTAAAGATGATAAAAATAGGTATGCTAATCGGTGACCGCTATGAGATTATAGAAAAAATCGGTACAGGTGGAATGTCCGATGTCTATAAAGCAAAATGTCACAAACTAAATCGATTTGTTGCAATTAAAGTCTTAAAGCAGGAATTCAGCGAGAATACTAATTTTGTATCCAAATTCCGCATAGAAGCTCAGGCGGCGGCTGGTCTTATGCATCCCAATATTGTTAATGTCTATGATGTCGGTGAAGAAAACGGCATTTATTATATTGTCATGGAACTGGTGGATGGAATCACTTTAAAGAAATACATTGAAAAGAAAGCAAGGCTGTCCGTAAAAGAAGCCATTAGCATAGCAATTCAGGTGTCCATGGGAATTGAAGCAGCACATAACAACAAAATCATTCACCGGGATATTAAACCTCAGAATATTATCATTTCAAAAGAGGGCAAGGTAAAAGTAACGGATTTTGGTATTGCCAAAGCAGCTACCAGTAATACTATTACGTCCAACGTTATGGGTTCGGTACATTATACATCGCCGGAACAGGCAAGAGGCGGATACAGCGACGAAAAAAGTGATATTTACTCTATGGGTATTACAATGTTTGAAATGCTTACCGGCAGGGTCCCATTTAATGGCGAAACTACAGTAGCCATTGCCATCAAACATATCCAGGAGCCTATGCCTTCTCCAAGAGAATATGTTCCTGAAATACCAATCAGTGTGGAACAGATTGTTATGAAAGCAACACAGAAAAGTCCTGATAGAAGATATCAGACTATGAATGAATTAATAGAGGATTTAAAAAGATCTTTAATCAGCCCGGATGAGGCTTTTGTAAAAATTCCGGATCCGGATAATGAAGGTGGAACAAAAGTTGTTTCCGATGCTGAGTTCAGCCAGATTAAGAAAAATGTAGCAATTGATCCGGGTACCCAGGGACTTCGGTTAAGTGAAACTGAAAAAATGTTAAGGCAGAAATCAGCTGAAAAGGCATTAAGAGCAGAAACCGGGCAAATGGAAGGTACAGGAAGAATTCTTTCTAAAATCACAGGACGCACCGGAGATATAGCAATTAATGATGAAGACGGAGAAGAAGGCGAAGAAGAATTTGATCCAAAAACAGAGAAAATGACTACGATTCTGGTTATTTCAGCTGCTGTAATCGTTGGATTATTTATATTGGTATTGGTGGCAAAATGGGCTGGAATCTTTGGCTCAGGAGCAGATACTTCTGCGGATACCACCACTACAGATGCAACAACTTCTACTGACGATACGAAAGACACTACAACTGACAGCACAACAGATACTACGACTTCTGTACAAATGGAAGATGTTATTGGAATGTCTTTAGAAGATGCTACCAAACTTTTAAAAGATAAAGGTCTTTTTGTTAAAGCAAAATATGAACCTTCTGATATTTATGAAAAAGGTCTGGTTATTAATTCAGATATTCTTCCAGGAGAAAATGTTGATTCAGGTGCAACCATTACACTTACTGTCAGCAGTGGAACTGATGGAGTGGAAGTTCCAGATATAATTGGAGATACCTCGGCTGAAGCAATTTCAAAATTAGAATATGAAGGATTTACCGTAAATAAAACAGAGGCATATTCCACCACTGTCACCCAGGGAAATGTGATTTCCCAGTCTCCGGAAGCAGGACAGGTGGCACCAAAAGCTTCTGCAATTACTATTATAGTTAGTAAAGGCGTTGAAGAAGTAAAAGCAAGAATTCCAAATGT
>Ga0302296_1003248_pt1 | contig 10524 bp, 15 predicted proteins | sample III_Fen_N3_1_FD_194546 | JGI IMG/M metagenome (GOLD analysis project Ga0302296, IMG submission 194546) | Peat permafrost microbial communities from Stordalen Mire near Abisko, Sweden - III_Fen_N3_1 | ecosystem: Environmental > Terrestrial > Soil > Wetlands > Permafrost | place: Sweden: Abisko... | reverse complement strand
GTTCACTTTATGGCCGAATTCATGGCGATTTTAGATTTTCCGCCAGCCCCAAAACTTGATATATACGGCGAGTTAGATAAAACCAAAGCAACTTCGGCCGAATTGCAGGGAGAAGCAATTTTTAATGGCAAAGGGCGCTGCGCAGTATGTCACCCTGCACCTTACTTTACTGATAATAGCATGCACAATTTAAAGGCTGAACGTTTTTACAAACAGGAAATGGCCAATGGCATGATGATGGCGCATGATGGAATGATTAAAACTTTCCCATTAAGAGGCATCAAAGACTCGCCGCCCTATTTGCACGACGGCAGATGTTTTACTTTGGAAGATGTGGTGGAATATTTCAACCTCGTTCAGGAATTACGATTGACAGCCCCGGAAAAGGCAAATTTGGTTGCGTTTATGCGTGTATTGTAGAAAATGGCTTGTAATCAACAAAACGTTGAGCAAAAAAGGACTCCTCGTTTTTGATTTTTCTGAAGATAATTCAAATTTTTTTATTTATAAATTATAAAAGAACAATGATGAAAGGCAATGAAAAATTAATATCTGTATTGAATTCGTTATTGGCTGATGAACTTACGGTTATTAACCAATACATGGTACAATCTGAAATGTGTGCAAATTGGGGTTACAGCAAACTTCACAAGGCTATCCGGAAACAGGCAATGGATGAAATGTTCCATGCCGAATGGCTTATCGAGCGAATCATTTTTTTAGAGGGTTTGCCAACGGTATCCAAACTTAATCCGATGAAGATTGGTAAAACGGTTTCAGAAATGATCAGTAATGACGACGACACTGAACTCAAAGTTGTCAGTGAATACAACGATGCAATCAAACTTGCCCGCGAGGTTGACGATCAGGGAACTGTTGACCTGCTAACCAAAATACTTAAAATGGAAGAAGGCCATGTGGATTGGGCAGAAATACAACGTGCACAGATTGATCAAATGGGACTTGAAAATTATCTTGCGAGCCAAATTTGAAGTATGGTTAATGGATAAATAATTCGTTTTAAAGACATTACCAAATGCAGGTAAAATCACGATTTGAATAACAATGACACTAAATAAAAAGAAATTATGACTATAAAAAAAGTTTGGATAGAAGAAGGTTGTACCGCATGTGGTTTGTGCGAAGATATTTGTCCTGAAGTTTTTAAACTAGAAGACTTGGCGACAGTAATTAAAGGAGTAAACTATCCTGATTATGAGGAGCAAATAAAAGAAGCTTCTGAAAGCTGCCCTGTTGAGGTCATTAAATATTCGGAGTAAATACAGGTATTTTCAAACAATGATTACGATATCATGCATTAAAATTACGTTTCACTTTGAAAAATACACCAATGAAAAACCTAAAAACAATGTACATGGGGATTGAGATCGATAACCCCATAATAATTGGTGCCTGTAACATGGTAACTAATATCGATAAGCTAAAAAAAGCAGAAGAATATGGTGCGGGAGCAATCGTGTATAAATCTTTATTCGAGGAACAAATTCAACTCGAAAGATTTCAAATGGATGAGGAACTTACTGAATTCAACGACATTAATGCAGAAATGCTTACAACTCATCCACATACTGAACATGCAGGACCTGACGAATATTTGTTGAATATAAGAAATGCCAAGGAGAGTATATCTATTCCACTCATTGCAAGTCTTAATGCAATCAATAATGATTCCTGGATCAAATATGCAAAATTATTAGGCGAGACCGGAGTCGATGGAATTGAATTGAATTTTTACCAGATTCCGTCGGATTTCAAAAAAGATGCAAAGGAGATTGAAGACGAACAAATTAACCTCGTAAAAGAGATCAGAAAAGTTATTTCGATACCTGTAAGTGTAAAATTAAGTCCTGATTACACGAATATTTTGGATTTTATTAAAAAGCTTGATAAGGAAGGAGTAAATGCTTTTGTTCTGTTTAATTCCTTTTTCCAACCAGATATTGATGTAATAAATGAGAAACATATTAAATCGTATAATTTTAGCAATGAAGGAGACTACAAAAAATCACTAAGATTTTCTGGCTTATTATTTAATAATATTAAAGCTGACATATGCAGCAGCCATGGTGTATTTACTGGTGCAGATGTAATCAAGATGATATTATCAGGGTCGAACTGCGTACAGGTGGTAAGTACATTATATAAAAATGGCTTGTCACAAATTACTACAATTAAGCAAGAATTGTTGGAGTGGATGGATAGTAAGAACTATAAAAGCATCGATGAGTTCAGAGGGAAACTATCTGAAAATAAAATAGATGATCATAGTTTTGTTTATCAAAGAGCTCAGTATGTCGATTTGCTTATGAATTCGGAGAAGATATTTGGAGTAATCCACTGAGCCATAAATTAATCATCAGTATTTCCGGAACTTGTATGGTACTATTTAACGAAAGGCGGCACCATGCCGACTCCTGCTTTTGGAGAAGGCAAAATATTCTTTTCTGCTGGTGATGGCACGGTGTATGCGCTGGATGCCATAACCGGAAAAGAGATCTGGAAAAATGAAGTTGGTGGTATGGCAAATATTTCAAGCCCGGCCTATTCCGATGGAAAAGTATATACAGCAATGTCGCTCAAAGCATTTATTTACTGCTTTGATGCAACGACAGGCAAAGTTCTTTGGCAGGGTACCATTCCTAATGCAGAAAATACAGGTATGGGCGACGTTTCACCTGTCGTGTCTGACGGTGTTGTGGTGATGGACGCAGTGAGTACGGTTAAAAACAGTAGTGGTAAGGAAAGTATGAATACAGGTATTCGAGCTTATGATGCTAATACAGGAAAAGTATTATGGACACAGTTGATGGGCGAAGGTCCGAAACCACCAGCCTTCAAAGGCGGAATGCCAATGATCCATGACAACGTTGTTTATATTGGTACGCCTGTAAACAGCGTGTATCAGGCATATGAATTAAAGACAGGCAAATTGTTATGGACTTGGCATGTGCCTGGTGCCGGATCGGCAGGAGCCGGACGTGGTCCTGCAACTTATTATGAAGGAGTACTTTATATGTCGACCGGACCATCGGTGTTTGCTGTTGACCCAAAAGACGGAAAGCTGATTGGTCAGAAGCATATCGGTGGACGTTTTGGTATCGTAAATCCAACCATTGTCGGCGGCACCATTTACCTGAGTAATTCATGGGATTGGGTAATCGCTTTGCCGGTATCAGAAGTAAACCCCAATTATCACCCTTGATCAATCTTATTCAATTTCATTTAGCAATAGCATTATGACAGAAATAATTGAAAATCCGGAATCAGAAAAAGTTCGCAATCGCCGTGTACACATGGCGAATGAACGAACATTTCTGGCATGGATAAGGACAAGCATTGGGATAATGGCATTCGGTTTTGTTGTCGAAAAGTTTGCCTTGTTTATGAAACAGATGTCGATTATTTTGGGGAAATCAACTATTGGAAATACGATACCCCCTTCTCATGGATATTCGTCAATCGTTGGAATATTCCTTGTCGGTTTCGGCACGCTGATGGGTTTACTCGCATATATCAGGTACAAAAAGGTGGAGAGACAAATAGATGAGGATACATACCAACCTTCATCTGTTCTTGACCTGCTGCTTCTCCTGGCAGTACTGGCCGTGGGAATATTCCTCGTAATTTATCTGATTCATAGTACTTAATATGGATATCAAAATGGATTTAAAAGTTAGAGCAACCTCCGAATACAAAGACATCTCCGAAGAAGAGACCTATAAATTCTTAGAGACAACAGCAGACGGACTTTCTGATGCTGAAGTGAAGAATCGTCTCGGGAAATTGGATTGTACATACAGGCAAAAAGGATAAGTCATTATTATAAATCGCAGATGTAATGGGTTGTCATATATCAATAAAATTATAAATAAAAATCGAAAGGAGATTACACATGATTAATACAAAGCAATGGAAAAAAATACTGATCGCAGGACTGCTGTGGGCAATACTGCCGGCTTGGACACAGGCACAGATGAACATGAATCCTTACTTCACCACGATCAATTATCCGCTTGAAAAACATTCGTTGATGCTGATGGCTATGCCTGATTTTCAAACGGCTCGTTTCGGAAACAATTTCGTTACCGGGATGTTGATGGCTGAGTACGGTCTCACCTCGCGCTGGACGGTTGCCGTCATGGCTGAGGGCCAGAAAATTGCCGGTATGGATGCCGCCTATGGTGGCATGCGGATCGGCACTTATTTCCATCTGTTCAGGGACGAACGGCTACTTAACCTGACCCTTTACGGTGAATTCGAGGATCTGAATGGAGCCGCCCTTTACAAAATGGAGATCGCTGGTTTTGGCAGTGGAGACCTGACCGAACCCCTTGAACTCGCACGCAAAAAACATATACGCACTTTCGAGCAGCGTTTGATTCTGTATCATGACTGGAATCGGCTGAACGTAACTTTCAATTTCATCAGAGAAACTTTTCTCCAAACGCCCCATGGAAGTGATTACGGGTACGCTCTGGGACTATTTTTCAAGTCCTCCTGGATGGGCGGATCGATGAAAGACATGGAAGGAATGGCTGATATGAATGTGCCACCGGCACTTTCCATAAACCGGCTGGGCTATGGCCTTGAGATGATCGGAGCACTTGGGAACAACCATCAGTTCGGCTTCGACTGGAATGCTCAGCAACATTACCTTGGTGCTGTTTTACAATATACACTGTCTTCCCATTGGTCGGCGCGTGTTGAACCTTCATTTGGTCTGTCCAACGTCAGCGACCCATTCATGCTACGCACCGGGCTGACGTATATGTTTGGAACGTCAACGTCAAGTACTATGAAGAAAGACCTATAAGCATTTCTGAATCAGGGAATGGAAATAAGAGATTAAATTTATAAAAGCCGTAACAATGGCAACTAAAAGATTACTCACCATCGTTCAAATGAACGACACCCACGCTTATTTTGATATCCATCAGGAGATGTTTTGGCAAGGCAACCACGCAGAATACCGTCAGGCCGGAGGTTACGCCCGCATTGCCACGATTGTAAAACAAATTCGGGATGAAAGTCTGGGGAATTGCCTTTTTTGCGACTGCGGTGATACTTTGCATGGCACCTATCCTGCCCTCGCCACACAAGGAAAGGCGATGAGCCCTATCTTAAATTCATTGGGACTTGATGCCATGACAGCCCACTGGGAATTTGCTTTTGACCCATCGATCTTTAACCAGCGGGTTGCTGAACTCAATTATCCGATGCTGGCAATCAATGTCTATGATAAAGCAACAAAAAAGCTGGTTTATAAACCATACTCCATTAAAGAGATTGGAGGAGTAAGAATTGGACTTTTAGGTATTGCCTCAAACATTGTTGACAAAACCATGCCGCCATCCTACAGCGAAGGGATATACTTTAGCTTGGGTAAAGATGAACTGCCGCCAATTATTGATTTACTGCGCGTGAAGGAAAAGGTTGACTTGATTGTCCTGATTTCACATCTGGGTTTCACTCAGGATTTGAAGCTTTTGTCCGAAGTGCAAGGCGTAGATGTGTGTCTCAGCGGTCATACCCATAATCGACTTTACAAACCGGTTGTTATTGGAAAAACGATTTTAATACAATCAGGATGCCATGGTTCATTTTTGGGTCGTCTTGATTTGGAGATAGTTGATGGTCAAATTACAGTTTATAATCATCAGCTAATTGAAGTTGAAGCATCAATACAACCCGACGCCATAGTTGACGAACTTGTATTTCAGGCACTCGCGCCTTACAAGAATGAACTCGCAGAGATTGTTGGAGAAACAGCTACAGCACTCAACCGGGGAACAACCATGGAGACTACGATGGACAATTTCCTCCTTCAGGCATTGCTTGAAAGTACAGGAGCTCAACTGGCATTTTCGAATGGCTGGCGCTACGGCGCACCAATAGTTCAGGGACCAATAACTTTGAATGATCTCTATAACATGATTCCAATGAACCCACCTGTTTCAACTGTTGAATTATCAGGAGAGGAAATCAGGAAGATGTTGGAGGAAAATCTCGAAAGAACATTTTCGTGCAACCCGTATAATCAAATGGGAGGATATGTCAAGCGTTGTTTAGGATTAAATGTGTACTTCAAGATAGAAAACCCCTCTGGCCAACGTATTCAAAAACTATTTGTTGGCAATGAAGAGATTCAGGCCAACAAATTTTACTCAGCAGCATTTGTTACGATGCAAGGAGTTCCTCAGAAATACGGGCGTAATCGCGAAAACCAGTCAGAACGGATTATAGATGCAATGAGAAAATACCTGGCTAAACATCGCCCCATTCGTGCAGAATTCATGGGTACCTTTGTGGCGGTATGAGAATACTTGTACTCTTGTATGTACTTTCAAGTTCGTATTAATTTTATTTCACCACTAAAAAATATTTAATTATGAGCATTTGTTCATAACTTATTGTACTTTTGTCGTGTAATTATTTGAACAATAAACATGGCGCGTCCAAAACGTAATCGATCGATTGTCAACCCTCCACCAATGGAAGGTTTCAGACCTTTTGGAATCCCGAAGACAGATTTAGACCCTGTTATTTTACTTTATGAGGAATATGAGTCAATCAGGCTGTCTGATTACGAAGGGCTTACTCAGGAACAATCATCTGAACAAATGAATATTTCGCGTCCAACTTTTACCCGTATTTACCAAAAGGCCAGACGAACAATTGCTAAGTCTTTTGTAGAAGGCAAAGCCATTTTTATTGAAGGTGGAAATTACCATACTGACGATTGCTGGTATCGGTGCGATAACTGTATGAAACTAAATATTTGCCAGACCGAAACGAACACTTGTAACTACTGCCAATCGAAAACATTACGAAGGTTGAACAAAACAATTGTGACCAATGGAAACATCTGATTGTACCGGTTTTTGCATTTGTGTGCATTGCAACACACGCTCATCTCATGAAAAAGGAAAACCATGCAGGGAAAACAATTGCCCGGAATGTGGAAAAAAATGATGCGAGAAGGAAGCTATCATCACCAGTTATATTTACAAAAGTTAGGAGAAATTAATCATGAAAGTAGCAGTACCCACAAGGGGAAATGTAGTTGATGACCATTTTGGTCATTGCGAAGCGTACACCATTTTTACAGTTGACCCAAGAAGTAAGATAGAAAAATCTGAATTATTGCCATCGCCTCACGGTTGCGGTTGCAAAAGCAACATTGCATCTATTTTGAAAGAAAAGGGTGTAAGTGTAATGCTTGCCGGAAACTTGGGTGGCGGCGCATTAAACGTTCTTAACAGTCACGGAATTGATGTTTATCGTGGTTGTTCGGGGGATGTACGTCAACTGGTTGAAACCTTTTTGAGCGGAAATGTGGAAGACTCGGGTGAAGGATGTCACCAGCACGAACATCATGAAGAAGGTCATCAATGTAACCATTAAAGCATGAAAGAAACAGAAATCAAAGAATTTTATGACAGCTATTGAGCGATATAGCATGGTTTTAATCAAAAATCGATTTCGCCTGTTACTACTAGAAATTTAATATAAATAGAATGAACGAGTTTGATGCCCGCGCCCGTGAATGGGATAAAGATAAAATGCACATGGATCGTTCGGTAGCCGTTGCTGCTGAACTTGAAAAGATGATTCCGCTTGATCATCCCATGAAAGCCCTTGAATATGGAGCAGGAACAGGAATTCTAAGCTTTTTGCTAAAAGATCGGTTCTCTGAAATTACTTTGATGGATAATTCCAAAGAAATGATCAAAGTGTGTTTAGAAAAGGCCAAATATCACAATACCAAACACATTATTCCACTTTTGTTCGATCTGGAGCACCGTGATTTTGATGGTAAATTCGATATCATTTACAATCAAATGGTGTTACATCATGTAAATGACTATGAAACCATCATTAAAACTTTTTATTCGATGCTAAATCTGGGAGGGTATTTGGCCATTGCCGATTTGTATCCTGAAAATGGATCATTTCATGGTCCCGATGTAAAAGTCCATTTAGGATTTGATCCTAAAAAGCTTACCGAAATACTTATGATTACAGGGTTTAAGAATATTAAATACCAGACTTGTTTCGAAGTAAATCGTGAATCAGGTATAAAATATCCGGTTTTTTTATTGGTCGCCAATAAATAAATTTGCCTAATGGAATCGACTATTTTGAAATGCAAACAATGCAATTGGCAGGGAAGTGACAAAGAAGTTGATTGGGAAGTGGTTGAAACCTGCTCGGGAACCGATAAAACGGAGGTTTGTCCTTCCTGCGGAAGTCTGGAAGTGTATGTGTTACGGTAAAAGAAGAGATCAGCTCGTTAATATTTTCTCCATCGAGTTTCGTTCCTTTTCAGTGAGCGAATCCATTTCTTTGAGTGCATGTTGGATTTTAGTTTTGAAGTTCCAACAGGTCATTTGGCGCAGTGAAAGGCGGCGTCCAAATTCGTACGATGAAACATCTTCCTTTCCTTTGCAAACCTGATAAGCGATATAAAAAGCTTTACTGATCGGGAATTTAACACCATGAAAAACGGTTCCATTGGTGGCGGTCTCTTTGGCCTTACATTTAGTACAGCGGCGCGAAAAGGGCTCTTTCCCTGCACAAGAGTTGGTATTGCCACACTTCTTACACACAAATCCATTGGCCCATTTTATCCCGGCTAAAAACTCCAGGCATTTATCGTCATTCCTGAACATTTCTTCAAGTTGTTCAGGACTAAGGTTATTGCTGAATAGTATGCTCATAAATAATTCAATGATTGCGCAAATGTAAATAAATTAGTGATACTAAAAAGATTTAGGTGTCACTATTGCGATTTATTATCTTCTTTTATTAGTTTTGCAATCAAATAGATAAAATTGCAGAGATGGAAAATAATTGCGAAGTTAAACCAAGCCAGGGAACATTTAAAGAGAATCTTAAAACATGGAAATTCTGGAGACCATTTTTAAGTATTGCTATAGGTGCTATTGCCGGATTTTCTTACTATCATTTTGTAGGTTGTTCGTCAGGAACCTGCGCTATTACTAGCAGTCCCTATATGAGTACCATCTGGGGCGGAGCGATGGGTTACTTTTTGGTAAATAGTCCATGTGCCAGAGGAAGGTGCTAAAGATTAGAAATACAATAAAAATAAATATCATGAAGAAAATATTGATTTCAATATCGCTAGGACTGGTGTTCTTGCTGAGTAACTGCTATGCGGGTAATCCTGGCAAGACAAGCAGCAATACAACTTCAACTTCCGGAGCTGTAATTGTTTTGACAAACGAAGTTTTTAAGCAAAAGGTTTTTAATTACGAAGTCAATAAGGAGTGGAAGTTCGAAGGTAAATTACCTGTCATTATTGACTTTTATGCAAGTTGGTGTGGTCCTTGCCGACAATTATCGCCGCGCGTTGAAGAAATTGCGAAAGAGTATGCCGGAAAGATTATCGTCTATAAAGTAGATACGGACGCAGAACAAGAACTTGCGCAAAACATGGGTATTCAAAGTTTGCCAACGCTTTTGTTTATCCCGGCGAAAGGCAAACCACAGGCTACAATGGGAGCGGTTCCTAAAGAAACCTTAGTGAAAGCTGTTCATGAAATTTTACTGGTGAAATAGTTTTGCGTTTTTGGCGAAAGAAGAAGCATTGGCGAACCAGCTAATGCTTTTGTGTGTGTGCTATTGATGCTTTAGCAAATTTAAAAGTTCACCTTTACATTTCAGAATGCCGATTCGTCGCAATCCTATGAACCTTTCAATCAAATAATTTGGCAATCTAATTAACAGAAAAGCCTAATGATGAAAATTATTACCCTCATCGAAAACCTTGTCTATAAACAAGGATTAGTTGCAGAACACGGTTTGTCTATCTATATCGAAACCGAAAAGCTTAAAATCCTTTTTGATACGGGACAAAGTGGGTTGATCCTTCAGAATGCACAAAAGTTGGGAATTGATATTGAGGATATTGATAGTCTGGTGCTTTCACATGGACATTATGACCACACGGGAGGTTTGTATGCCTTTCTCGAAAAAAACAGCAAAGCCAAAGTGTACGCCAAAAAAGACATTTTCACTCCCAAATACCACGGACCTAATCGTTTTATTGGAACATTTCGAAACGAAAAGCTACTCAAAGACCGACTTATTTATGTCGATGTCCCTACCGAAATAGTTGATGGTGTTTTTATTATGCCTGATATTATTATTCACAATTCATTGGATACTCATTTTAAAGGAATGTATAAGAAAGTCGGTAGCGAATTTATTTCTGATGAGTTTGACGATGAGTTATTTTTGGTGCTCAGGCAAAACGAACAAATAAACATTGTTACAGCATGTTCGCACCGGGGAATCACCAACATTTGCACAACAGCAACCGAACATTTTAATCTTCCCGTTGGATTAATTCTTGGAGGTTTCCACATGAAAAATAGCTCCATAGAACAATATGGGTATGTCATACAATGTTTCAATCAAATACACCCAAAGTCGATTGGTGTTTGCCATTGTACGGGTATGGATAAATATTCGGAGATG
>Ga0302296_1003244_pt1 | contig 10538 bp, 8 predicted proteins | sample III_Fen_N3_1_FD_194546 | JGI IMG/M metagenome (GOLD analysis project Ga0302296, IMG submission 194546) | Peat permafrost microbial communities from Stordalen Mire near Abisko, Sweden - III_Fen_N3_1 | ecosystem: Environmental > Terrestrial > Soil > Wetlands > Permafrost | place: Sweden: Abisko... | reverse complement strand
TACACTAATTTTTGGAAATTTTTTTTATCATTTTTGTGATATAATATGAGTATAAATTATGGTCCCGATTCGAGATATTACACTGCAAGATTGTGAGCTAATTTTGAATAATTTTAAAACAAATATTATTAACTAAAACTAACTATGATACGTCCCATCTAACGAGGGACTATCTCAAACGGGATGAACAAAAAAGATAAAGAATCTGAGGAAAAAGAAACATCAAAAAGAGGTAAAAAATCTGGAAAAAACTCAAGAAAAAAAATCGAGCTTAAAGAAGAAACAACGGAGAGTATCTGGGGCATTTCGTTTCTTGTTTTGGGCCTGATTGTCTTACTATCAATCTTTCGATTAGCTGGAGTTGCCGGAGATTTTATTTACAGAATGTTGAGTTCATTTTTCGGATTTGGTTACTATTTGTTGCCATTTATTCTAGGTGTAGTTGGTATCTCTTTCATGAGAAAAGGAAGAGTCGATATCGCTCGTTTACACGCCATCATGGGTATCTCTGTCTTACTCTCAACTCTTGGAATTATGGATCTCGCTTCTAATGGAATCGGCAAGTCACTTGTACTAACTTATGGAGGACAGCTAGGTAGAATGGTGGGATGGATGTTCTCAATATTTGGAGCGATCGGGGGGATACTTATACTCGGAGCTGTCCTAATAATATCTCTAATTGTCCTCTTCGATGAGAAGCCAAACTTACTCGCACTCTGGCAAAAAATAAAAAATATTTCAAATAAAGAAATCACTTCCCCATTTACAAAGAGTGAGGAGACTTTAGATGAAGGAGAATCAATCGCCGAAGTAAAAAAACAAAAAGTTTCAAAAGAAGAACAGGAACTCGAATACAATGAGACGGCTATAAAGAAAGAAGAAGAACCAAAGTTGTCTCCTTCTAAAAAATTCCATACCGACTATATCGCCCCCCCACTTACACTTCTAGAAAAAGACAAAGGTAAGCCAAATATCGGAGACATGAAAGGCAATACAAACATCATCCAACGCACACTTCTAAACTTCGGTATTCCAGTAGAGATGGATGAAGTCACTGTTGGACCTACTGTCACTCGCTATGCTTTGAAGCCTGCACAAGGAGTCAAACTTTCACGTATCGTAGGACTTCAAAATGACCTCTCTCTCGCCCTCGCTGCTCACCCTATCCGTATTGAAGCGCCTATCCCAGGTAAGTCTCTCGTAGGTATCGAAATTCCAAACAAGGTTAAATCAACAGTCGGACTTGCTACTCTTCTCGCTGATGATAAATTCCAAAATTCTCCTAAGCCTCTAACTGTGGCTCTAGGTCGCGGACTTTCAGGAAAGGCAGTCTTCGGTAATCTAGCAAAGATGCCTCACGCTCTTATAGCCGGAACAACTGGATCAGGCAAATCTGTAACCATCCACTCTGTCATCACATCCCTACTATATAGAAACGGACCAGAAGATATGAAACTAATCATGGTGGACCCAAAGAGAGTCGAGCTCACTTTGTATAACAAAATCCCCCACCTATTAACTCCTGTTATCACAGACCCAAAGAAAACAATCCTAGCACTCAAATGGGCAGCAAAAGAAATGGATCGACGTTATGATGTACTCCAAGCTGAGTCTGTTCGTGATATCGAATCATATCACTCAACTGTCTACAAAAAAGCAAAGGAAGGAGAAGCAGAAAGAATGCCTTATATTGTTATCGTCATCGACGAATTGGCAGATATCATGCAAGCATACCCACGTGAGCTCGAAAGCGCCATCGTTCGTCTAGCCCAGATGTCTCGTGCTGTCGGTATCCACCTTATACTTTCCACTCAGCGTCCTTCAGTGAACGTCATCACAGGTCTGATCAAAGCCAACGTCCCTACTCGTGTCGCATTACAAGTTTCTTCACAGATAGACTCGAGAACAATTCTTGACCAAGGAGGTGCAGAAAAACTTCTAGGTGCTGGAGATATGCTCTACGCAAGTGGAGAGATGAGTCAGCCAGAACGTATTCAAAGTGCATATATCTCGGAAGATGAAGTAAAACGAGTTGTTGAATATCTGAAGAATGCATACATGGATGAAATACCAGACCAAATAGAACTTTCGGGAAGTATTGAAAAGAGTGGTGGATTGTTCTCTGATAGCCTAGAGGGCGGAAGTAACGGAGACGATGATCTATACGAAGAAGCTCGTGAGATAGTTATGAGAGATCAAAAGGCTTCGACTTCATATCTACAAAGAAAGCTAGGTGTCGGATATGCACGTGCAGCCAAGCTGATAGATATGCTAGAAGACCACGGTGTTGTAGGCCCAGGAAATGGTGCAAAACCACGCGAAGTGCTGGAAAAAGGTGTTAATAATACTGATGATATAGTGGTGGGAGAAAGGGATAATTAAGAATTAAGAATTAGAAATTAAGAATGGAAAAAGGGCGAAAAAGATAGTGATTAGGTTTTAAGAAAGTGATATAATATGAAAAGTAGAAAGTAGAAAGTAGAAAGTAGAAAGTAGAAAGTAGAAATACACGAAAAAATAAATGCAAGACATAAAGAACAAAAATATAAAGTGGTGGCTAGGATTTATATCCTGCTTTGCTTTGTTCGCATTTCTTGGAGTTTTTGCCTATATGAAAACTTCTTTCCTGTTTAATGGAGTACAAATAGAAGCTAATATCGAACACAATGACAGTACTCCCCTCGCCAAAGTCCAAGGTAAAGCCAAGAATGCAACTTATATAAGTTTGAACGGTCGAGAGATATTCATAGATAAAGATGGAAGCTTCTCTGAACCAATAGCTCTCATCCCTGGATTTTCTGTTATCACTATCGACACACAAGATAAATTTGGAAAGAGTAAAGAGAAAAAATTCCAAGTTGTTTACGAGAAGGGTGCAGGTACGGTGGCGATGGTAAAGTAATTACTAATTTTAAAATATAAAAGTATAAATTTATTAATTTTATTAAATAATAGAAACTAATCTGAATTACCAATTATTAATCAGTAATTGGTAATCATTAATTATAAATATATGGCAATGCAAAAGAAAGCAAAAAAAGCTCCAAAAGAAACAGGAGGAGCAATAGAAGATACAATCAAATCAATACAAACAAAATTTGGTGAAGGCGCGATTATGAAACTTGGAGATGCCCCAAAGGTAGATATCGATGTTATTCCTACTGGTTCTATCGGTCTTGATATGGCTCTAGGAGTCGGTGGTGTACCACGTGGACGTATGATAGAAATATTTGGACCGGAGTCTTCTGGTAAAACAACACTAGCCCTACATATCGTTGCAGAAGCTCAAAAAAAAGGTGGAGTATGCGCATATATCGACGCTGAACACGCAATGGATCCTGAATACGCAGCAAAGCTAGGGGTAAATATCAATGAACTTCTTATCTCTCAACCAGACAACGGAGAGCAAGGATTGGAAATAACAGAAAGTCTTATTCGTTCTGGAAAGATAGATGTCGTTGTTATCGACTCTGTCGCAGCTCTAACACCTAAGGATGAAATCGAGGGAGATATGGGACAGCAACACATGGGTAAACAAGCAAGACTTATGTCTCAGGCTTTACGTAAACTCACAGCTATAGTCGCCCACTCAAAAACTTCTCTTATCTTCATCAACCAGATTCGTATGCAAATAGGAGTTATGTTTGGAAATCCTGAAACAACTCCAGGAGGAAAAGCTTTGAAATTCTATACTTCAGTTCGTCTTGATATCAGAAGAATTGCTCAAATAAAAAAGGGTGAAGAAGTTGTTGGAAGTCGAACACGTGTGAAGGTTGTAAAGAACAAGGTCGCAGCTCCATTCAAACAAACAGAATTCGATATACTTTACGGCGAAGGAATTTCACGTGAAGGAGAAATAATGGCCTTAGGTGAAAAACTTGGAATCATTAGTAAATCTAGTGGCGCTATATTCACTTATCTAGGTACAGCTAAGCAAAAAGAGAAAGGTCCAGTAGAAGAAATAAAACTTGGCCGTGGGTATGATGCAGCTCGTACGTATCTACGTGAGAATAAAAAACTATCTGATGAAATCTTGAAAGAAGTAAGAAGTAGATTTGGAGAGATACAAGTCGCCTCTTCTGGTGAATAGACTTGGATTAGTTATCAAGTTGAAATTTATAAAGTTCATAAAGTAAAATACAGATGATATAGACTTTATAATTTTAATTTGATATATTCACTTTATAACTTTATAAACTTTAATACTTTAATACTACTATATATGCTTGAATACAGTGAAATACGTACAGGAAAAATAATTATTTACGAAGATGAGCCTTGTGAGGTGATGGATAATCACGTGGCAAGAACTCAGCAAAGAAAGCCCCAAAACCAGGCCAAGCTAAAAAGTCTACTTTCTGGACGTACCTGGAATACCGTTTTTCATGCCTCAGATAAAGCCGACGAAGCTGATATCAGCAAGAAGGATGTTAAATTCCTTTATGCAGCAAAAGATGAATTCTGGTTCTCAAATCCAGAGGATCCAAAAGACCGCTTTAAAATAGAAGCAAAGATTATCGGAGATACTGCTAAATTCCTAAAAGCCAACGAAAATGCAACTGCATTGGTTTGGGACAATGACGGAGAAGAAAAGATAATCAAGATATCTCTACCTATTAAAATGGAGTTCACAATCAAGGAATGTCCTCCATCTATCAAAGGAAGTACTGCAAGTGGTGGTGGAAAACTAGCAACACTTGAAAATGGAGTAAAGATACAAGTTCCCTTCTTTATAGAAGAGGGAGACAGAGTTATCGTAAATACAGAAACAAATGAGTATGTAGAAAGAGTTCAAAAATAAATAAAAAGAAAAAAGCGTGAGGCCGAGGGTCTCACGCTTTTACTTTTACTTTTACTTTTTTTTAAAACTAAACAAATAAATCAATAACATTCGAGACAAAATTATCAGGATCTGAATTCACAAAATGCTTTTTTAGGGCAAATTTGATTTTATCCTGAGTTTCTGTCTTGTACGAACCACTGAAATTTGGATCCGTGTACATAGTCCTAAACTCTTCAACAGCTTCTTCTTTTGAATACAATGGCCGGTCTTCTGACTCCAGATTCAAAAGATAAAAAGCGAAGTTTTCAGGACTTCCGTTCTTTAAATCTAAACGCAAAACAGATGATACTTTCTTCTTATTCTCGTCGGAAATTTGACCCCAATGATCATCATTGTCGTAAATCTCCTGAAACCTGACAAGCACCTCATCTTTTTCAAAGAGATCTTTGATGCTTAAAGACTTAGGACTCTCGAGCTCGGGCACAGGCGCATTGGGTTTGGATTTTTCTACAGGAGTTAAATCAGCACTCGCCTTCTCTTTAGAAGGATTTACTTTAGGTGTTTGATTCTTTTTTGAAGATTTATCTGAATCAGTCCTTTTGACTTTTACAGAATAAATAGCTGTACCATCGGGTTTTGGAATGATGACAGGATTGTTGTACTCTGCAGGTTTTTTAAATTCTGCAAAATCACTGATGTCTGGCGTGACAGGATTTGGTCCAGTTAAAATAATGAAGCAATTATCTTTTAGTTCTACTTTCCATCCCATAGAGACAGAAACAAGATAAAAGATATTGTTATTACTTTCAATCGTTTTATACCTAACGGCAAAACAATCGGTGCCTTGTTTCAGTGTAAAATCTCCAAGATATCTGACACGATGGAGTCGTTGCTTTACCTCATCAAGATCAGCTCCACTGCTAGGAGGCAAACAAAATGAGCCAGCAGTAGATCTCGCCGGATTTTGTCCTTTAATAAAGTCAGATGCGTCTATAGAAATAGAAACTCCGTCACGTTTTACAAGATTGCGCCCTTTGTAATCATCATTGTGCCATTTAGCCATCTTCTCGATAAGAAAAGCGGCACCTTCATTCACGCAAGTAATATTTTGAACGTATTCGTTATCAGGACCAAAAGCAAACATCCCATTAAGATCCTTGAATTCAGAATTCTCAAATTTACTTTCAAATGATGATTGACCATTTAAGAAAATTTTAAATACCGTATTAAAACGTCCAAGAGATCGGTAAATACCTGAGTTGGATTCTGGCGCTTTAGTTTCCGCAACATTTTTCTTTTGAATCTTCTTTTTTTGCGGATCTTTAGCTTTTTGAATAGGTTCTGATGAAGGAGTATCTGCTTTTGCTTCGACGATAGGTTCACCCTCAGTTCCAACTTTTTCTACAGGAGCAACAACATCTTCAGCTTTTTCTACGGAAGCATTGGTATCCTCAACTTTTTCCACAACAGCCTCTACTGTTCCCTGTTCTTCTGGCTTAAGCTTTTCTGTTTTCTCAATCGGGACAATTTCATTTACTTGCATACGAGAAATAATATTCTCAATCGAATTTTCAGAAATAACTCCATTGCAATTTTTCTTGTAATAAGTGTTCAGCCTCGTTACGGATTGAGTATTACGCAGTACATCACCAAGATATATTGCGAACAGATCCTTGTCGTTCATTTCGCCGGTCATTTTTTCTTGTTTTATAAGAAAATAATTTGACAGAAAAGCAGAAGACAAAGATGCAAAATTATGCGTTGACCAGGTTAAAAATAAAATAACCGTTCCGTCTTTGGCATGTCTTTTGTAAGAGTTCTCAGTGATAGACTTTTTTTGATACTGCTGCCTCAAGATTTCCTTGATTTTTTCGCCGATTAGCACCTGTTCGAAATCAGGTGTTCTTTCTGGATTTTTGTTCATTTTTAATAGATTTAAAAAGTTAATTGATTTATTTTTTTAAACAACTTTTATAAAATAAAAACCCCATAAAACAAAGGGGGTTTAAACGATATTTTTTATATTTTTACAGGAAAAATTGATTTTTGTCAATAAAGACGGATTTTTAATAAAACTTAAAATAGTTTATTCCCTTTAAGTTGACGAGTAACTCTTTCCCTTCTTCAGAGCTTCCTTAACCTCTTTGTCCCACATAGCTCTTATCACTTTAGGATTATTTGTAGGATGAAAAGGTAAACCGTTCTCTTTAACTGTTTGATGTAAAAAAAGTTTAACTTATGCACTCGATATGTCAAAGTTAAGAAAAACGAGCGGCAGTACTCTGCCGCTCTGGTATGATTTATAAAATAAAAAAAGGGAGTGCACGTATGCCTCCCTTTTATATATATTTGTTGTATTATACTTTCTTCCTATTTTTATGCCACGGAAGTGTGTGGGTTATCGAGAGACAAATGCTCTGATGGATAAAGCCGTAACTCACTCCAAACTTCATAGAGTCATGTTCGTACGAGACTCCAGCATCAACGTCAGCATAGTCTTCAATCATTTTCTTTTTTTCTTTAGCCATTTTATAAAATGGTTCAAGGGCTTTCTCACCAAGAAAATAAATAATTTTGCCCCTCTCTTCTTCGTATCTGACAGGTAAAGTACTCATGTGTCCAAATGAAACCCCAATATAAGCTCCGAGAGGATTATCCCTCACCTGTTCAAAAGTTAATTTAAAGGCTGCCTCAAGAGCAATCCCCCTTGAGAAGGACTTGGACATCAATGTAGCGCTCGGTAATCCAATCGACAAATCGGTTGAGATTATTTTTGCAATCTTTGTGTTTTCTTGTTCGAACCTATGTCCGAACTCGAATACGGCGTTGATGGTCGGCTCGATCACCCTGGTTCCAAATAAATCCAACTTATGGATTTTAGTGGTAGCACCACCGCCTAACAATCTCACCTGAGCAACAGAAATATTGCTAGTTAGAAAAATAACCAATAAGGCTATTACTGATACTGTAAAGAACTTTTTCATGCTTTAAATTTTAAGTGTAAATTTTTGTTTATTTAACTCATTGTTTTTTCATACAATACATTAATAAATGATTTCTGTCAAAGAGAACGTATGGGTTCAATACTAGTGATTAGCTTATAGTAATTGATAAAAATACTCTTTCAAGCCTCTGGGGTTTGGAAATATTTCCACTAGTCCGACTGGTGGGAAATATAAGAAAAGCCGCAAACCTTGAGGGAGGTGTTACGGCTTTTTGATTTAGAATGCTGTTAAATTTAATTAACTACGCGAGACGAAAGGTCCCGCGTTCTAAGGTTTAAAAACTAAAAAAATAAATATAGAAACCTTTAAAGGTTAAAAGAGGTCAAGCAAGTCCCCTGCTAAATCGTCTGGATCCAAATCAATCAATTCTTCTTTCAATATTGAGCGAACTTGTCCTGCAACCGATTCTGAAAAATTTAAAAAATTTGGATTCCTGAAGATGATCTGAAGTTCAGAAACAACTTCTCCTTTTGTAAAAAATTTATTAGAAGGACCTAAAAGATATTTAGCAAAATCTTCATTACTCAGAGTCTTCTTAGTGTCTTCTTTAAGAAGATTAAAGATTTTTACCTTACGTTCATGAGAAATTTTAGACCAAATATTTTGATCGTTGAACATCTTTTTGAACTGTTCAATAGCTTCAGTCTGAGTGAAAAGATTCTTTGCAGAAATCTTTTCAAATTCTTTAGTAGTTTCTGAAACAGAGCGAGGAGATACAAAACTAGGACCTAAGTCCAAAACCTTTTTATCCGGTTCAGAAGCAGGAGTAGATTTGTCCAATTCAATAGCATTAGCTTCAGGTACTTCATCAGGAGCAATTTCAGGTTTTGGTCTGAATTTGCAAATGATTAAGTCATCCTGCCATACAGGTCCCCATCCCATCTCTGACACTAACTCAAAGAATTTTTGAGTTGTTACAAGCTTTGAATACCCAATACTGAAAGTATCTTCATCTATTACATAAACAGATGAGGGTTTGTAACCGGTGAACAAGTGCATAGATCTAACTTTTATCCTTTCAGAAGTCTCACCTTTTAGAGGAGGAAGGCAAAATGAAACATTAGCCGGTCTTGTTTTTTCAAAACTCAAAGTAGAAAAATCTACCATGATTTCTTTATTTCCAAGAATTGGCATTTCTTTAGCATTGGAAAAATACCAAATTGAAAAATACCAAACTAAAGCTTTATGGGCAACTTCAGCATCAGCTTCATTTCTGAAACTGATAACCTGACAATCGTCAGTTTTTTTCTCGTCAAAGTTAAAAATCTTGTCTTTTTTGCCGGAAATGATTCCTTCAAATTTGAACATCATTGTCATAAACACTGAGAGCGCGCGGCGGCCTCTTTGAACAACACTTACTTCTTCCATCTTTTTTGAATTTTGGTTTTTTACAATTTCTTTATTAACAAATACAGTATTTCTCTTCTTGGTTCTTGAACCAGAAAACGTAACTGTTTTAATTGAGTTAGATTTCTTATTTTCAATACTCTTCGGAATAATAATCTTTAGATGAAAATCATCTTCAATTATCTTTCTGGATGTATTGGTTATTTCACTGATGTGTACCACGATAGTACCAGCAGTATGCCCATGATTCTTAATCTTGTGTAGATTAAGTTCATAGGAATCAATCAAGAAATCTCTCATTTCTTCCATTTTCTTAGCTCCGATATTATGACCTGTTATCACAAGATTGGCTATTTCGCCACCACCCTGACAATCAGCGTTTAATATCCGTCCAAATTTTAATCGGAGTAATTCTCCTATCATTCTTCCAAAAGTCACCTGCTGTTCTCTGTTTTCCCAGCTTGTTTGATTCTCGCACATATTTATATTTTTTTAGTTTAATTTTCGAATAACAAATATCCTTTATATTATAGCATATATATATTTATTTGTCAATACAAAAAAACCCTGCTCCGATTGGGCAGGATCCTAGATTTTTTAACTGTTTTAACTTAATTTTATGATTCCAAAGAGTGATCTTCGTCTTGATTTTTTTGTACTAACTTCAAACTCTTATATAAATCAACAGCTAACATAGCATGAGCGATATAATCCTCTTCCCACTTCACTTTCAAACCCCTAAGACTTTCCCCTACTTTTTCCGAAGATAGTCTTTCTGGATTATCTGAGCATTCATTACAAACAACCAAACTTTCCTGAAATGTCCCAAGAGCTGTTAATTCTTGATCTTTAATAGGAATAGATACGCAAGCATCTTCATATAAAGTCTGACTACAATTTGGACATTTACCAAGCACTTCCGTGCTTATGTTTTCCTGTTTTACCTTTTTTTGTGAATTCATATTTATGGAATTAAGAAATTTTCTCATTAATATTACAATATTAAATAAAATAGGTCAATGATGAAAATTTAATGAGCGGCAGTACTCTGCCGCTCATTAATCTAAAGCTATTCTAGCCTCTACTTTTATATTCCCCCAGACCGGGTCTGGGGGAATATAAAAACCTCCCTTAAGGGAGGTTTTTATATTTAAGATTGATTTAGTCTACGATGGTTATACCTGCTGAGCGGGCACTTCCTTCTACTATCTTCATAGCGCCTTCGATATTCTTTGCATTCAAGTCGGGCATCTTTTTGATTGCGATTTCCTTTACTTGAGCTTTTGTTATCTTTCCTACTTTTGAAGTATTTGGCTTACCTGAACCCTTCTCAATACCTGCAGCTTTTAATATAAGACCTGCTACTGGAGGAGTTTTAACTTTTATGTCGTAAGTTCTATCTT
>Ga0302296_1003243_pt1 | contig 10538 bp, 6 predicted proteins | sample III_Fen_N3_1_FD_194546 | JGI IMG/M metagenome (GOLD analysis project Ga0302296, IMG submission 194546) | Peat permafrost microbial communities from Stordalen Mire near Abisko, Sweden - III_Fen_N3_1 | ecosystem: Environmental > Terrestrial > Soil > Wetlands > Permafrost | place: Sweden: Abisko... | reverse complement strand
GGCTGAAAAACCACTTGCAAGATTGTCCAATGAAGAAATGGTTAAATTTATTGAGGATGATCTTGTTGCAGCCGCAAACGACTTACCTGCCCCAGGGCAGGCAGAATACGGCCGGTTCAGCAAAGGGTTGGCAAAAATGATACTGATCAGACTCTATCTGCATGAAAAGAAATGGGATAAAGTCTTAACAACATGTAATGAAATTATTGCTTACAACACCTATAAGCTCGACAATGACTATGTAGGGATGTGGGGATTAAACGGGGCTAAAAATAGCAAAGAAGTTATTTGGGCAATCCCTTGCGATTATGATGGTACCAGTCAAAACCAATGGCAGCTCATGGTGCTTCCTTCCAATTATCTTCCGTTAGGTGGTTGGGCAACAGTTCAAAGTACATGGTGGTTCTATGATACATTTGAAAGCAAAGATGTTAGAAAAACCATGCTGATAGCTGAATATACCGGATCAGATGGGGTTGTTTATAATCGCACCAACCCAGGAACAAATATTGATCTTGGCCCGATTCCTTTGAAAATTAATCCTGATGCACTCCGAACCACATCCTTATCAACGGTTGACATTATTCTTTACAGGTATGCTGATGTGTTACTCTCAAAAGCTGAAGCAATAGCAAACAGCTCAGCCCCCAATGCTGAGGCGATGGAATTGGTGAATGTAGTGCGAAGAAGAGCTGGTCTCGAAGACAAAAAATTATCGGACTTCAGCTCCCTTGCGGCATTTAATAATATGATACTCACTGAAAGAAGCCATGAATTCTGGTGCGAAAATGGACAATATCGTGCTGATTTAATTCGACATGGAAAATTAGTCTCACGATGTATTGAACTCACTGGTTCAACCTATGCAAATAATTCTAAAGTTGTATTCCCATTCTCATTAAGGGCTGTTAGTGAAGGAAAAGGATTATTTATTCAAAATCCGGGATATAACTAGCCATTTATTACCTATGAGATGTCTCGCTACAAAGTACCAGACATCTCATAGGTATTCTGTAAATCTTCGGAAAATAGGTTAAAATAAAACAGTCTTCATCGAAAAAAATAGAAATGGATACCGTAAAGAATCTTAGATTATTGCTGGTGTGTCTCATCTTTTTGGTCGTAGGATGTAATAAGGCAAAAGTTGATGGGGAGGTTGCAGCCATTACGATTGACTATCAGGAATCTCTGGATATATTTTCAAACCCGGAACGCGGATTTATTCACAATCTGGACGTACATTCCGAAGGAGAAGGGCTTAATACTTTAACCTTGACTTCGTTAAAAAATGAATATGTTTCGATGATTATGCGGATGTATTATATCGAAGATTTCAAAGATAAATTGCTAAGCGCTAAGGAACTCTCACTTATCTCGACAGATATGCAGAAGTTGCGTCAGGCGGGAATAAAATGTGTCATGCGTTTTGCATATACCGATTTTATTGGTGGAACCGATGCTCCATTAACAATCATAAGTCAACACTTAGACCAATTGCAGCCAATTTTTGAAGAAAATGAGGATATTATTGCTTTTGTTCAGGCAGGATTTATTGGTGCATGGGGAGAATGGCACAGTTCAAGCAATGGCTTGGCAACAACTGATAATGAACGGAAAGTGCTGAATAAACTATTGAGCGTTTTACCGTCTCAAATTTTAGTACAGGTTAGGACACCCGGAGCAAAACAGCAAATTTTCAGTACAACTGTTCCAATTGATGCAGGTATAGCCTATACCTCTGACAATCGAGCAAGAGTTGGTTATCACAACGACTGTTTCCTTTCTGGCGGCACTGATTACGGCACCTATCTTAACATCCTGGCTGATAAGGAATACATTAGTAAGGAAGCTCTCTATGTGCCTACTGGCGGAGAAACGTGTCCTCCCGTGGAAGGTGGATATCCTGATTGCCAAACCAGCAAGACTGAGATGAAACTTTTAAAATGGACTTACTTGAATCTTGATTGGTATAAACCCATGCTTGACTTGTGGAGAAACTCTGGATGTTTCAGTGAGTTCCAGCGGCTTTTGGGATACAGACTTGTTCTTGTAAATGCTAAATTACCTCAAAAGGCTGTCTTGAATCAGGATTATAAAGTGGAGATGACTATTACCAATAAGGGATTTGCTCCATTGTATAACTATAAAAACACCAACATGGTTTTTAAGAACCGCAATTCTGGTGAAATCTATTCTGTTAAAATACCTGTCGATCTGCGTGATTGCAAACCCAATGGGACATTAAATATCAGCAATAATATCAGTCTTGCAGGAATTCCTCAAGGCGATTATGACCTTTATCTCAGTATAACAGATCAGTCAGACAAACTAAAAAACAAGATCGAATACTCCATCCAACTCGCAAATTTAAATTGTTGGGATAAGAATAGTGGCATGAATAACTTAAAACATATGGCAACAATTGCTGCCAACTAAAAACAAATTACGTGATATTAAATAAATAGCAAATCATAAAACATCTACGATATGAAAAATAATAACTGGATTGTCTTAAGCATTATTTTGGCAGTATTTTTAACTGTTTCGTGCAAAAAAAATGACTCTTCCAACGGAACAAAAGCTGTATTCAGCTATATAGCCGATGGATACAAGGTGAATTTTACGAATTTCTCCACCAATGCAACTGAATATTCCTGGGATTTCGGAGATAAATCAGAAGGATCTTTAAATTCAAATCCTACACATGTTTTTACCCATAAAGGGCCGTTTTTGGTAACTCTCGAGGCTAAAAATCTTACCGAAACTAGTACCTTTATTGATACTGTTCTGATTTTGGGCCCAAACATCAAGATTGATGGTGATTTTACCGATTGGACTTATGTAGAATATACTCATCAGAACACTACTGGTAACGGCGGTTCACTTCTTGGGATTAAAACTTTTGCTTCTGCAGGTTCTTTGTACTTCTATCTTGAAGGAACGCCTGATTGCAACCTTGATGTAATTGACCTCTATATTGATACAGATAATAATCCGAAAACCGGATTTATTAGTTGGATGTATCCACAGGGTTCTGGCGCCGAATACCTTTGCGAAGGTTCTGTATCAGGCGGATGGGGTGATGTTTTACAACACTCAGGACCTTCCGGCAACGGTTGGGCTTGGAATAGCATTTCCACATTTGCAGATGCATTCCAGTTTTCTGCATTCAAAACGGTCGACGGTAAGAAGGTAATTGAATTCTCAGTTAAACGAAGTGTACTTGGAGCGATGAGTGGCTTTGTTAATTTCGGAATTATTGAAAGCACTTCAGGATGGACCGAAATAGGACATATGCCTGCGACTCAGGAAGAAACCTCTAAATTCACACCTTTTCAGTTATGAAATTTGCAAGTCTATAATTTCGAATAATGCATATCCAAAATTAGTTTTATTTATTTCTGGTTTATTCGGAAAGTTCAGCTATAGGTTATTTGCTTGAGAAAAGGGTGTGATAGTGTTCTTTCATACCCTTTTCCCTTCTTTTAAACTCATATACCCCTTAAATTAGGTGGTTATGATTATCAGAATTTGAATGCAAGATTTTGAAATATCTAATATATTCATGTGATGATTCGTAAAATCCAATTGATCTCATTTCTGCTAATTCTATACTATTCTTTAGTTTGTATCAGCCGGGCAACAGCCACAAGTAATCAGTGGCTGGCTCTACCTATAAAAGTTGAATACATTCTGCCCCAGGTGTTGTTGAATGAAAGCATAGAGATCCCTGTTTTAAAAGTTATTAATTCGTCAAATACTAGGGTAACAACTTATTGTAATGCTGATTATCAGGTGGTAATTCATGAAATTAACAGGGGCAGTTATACCGAGATAAACGGTGAATTGGAACACTTATCTCAAGGATCTGCCTGCCTTTCGCTTCGGATTTCTATTCCTGTAACCGGTGAAAAATGGAAATGGTTTCATGGTCTGGATAAGTCAATTGAGATTCAACCAGAAAAAATCTATTATGATACCATCCCGGTAAATACAACTATTCCGCCCGATGGAGCTTTTAACGGAGAAACCTTATCTGATGGCGGATATGGTGATCCCATTGGGCAAGGTACCATGTCGTTTTATCCATTGTGTGCTGTAAGTATTGATGGTAAAGGGGCTGCATTAGGAATTGATTTATCGATTCCATTGGTTTTTCGCCTGGGCGCTGAAAAGGGAAAAGGGTTAATTGCCGAGTTTGATGTTGCGACAAGCCATTTGACTGAAAAATTTCCGAACAGGGCGTTTTTTAAACTCTGTACTTTTTCGTTCGATGCGAAATGGGCAATGAGATCGGCTTTGGAAACGTACTATTCCATTTTCCCTGAAGCATTTAAGAAAAGAGTCGTTACCGAAGGTATTTGGTTACCATTTACTCCACTCCGATCCATTCCACAGTGGGAAGATTTCGGGTTTGCTTTTCACGAAATTTCATGGAATTCCCATGACAAAAAAGAGGGTAAAGAAATGCCGAATATTCTATCGGACAAAGGCACAGATGTCTTAAGTTTTCAATATACTGAACCCTGGGACATTCAGCTGCCAATTCTAAGAAAGAATATTCCTTATGATACGCTTATTTCTGACAAGATGATTCCCAAAGAACACCAGGAATATGTCAGCAACAGCGCAACCAAAGATAAAAACGGACTTATGCAGACACGTAGACTGGAAACACCCTGGTTCAGTTCCGGCTGGGCAGTAAGTATTACAGCCAATTGCGATCCTGATTTGCCGGGTTTTAACCGGTATCAATATGTGTTGCAGGACGAAATTAAACCCGCTGTCAATATGAATGTAGATGGAATTTATTTTGATTCGATGGAATGGAACTGGCATCACGATTTAAATTATCGAAGCGAGCATTTTAAATATACTGATTATCCACTCACTTTCTCCAAAGCAGTTGCAAGACCTGCTATCTGGAATTTTACTTCAGAATTTGAGTTAATGAAGAAAATATCGGACGAGATGCATTCGCAAGGAAAACTTTCGATGGGAAACGGCCACGGATGGAATCCTTTTGCAGCCGCCAACCTTGATTTGTTTGGAGCTGAATTAAATTGGTATTCTTCCGATGACCACAACCTGGAAGCATTGGATTTCAAACGTGCTATTTCATTTCAAAAACCCATTGTTTTCCTCCTGAACGAAGGTTTAAATGACAAAGCCTTTACCGATGCACCTTATAAAGGCTACGAAATATATTTTGAAAAACTGATGGCATATGGGTTCTTTCCTTCATTTTTCAGTGTTAATGCTTCCAATGATCCATATTGGCAGGATCACCAAAAAATAGAAAATGGACGGCCGTTCTTTAAAAAATACATTCCTATTATCAAGCAAATTGCCGCTGCTGGTTGGGAACCGGTTACAGAAGCAACCTGCAACTCGGAATCAATTCGAATTGAGCGTTTTGGTTCTTCAGGCAAACTCTTTTTTACCGTCCGCAATAATGGGAATCAGGATGTTTCATGTGAAATGGATCTTGAGGATACAGAACTTGGAATTAAAGGGGAAATTTCGGCCCTGGAGATGGTGAGTGGAGCGAAAATAAAAACTGATAATAATAAGATTTTTCTATCCATCCCTGCCAATAGAACGCAGGTCATTCAAATTCTTCAATGATGAAATTTAAGCATTATCTGTTCTCTATATTGGCAATTGTTTTCATAAATGATTGCTATTCACAAGACTGGACATACTTTGTGCGAACTTCCGGACATGGCTGTGAGTTAGACAAGCTACATTCAATTATGAACGATGCCCGTCAAACACATCTTTTTGGCATTGAAGTAGATAATGACATCACCGGAAGATACTCCAGCCTGTTGGATCCTATGCTGAAACTTGAAGCAATCCGAGCTATGGCCGACAGCGCGCATGCTACAAATAATTTCGCCTTCGTTTATACCGCGGGGTTGGAATGTATTACTGACGATGTAACTCCTGAGTCCAAAACATTTCTTCGCAACCATCCTGACTGGGCTCAAAAGAACAAGAAGGGAGATCCGGCAGTTTTTGGATTCGGTGACGCCTTCTGGATTAACAAGAATGATGAGGATGTTTGGATCTCTCCGTATGCTCCGGAATGGAGGAAACTCTATATGGAAAGAATCCGTCAGATTGCAGCAACCGGTATCGACGGGGTTTATATTGATATTCCCTACTGGATGACCCATTTTGATAAATGGGAAGCTACCTGGGCAAGTTTTGACACATACACAGTAGCTGAATTTAAGAAAAGAACAGGAATTAATGCCTTAACCGATTTTACACCCGGCGACTGGAGCAATCCTGAATTCATTGCATGGGTTGATTTTCGTATCAACAGCATGACCGAGTTTATGGCAGAAATTGATAAGAATGTAAAATCTGTAAATCCCAAATGCAAAACCATTGCTGAAATTTACCCTGGAATTGGCGAAGAAGTCGCAAGGGTTGGAGCAGATGTTTACGACATGTATCCAGTAGTAGATGTCATTGCCCATGAGTATAATGTTGGCGAAAACAGTGCAAAGCGAGAACCATTAGACTGGATGGAATACATGATCGGCATGTACACTTTCAAAGCCTTTGCCGAAGGAAAACCTTCGTGGATGTTGAGTTATAGCTGGGATAAAGAGGAAAAGATACAGCCAGCTGATGCGATTGAGAATTTGGCAATGAGCCAAGTGATGGCAGGAACCAATTCCTGGGATGCACATCGATTTAGAATGAGTGGGTCCAATGACTTTGAAGTCAGGGCAAAGGTATTCAAATGGATCAGTGAGTATGAGAAACTGATCTATACGTCACGTAAAACCATTGCTCCGGTTGGAGTCTATTTTTCACCAAAGACCAGAAGTTACTTTGCGGATGACTGGACGCCTGGGTACCTCGGCATGATGAATTTGCTGCTTAGGGAACATATCGAGTTTGAGATAGTTACACCGCGAACATTGGGTAACTCAAAATGTAAAATATTGATACTTCCGGATGTTAAATGCCTCAGTGATGTCGAATATTCTCAACTTGAATCATGGTTGAAGAAGGGAAACACATTGATCACAACTGGAGAAACAGCAAAATATAACGATAAACGGGAGGTTTCCAAAAATCCGTTTCGGATTAGGGATCTCATAAAAACATATCCGAATTCTTCATGGATAGATGGGAATCCCGAAAAGGAATTTTATCGCTTTCTAAAAGAAAAGTTTAACCCTGCGGTTCATAAGGGTGGTTATCCTGTTTATGAAAACAATGGATTAACCCGGCTGCTTGAACAAATTCGCAAGACTAAAGGATATTCGCAAGCAATAAAAATAGAAAATGCGGATGTTTGTGTTGCCCAAATTGCAACTGTTAATGACAAACCAACTGTTTTCCTTGCCAATTTTTCCGGCATAAGGGGAAGTGAAAATGCCAATCAAATTCCAGATAAGGAAATTGTCATCACTTTTGCCAATGCAAAACATGATAAGAAGGCTGTGTTTATACCATTTTTAGGGAAGCCTCAGTATTTGAATGGAGAATGGGAAAATGGAAAACTTAAGGTAATTCTGCCGGAGATTCACAGAGGTGCAATTGTACAACTTCAGTGAAAGACCAAGCAAATTTCAAAAATACTTATTGGTGTTCTTTAATAACGATGTTAAATATTCATTACATAAATAAAATATGATAGCTCGAATTATTTTATCTGCAGGCCTTATAATTATGGCGCTTTATAGCTATGGGCAGGAGAAAAATACAATTAAAAGAATCACCCTTTTGCCGGAAGAAAAGGTCTGGGCCGGTATAATCAATGACGGTCAATTAATGCCTTTTCAGGCTGATTACTCGATGGATTTTTATGCCAATAATAAATCGAACCAGGTGCAACCGCTTATACTGACAAACAAAGGCCAGTATATTTGGAGTGAACTACCGTATAAATTTGAGATTAGTGGAAATAAAATAATTATTGACGATCCGTATAATCAGGTTGTAACGGGGAAAAGTGGCAATTCTTTGGCTGAAGTTCAGCGATTTGTCCGCCAAAAGTATTTCCCTTCCAGTGGCAAACTACCCGATACATTGTTGTTTTCGCGTCCACAGTATAATACCTGGGTCGAACTTACATACAATCAGAATCAGGCAGATATCTTGAAATATGCACAAGGTATACTTGATAATGGGTTTCTTCCGGGGGTACTGATGATAGACGATACCTGGCAGGAAGATTATGGCTTGTGGAAATTCCATCCTGGTCGTTTCCCTAATCCGGTGGAAATGGTAGACAAATTACACAAAATGGGTTTCAAAATAATGTTGTGGATCTGCCCCTTTGTAAGTGCCGACCAAGCTATGATTTACAACACTTTGAAAGAATCCAAAGCATTCTTGCTGGAAAGGATAACCCCAACAGATACCTGGCAAACACAATCCAAACCTCTTATGGTGGAGTGGTGGAACGGGCAATCGGCAGTACTGGATTTTTCAAATCCTGCTGCAGTCAATTGGTTCAATCAGCAGCTTGACAGGTTAGTTAAAGATTATGGAGTTGACGGTTTTAAATTCGATGCTGGTGATATGCATTTTTATCCGGCAAATGGCTTGAGTAAAGGCTCTGTCACGCCAAATCAGCAATGTGAATTGTTCGCACAATTCGGCTTGCGTTTCCCGTTAAACGAATACAGGGCATGCTGGAAAATGGGTGGCCAGCCTTTGGCTCAAAGACTTCAGGATAAATCTCATTCATGGACTGACCTGCGAAAACTCATCCCAAATATGATTTTAGAAGGTCTTTGTGGCTATCCGTTTTCCTGTCCCGATATGATTGGTGGTGGCGAGTGGACATCCTTTTTGGATGAATCAATCCTAGATCAGGATCTGATCGTACGGTCGTCACAATGCCATACCCTGATGCCTATGATGCAATTTTCGGTTGCACCTTGGCGGGTTTTGGATCAGGAACATTTTGCAGCGGTTAAGAAATCGGTAGAAATCCGTGAAAAGTTTAAAGGTTATATTCTGGAATTGGCCCAGGTTGCAGCCAAAACCGGTGAACCCATTATGAAATCTATGGAATTCGATTTCCCCGGAAAAGGTTTTGCTGCTATCATCGACCAGTTCTTGTTGGGCGATAATTTAATTGTTGCGCCTGTTTTGGTAAAAGGAGCAACTTCAAGAAAAGTGGCACTTCCGGAAGGTAAATGGAAATGCTTCAATGGTCAGATTTTCAAAGGCCCTAAAACCGTTGAAATCAAAGTTGGCTTGGATGATTTGGCGTATTTTGAAAAAATGATCCATGTAAAATGAATAATCAAATTCATAAAGTTGAAAAGTACTTAGTAAAGTAATATCTCAGATAAAACAAATTAGAACAGAATTAGAATGGATAAAACTGCAAAAAATCCAGGTTCTACAATAGTAGAAAGGATTGCATCGATTGATTTCTTTCGTGGGTTTACCATGTTTCTCCTGATAGGTGAAAGTACCCTCCTTTATGATCACTTCAGTTCAATTAAAGGTAGCTACGTCATGCAATTTTTGGGCACCCAGCTCCACCATCACGAATGGCATGGATTAAATTTTTGGGACCTGATCCAGCCTTTTTTTATGTTTATTGTAGGAGTAGCAATCCCCTTTGCAGTGGTCAATAGAATAAAAAAGGGTGATTCAAATAAACAAATATTGCAACATGCGCTTAAGCGTTCGTTTCTGCTGCTGTTTTTGGGATGGGCATTATATTGTATTGAACCTGGGGAAGTAGGGTTCCGGTTCCAAGATGTGCTTGCTCAATTATCTATAACCTACCTGATTGCTTTCCTGATCATGAAAAAAAGTTTTTCTTTTCAGTTGACTTTAACTTTAGTCATTCTTTTATTAACAGATATGGCATATAGGTTCTTCCCGATAGATGGGTTTAATCATCCATGGGTACCTTTTCAGAATCTTGGTGCATGGGTTAATATTAAGATTGAGGGTGTGGATAAAACGAGTATCTGGGCGTCCCTGAATGCCATCCCCACAATCGCACATACCGTGTGGGGCGTTTTATTCGGTCAACTCCTGATTAGCAATCGTCCGGCAAGAAAGAAAATCCAGATCATGTTAATTGCAGGTGTGGCCGCCCTGCTTATTGGTTTCTCACTCGACTGGATGAATATCACCCCTATTATTAAAAAGATTGCCACATCCTCTTTCGTATTTGCCAGTGGTGGATGGGCCATTCTGACCCTTTGCTTTTTTTACTGGCTGATCGATATAAAAAAATTATTTACCCAAGCATCCAAATTTTTTATAATTGTTGGGATGAACTGCATTTCTATATATCTCTTTTTTGAAATAGGCGGTGCCCAATTTGTGAGCAAAATATTCAGCCCTTTCACCAAAGCATTGTTTTCGTGGGGTGGAAACCTGACCGTAGAAATATTGACCAGTTTATCTGCGTGGGCATCATTATGGTATATCTGTTATTGGTTATATAAAAATCGGATATTCATCAAAATTTGAAAGAATTGTAAATTGAAATTCGTAATAAGCAAAATAGATGAAAGCACATACCTCAACTA
>Ga0302296_1003239_pt1 | contig 10547 bp, 8 predicted proteins | sample III_Fen_N3_1_FD_194546 | JGI IMG/M metagenome (GOLD analysis project Ga0302296, IMG submission 194546) | Peat permafrost microbial communities from Stordalen Mire near Abisko, Sweden - III_Fen_N3_1 | ecosystem: Environmental > Terrestrial > Soil > Wetlands > Permafrost | place: Sweden: Abisko... | reverse complement strand
CGCCATTTATAATTTCTACGGAATCAGTGCCGCCCACCATGAGAACGAAACCGGAAAGATTTACACCCACGAATTTGGCCATTTGTTTGCTGGCTTGGGTGACGAATATGTCGGTGGCGTTACGTATTCCGAATTTTATCCTGCTGACGTAGAACCTTGGGAGCCCAATCTGACTACTCTGGTTGGGTTCGACAAAAAATGGAAAAGTATGCTGCCCGAAGGAACTGTAATTCCAACGCCTGCAAAAGATAGAAATGCCGAAAAATTAGGAGTTTACGAAGGAGGCGGCTATGTTTCAAAAGGTGTTTACCGTCCCTGGATCAATTGCCTGATGAATAACCTGCATACGATTGATGTTTTTTGCCCGGTTTGCAGCAAATCTATTCAGGAGATGATTGATTTTCAGTGCAATTAGAACGACTTCTTCCTGTACGAAAAACACATGAACTCATTATCATCTTTTTGATCATAACGGGTCATGGCGCATAACATCTCGCCGTCGTTACCATCATCACTGATGCAAGTCAAACATAAGGATGGTTTTTTAATCAAATTCAAGTTGATTTCAAAGCCATCGTCATCAAAAAAACCTGCAATTTTTGTTGGGTCAATTTCGTCAATATGCCTGCGCCCTGGTTTGCTTTTCGTTTTTCGGATGGCTGCATCAATTTCGTAATCATCTGTCGGACAACTTTCACCAGTAATACATGTGAAGCAACTATTTCCAACAAATGCGGAACCAATCACCCAAATATCATTTCCACAAGCACACTTAATCCCTTTTCCGGATGCTTCTAATGCAGCGTTTAACCGTCGCTTTAAATCAGTTTCATTCTCAGTCGGATAATTCTTCAGGTGCAGTTTAATATAACTATCAATTGAAATTGGTACGAATCCCATAATTTATTGTTTAGTTGTTTGAAGTTCGAGAACGGGCTTTTTGATTGTTCTATATTTATTATGAAACAAATTTACTAAAAAACAATTAACTAGTTATTTGTAGTTAGAAGATATCTTGATTTTTAACAGTTGGATGTTGCTGTTTTTTGAAGTTTATCGTGTAGTTTCTTTCGGTTCCAAAGAGATTGTAATATGAAAAGCCGTGTCTTTCGGCTAAATTCCTGGCCTCGTTTATCGACATTTTATCAGGATCACCGGCCATTTCGGAGATAGAAAGAATGCCTACTGGTTTCAAAATCCGGTGCAATTCCTGCATGTAATCATCTTTATGTTCCACTTCACCAATCACAGTTACCATAAAGATCCGGTCAAACGTTTGGTCGCTAAACTGGAAGGTTGTTCCATCGCACAAGTAATAATCTACATTCGTTAATCCTTTTTTGTCGATTCGTTTCTTTGCGTAATCCAACATTCGCTGTTGAATATCAGCTAAAACCAGCCTTCCACTGGTTAGTTTTTTCGCTATTGGAATGCTGAAATATCCTGGCCCCGGACCAACTTCCATGACCTGTAAGCTATCTTTGATTTCAAGTCTTTTGATCAATTGTTTGGGCGAAAGGAAAATATTCCGCAACGGAATTAATAAGGTAAAGGCCATTTGATAAGGAAACACTCCTTTGGCGGCAAATCTTTTTACAATGCCCGAAGTTTCTATTTCTGTATTCATTTTTCTGTTAATAAAATTTGCTGATCTAATCCTACCAAAAAAAACAGCCAGAATATAACTGGAGTAACTTTCTTGATAAGTTCGCCTTTGTATCCCAATTCTCCTGAATAAATTTCATGGATACCGATTCCGCGCTCCAGATGTGTATTTGCCATTTCAGCAGCTTTGGTGCTCGAAATGGAATGCTTACAGCGACTAGACCTGCCTTGCCCGATTATGATATCAACGCCGGGTTTTCTCTTTATTTTTTCTGCAATTCTTCCAATAATTTGTCACCTTCCGTATAATCCCATCCGTATTTTGAGACGATCGTTTTTCCTTGGTGCAACATCAATAGGGCTTCCTGCCGATGGTTCATTTTTTGATAGAGTTTTGCGCCTAAAATGCAGGTGCCGTATTCTTCGTTCAATGCCAACGACCTTTTCACCCATTTCGCTGCTTGCGTCAAGGCGATTGTATCCGAAATATTGTTCAGGTAAGCGGTGGCTATTTCATTCAGTTTTGAATAATTATTCCAGGCATAAGTATCAGCAGATGTTAATGTTACTTTTTTAAATGCATTCCAATTGCCTGTTGTTTCAGCGATCATGATATCGAAGTCAAAAAGCAGTGAGTCAACTTTATGGAGGTGAATCGCTGCTGCCGGCTCTCGTTTAACGAAATAGTTAACCGTATCTTTAGCTGCCACCAATGGAGTCAGTAATCCATTTACAAGGTGAATGATCTTTCGTTCCACTCTTTCAGGCGAGGTAATGGAGGCAAACTCCTTTTGATGGCTCAGCACAAATTGGAATTCACGCGAATTAATATCCGTAATTCCGTTTGAAATTATCATCCAGTTCATTTCGGTTAATAATTGCTTCTCGCTTTGAGTTGCAAAATAGGCTTTAACCATTGAAGAACAATCCAATCCTCCTTTTTTGAGGGCCCTTAGGTAACGAAAACATTTTTCAGGATTGCTTACATCTTTTTCAAATTCAATTTTCAGGTTGGGTAACTGTTTTTCAGGTTGCATCGCATTCATACCTTCCTGAATAAAATCAGGAGCTTTAAATTCGCCAGTCATCCGATAAAGCGTAGTTCCGTTGCTGTCAAAAAAGATAAATGTGGGATACGATTCAATTTTCAAGCGCTCATGTAGCTCTATTCCTTCACCTTTCTCCATGTCCTGTGATGCACAAACGAACTGCCGGTTGTAAAAATCGGCTACCGAAGGATCGGTGAAAATGTTTTTTCTCATCGCATTGCAATGTGGGCACCAGCTTGCATAGCACATAAAAAATACGGGTTTATGCTCAATCTTCGATTTTTCAAGCGCTGCGTTAAGTCCAAGCTCCGTCATTTGAATGGTTTGTTGCGAAAAAACAGTTAGTCCTGTTGCTAAAATAATAAGGAGACTTAAAACTTTCATTCGATTCATATAGCTTAACTTTTTGTTGCCTAACGTTTTGAATTGAAATTACGCATTCGAATTTCTTCGTTAATATCCATCCTGATTGGTAAATGTAATGTCATTCGGAAGTCGCTTTTCAACTTTTCCCCAATCACTGATGACTTTTTCCTTATTGCGTAGTCTTATTTTCCAGTTAAAATGTTGCCCGGTAGCTTAACCCGATGCTTCCTTCTCCCAGATATGCGGGCATCAATGTTGACGATGCGCCGTGATCATTTCCTAATTTTGGCATGATCTGTCGTCCGCGTGAAAGTGCAATTTTACCGCATGTATAGCCAATTGCAATGGCTAATGGATAATCGCTAACCCAATGAACGCCATTGTTAAGCATCGAATAACCAAGTAATGCCATAATCGAATAACCGATCGGTTTAATTAATTTGTTGTCAGGATAATTTCCTGAAAGAATGGTTATTGTGGCCATCGCGGTAGCTAAATGTCCCGATGGGAAAGCGTCACTTTCAGCAACATGTTGCTGGTAATAAGCAGGATTTTGCAACGGATGCCATTTCCCTCCCGGAGCCGTTGCTACAAAAGGACTTTCACGGCCTGAAATGCGTTTTAAAAACTGAGTGGTAATTGCCAACGTGAGAAACATCTCTGTTAGTTGCGAGGTTGTTTGAAGAGCGCGGTAATCATTGGCCATGAGTCCGTAACCATAAAAACTACCGGCAATTAAGATGCTGGGCCAACCTTCGCCCATAAAATAAAAGGCAGCATTGAGATTTCCCGGAATTTCCACAAGTGTTAATTTAAATACCTTTAAACGTTGAAATTTATGTGACGGGTCCAAATGAACATACCTTCCAAACTGTTGTGCTGCATCGGTAATATGTTGATCTACTGCAATAAGTGCCGCTGTTCCTGCCAGGATAATACCCAATGTTGGTAAATTCTTTTTTGAGAATGTCGTTTTCCCCAGTTCGTAGATATCAGAAGGTACATTTTTGGCAAACGCAAAAGGTTTCGGCCTGAAGTAAATTTCCGTATTATTATCCAGATTGACAATCTGTGCCTTCTGAAGGCGAACTGTATCACGCCAGGCAACATTTACTAAAGTATCTTTTTCCGATTCTGCCTTAACTTTTACAACTAGTAAAAAGATAAAAATGGAAATTAAAAAATACTTAAGTAACTTCAGGATAAAAATTTGAAAAATCATAATTAATTCCACTTATTAAGTTTGTTTTTGTACACATAATTGGCCGATTGATAGTAAATTACTGCTTCTTCTTCAATTTTACGATCAGCGTTTTCAACCTTCATATTGCCTGTTTCTAAATCAATTTTGTAATGTGTAATTTTTTGTTGCGGACTCAAAATAGTAAGCCGGTCATTTTTGATATAACCAAGTTTCTGGTAATTCGAAATGAAGGCGCGTTCTTCTTCAGGAGCCATCTTAACGATGTCTTTTCCAAAGAACTTGCTTTTATATGTCCAGTTCATAATACCCAGCAAGGTTGGCGCAACGTCAATCTGGCTGCAGAGTTTGTCGATTTTTTGAGGGTGAACCAATCCCGGATTATAAATGATAAACGGAATCTGGTATTCCTTAAACGGCAATTCGGACTGACCGGCACTTCCGGCGCAATGATCGGCCAGAATTACAAACAAAGTATTTTTAAACCATGGTTTTTGACTTGCTTTCCTGAGAAATTCGCCAATGGCAAAATCACAATATTTCACTCCTCCAGCGCGGCTTATTCCTGAAGGAATATCAACAACACCATCCGGATAAGTGAATGGACGATGATTCGAGGTAGTCATTAAATGATTCAGAAACGGCTTCCCGGCAGCAAAAGATTGATCGCATTCCTTCAACGTCCGGTTAAAAAGGTCCTGATCGCAGGCGCCCCAGGCATTTGAAAAGGTAACTTCATCCTTCTTTAAATCGCTGCGATCCACAATTTCATAGCCGTTTTTCGAAAAATAGCTATTCATATTGTCGAAATATCCATGCCCTCCATAGATAAATTTGAGTTGATATCCGCGTTCTTTAAAAAGCTGGCCTACCGAAAACATGTTCTCATTGTTCGGACGCTTGATCACGCTTTGTCCTGGTTTTGGCGGAGCGCCTAGCGTGGCCGCTTCCAGCCCGTAAATGGTACGCGTGCCGATCGCATACAAGTTGGTGAAAAACAGCGAGCTGTCGGCTATGGCATCTAAATTGGGCGTGATTTTTCCTAGTTTACTTCCTTTGTAACTTAGAAATTCTCCACTCAGACTTTCGACCGTGATAAAAACCACATTGTATCGTTTTTCTTCTCCTGAATTGGTGATTTGCCTTGAAATATCAAACAGTTTATTGTTTAGGTATTCGCTGTTTACCGTTTTCAGCAACGGCCGTAGTTGCCTGAAATTTTCTTCATTACTTCGCGTCGCATAAAAAGTCTCGTAGTCGAGTTCATTATTCAGAAATGCAGCAAAGAGCGAATGAATTCCATTTTTTGCCAACTCATTATTATATCGATTCTTAGTGATTTCGATGGTAGTATTTTTAATCAGGATAAACGACAGTACAGGTATTAAAAGCAGAAAAAATCCGGTGCGTAATCTTGTTTTGGTAACGCTTTTACTCTCGAGCGAAACGGTCAGAAATCGTTTTTTGATGACCAGCCAGATGAGGGCAATATCGGCAATCAATATTCCGGTAATCAATAATGGTAGCGGATATGATTCTTTAATATTTCCTAAAACTTCGGTGGTATATACCAGATAATCGATCGCGATGAAATTGTAGCGGACACCAAACTCTTCCCAGAAAAAATACTCGGCAATGCCATTGAAAATCAGGATTCCAAAAGTGATAAAATATACAACAAAGGCTAGTCGTTTATGAATTGCTGAGTTAAAAAACCGGTCGGAAATAAAGGTCAAAATAAGTACAAACGGAATCATGAAATAGGAGAAAGCCACGGTATCCATGAACAATCCGGCACCGTACGACCACAAAATATTCAACGGGTTAAGGCTCACATCGGCAAACGACATAAGCAGCAAAACGGTGCGGCTAATAAACGAAATAGCTATAAATACAATGAATAGCATCAGAACTCCACCAAACCGGGTGTGAACGATTTTTTTCAGATTTATTAAATTCATTTCAAGTTTTAAAATTTTCAGGATGACAGATTCGTTTTTTACCAATCTGACAAATATAGAATATTTAAGGTTGTCTTGATATTTAACTTGAAATTTACAGGGTTGTGCGTTTATTTTTCAAAAAAATAACATCTAAGTTATAGGAACAATATATTGTCGTATTCTAGTTTTGACAATGTGGCCTATCAAGCGAGATATCGGTAATTGATTTTACCACAGATTACACAGATTCACACAGATTAAGAAATAAAGTAGCTTTTTAATCTGTGTTTATCTGAGTAGTCTGTGGTGTTAATTTTTACTTGTGGAAGCAGCAGAGCTGCAAAACGAGATTTATAACTCTGTTAAAAAAACACGACATTATTTCATTCCTATTACTTAATCGTACCATAAGTGGCTATTTCTGAACTGAAAATGTTATCATTTGTTGATTCTACAAGTGGCTCAGACCGGTTGATCACTTCTGAAATTTTTGTTAAGACTCTATCCAATTGCAGAAAATCATACGCTGGATTGCCTTTTAATCCTGTCCTTATCGCTATATTTGTTTCCGTTTGAAATTCAGAAATTAAAATAGAATTGAAATTTATTAATCACTCATTTACAGCACAATAAAATGTCAAAATTCGCTTATCAAAAACCATTTCCGATTAAAAAAGATACGACAACGTATCGTCTGCTGACCAAAGATTATGTATCGACTGTTGAGTGTGACGGTCGGAAAATCCTGAAAATTGCTCCTGAAGGTCTTGAATTGCTTGCCAAAGAAGCATTTGCCGATGTATCGTTTTATCTGCGTGCCGCCCATCTCGAAAAACTTGCATTAATTCTGAAAGATCCGGAAGCAACTGATAACGATCGTTTTGTAGCGTACACCATGTTGCTTAACCAGGTTGTTTCTGCTGAAGGCGAGTTGCCAACATGCCAGGACACTGGAACGGCCATTGTGCTGGGTAAAAAAGGGGAGGACGTTTATACCGGCGTTACCGATGCCGAATATCTTTCGAAAGGTATTTTTGATACGTATCAGGATCGCAACCTTCGTTATTCTCAGGTAGTTCCGTTTACGATGTTCGACGAAAAAAACACCGGAACCAATTTGCCTGCCCAGATTGATATTTACGCCGAGAAAGGCAATTCGTACGAGTTTTTGTTCATCACCAAAGGAGGCGGTTCGGGCAATAAAACTTATTTGTACCAGCAAACCAAATCGTTGCTGACCGAAGAAAACCTGACCCAATTCATCAAAGATAAAATCATGGATCTGGGAACTTCGGCTTGTCCTCCATACCATTTGGCAGTTGTTGTTGGCGGAACTTCAGCCGAATCAAACTTATCAACCGTGAAGAAGGCATCAGCCGGTTATCTCGATCATTTACCAACCGAAGGAAACGAAGGTGGACAAGCTTTTCGCGACCTTGAATGGGAACAGAAAATCGAAAAAATCGCCCAGAAATGTGGACTTGGCGCTCAGTTTGGTGGAAAATACTTCGTTCACGATGTGAAAGTGATCCGTTTGCCGCGTCATGCAGCTTCGTGTCCGGTGGGTATAGGCGTAAGCTGTTCGGCCGACCGCAATATTAAAGCGAAAATCACCGAAGACGGTATTTTCCTTGAAGAACTGGAACGTAATCCTGCCCGTTTCCTGCCTGCCGCCGCACCATACATTCAACCTTCTGTCGACATCGATTTGGATCAACCGATGGAAGATGTATTGAAAAAATTATCTCAATATCCGATCAAAACCCGGCTGAACCTTTCAGGAACGTTGATTGTAGCCCGCGATATGGCTCACCTTCGTCTGAAAGAAATGCTGGATGCCGGACAACCCATGCCTGAATACCTGAAGAGATATCCTGTTTATTATGCGGGTCCGGCCAAAACACCGAAAGGAATGGCTTCGGGCAGTTTCGGCCCAACAACAGCAGGACGCATGGATCCGTATGTCGACTTTTTCATGAGCCTGGGCGGTTCGATGATCATGGTGGCCAAAGGAAACCGCTCACAACAAGTTACCGATGCCTGTAAAAAACATGGTGGTTTTTACCTCGGTTCCATTGGCGGACCGGCAGCTATCCTGGCCAAGCAAAGTATTAAATCGAGCGAAGTGCTTGACTTTGAAGAACTCGGCATGGAAGCTATCCGCAAAATACGCATTGAAAACTTCCCGGCTTTCATCATTGTCGACGATAAAGGAAACGACTTCTTCAAACAATTGTAATATCAACAAAAAATGATACTTTAGTGAGCGGGTGACTTTGAGTCACCCGCTCACTTTTTTTAATAACTGCTATGGACTTACTCAACCTGCAAAACAACAACATCGAATTTTTTCTGAATAAGGAAGATATTATCCGGGAAACGGCGCAGCAAATCATGAAAGATTTTGGCATGTTTGGTATCGAAATTTCGTTCTCCGGAAATGTTGAAAATGCTTACCACGAATTGCACGAACAGTTGATTAGCCAGATTTCGGTTTATCTCGACCGCGATTACAGCCGCCTGATGGCCGCATTGTACCAGGTTGACATTACAGAACGCGAAATTGCCAAAGCTACCCTTGAGTTACCCCATTACAACGATCTGGAGATTTTAGCCCATCAGGTTATCTTCCGCGATTTGAAAAAAGTTCTGTACAGAAGGTATTATAAGGCGAAAGAGGATTAATATTCGGAGCCAAATAAAGGCCAGAGATTTAACTGAAAATTTCCTACGAAGATTTGCTTTTCAAAATCCTAATTTCCTTTCAACGAAGCAGTGAAACCCGACTTGCGGGTATTTTACTGTTTGCAGTAGACGTTGCTTCATCATCAAACTGGTACTAATGCTAATAGTTCGATCTGTTTGTTTTTTTCAATTTAATTAAATAGGAAATACTCAATTCAACAGATTGAATTTTAGACGATGAGGTAGTAGGATCAGATACAGTTCTAAAAATATCACTCAAGTTTTGATTGAATCTGGATTCAAATTGAAATGAGCCAATTGGAGTAGTTTTTACAAAACCAAATCCGAAACAAAGTCCAAACTCCAAAATATTATCAATTTTTTTACCATAATATGTTTGTGCGTCTTTTGGGTTAATCAATTTTATACTTTCTTTTTCAGAGATAAGATAAGACAATGTTGGACCAAGATTTATTAAAAATTTAGTTTCCTCTTTACCTAATTCAATATGAGTCATAAATGAAAGATTAATTTGATTTAATCGTCTAAAATAACTATCCGTTGTATCTAGTTTTTCAGTCCACCCTTGTTGAAAGAAATTAAGTTCTATTTGTATTCCTAAATTTTCCTGAGAGATATGTTTAAAAATTATACCGCCAGAATAGCCTGTGGTTATTTTTTGATCAATTGGAGGGTTAAAAAAAACTTTTGAGATATTTATTCCCTGTTTTATTCCTATAGTAGTTTCGGGTATGAATTTTTCCTGAGCTTGAATTTTATGAACAAATAATAAAATAACAATGATGGTCATTCCCTTTCTCGTAAGATATTTTATTTTCATTTGTAATTTACTTAATACTTCAATGTTTCTATCGCACACATGTTTACTGTTAACATATTAGCATTGTATTTAATACTTCCTTAAAACTAATTTAATTAAATGAGATAACCATCCTGTAAAGTGGATATTTATTTTGAATATGGTGGAAAATATTGAATACAACTGAGTTGAACACTGCTACTCTGAATATGTCTGCAAGTTCGCAGTCACCAGTTTTATTTTCTCAATTCATTTTCAACTAATTCAATTGTCAATTCCAATCCATTTGAGTTTTGAAGTTTCGTTGAAATCTCCAAAGCATTTTCCCTGTATCTCTTATTCGTAACACATTCATTAATTGAGGAAATTAGAATATCCGCCGAAATTTTCTTAAAATCACAAGCTTTGGGACCTAATCCTAATTTTACAATCTGTTTGCTATTTTCAAATTGGTCAGCCATGAAAGGAAATGCAATCTGTGGTATACCAGCCCTTGCTACAGCAGCCATTGTACCTGTTCCTCCATGATAAACGATTGCTGTTAAACGTGGGAAAAGTAAGTCAAAAGGCATTTCATCAACATACAAAACATTAGAAGTATTATTCTCGGACAAATCTGCCCAGCCCTTTGAAACTATCAAACGTTGGTTTGTAGCTTTTGAAACTTCATCAAAAATCTGATTATATTTTTCAGGTCGTGATACTGGATTACTGCCAAAACCAATAAATACAGGAGGTTTTCCTGAATTAAGAAACTTTTCAACATTCGTGGGTAATCCAGTTTGTGATGGAAGTAATATAAATCCAGTTTGAGTGAAGTTGAACGAAACGCCCTCATGAACTGCATTTAATTCTTTATCGCAAGCAACTACAACATG
>Ga0302296_1003235_pt1 | contig 10556 bp, 8 predicted proteins | sample III_Fen_N3_1_FD_194546 | JGI IMG/M metagenome (GOLD analysis project Ga0302296, IMG submission 194546) | Peat permafrost microbial communities from Stordalen Mire near Abisko, Sweden - III_Fen_N3_1 | ecosystem: Environmental > Terrestrial > Soil > Wetlands > Permafrost | place: Sweden: Abisko... | reverse complement strand
ACGGTACCCTCGTGACCGTTCTTGAAGACATTCCTGCGGGCCACAAGCTGGCGTTGAAGGATTTTGCAGAGGGCGAACACATCGTCAAATACGGTTATGCCATCGGCCACGCCCGCTTTGCCGTGAACAAAGGCTCCTGGGTCAACGAAAAAAACATCAAGACCAATTTGGACGGTGTACTGGAATATACCTACGAACCTAAGTTGACGCAACTTTTGGTGGCCAAACAAGAATTGACATTCAAAGGCTATCGTCGTGCAAACGGTGAAGTCGGCATCCGCAACGAAATCTGGGTGATTCCCACGGTGGGTTGTGTCAACGGAATCGTTCAGCAGTTGGCCGAGAAACTCCGCATGGAAACCTTGGGCATGGGTGTGGACGCCATCGTCCATTTCCCCCACAACTACGGCTGTTCCCAGTTGGGTGGTGACCACGCGAATACTCGTCAGATCTTGCTCGACATGGTGCAACATCCCAACGCAGGCGGTGTTTTGGTCGTCGGCCTCGGCTGCGAGAACAACCAAATCAGCGTGTTCAAGGAAATGCTCGGCGACATCGATACCAGTCGCATCAAATTCCTGGAAACCCAAAAAGTCAAGGATGAACTGGAAGAAGGCTTGACCTTGCTGCGTGACATCTACGAGGTCGTTTCCAAGGACGAACGCGTTGAATGTCCCATCAACGACCTCAAAATCGGCCTCAAATGTGGCGGTTCCGACGGTTTCTCCGGCATCACGGCCAACCCGATGCTCGGTGTTTTCTCGGACTTCCTCGTGGCCCAAGGTGGCACGACCATCCTCACCGAAGTCCCCGAAATGTTCGGTGCCGAAACCATCCTGATGAACCGTGCGGAGAACAAGGCTGTTTTCGACAAGACCGTATTCCTCATCAACGATTTCAAGGAATATTTCATCAAAAACGAACAACCCATCTACGAAAATCCCTCACCGGGCAACAAAGCCGGCGGTATTTCCACTTTGGAAGAAAAATCCCTGGGTTGCACGCAGAAATGCGGCAAAGCTGTGGTCCGCGACGTATTGTCCTACGGTGACCGCCTCGCCACCAAGGGTTTGAACCTCTTGTCCGCCCCCGGCAACGACCTGGTCGCCGCCACCGCCTTAGGCGCCGCAGGTTGCCAGATGGTCCTCTTCACCACCGGTCGCGGTACGCCCTTCGGCAGTTTCGTGCCCACGATGAAGATTTCAACCAACACGCCACTTTTCGAGAACAAACCGGGTTGGATCGACTTCAACGCCGGTGCCATTGTTCAGGGAGAATCCATGGAAGCCGCTGCTGAACGCTTTGTTCAGTATTTGCTCGAAGTGGCTTCCGGTACGTTGGTCAACAACGAAAAGAAAGGTTACCGTGAAATTGCCATCTTCAAAACCGGCGTAACATTGTAATTTCGTATATTCGTGCCATGGAAGAACTATTCCCATTGGTAAATGAACAAGGAGACTTGGTTGGCAAAGCTACCCGAAAGCTTTGTCATTCAGGCTCTTTTCTTTTGCACCCCGTGGTGCACCTGCACGTTTTCAATTCCGCCGGACAATTGTTTTTGCAAAAACGCTCGCTCAACAAGGACATTCAACCCGGCATGTGGGACACGTCAGTGGGGGGGCATGTGGATTTTGAGGAAACCATCGGGGTTACCGACTGGGTACGGCCTGCGTTGGAACGCGAAGCATGCGAGGAACTTGGCATTATGGGTTTTGTGCCCATATTCGCAACACGATATACCTTCCGATCCGCCTTTGAATGTGAGTTGGTGCACACTTATTTTACCGTTTACGAGGGCCCAATAACCATCGATCCGGGAGAAATCTCCGAAGGCCGTTTTTGGGAACGCTCCGAAATCCTTGCAAACCTTGGCAAAGGTGTTTTTACTCCAAATTTTGAGGGGGAAATTCTACAAGTTTTGGAAGCTTTTAAATCTCGCTGACCCGAACCTTCTTCGTCTTCAGCTTCTCATTGTTCACCAACTCCAAAACCCGTGAAACGGCCGTGGTTTTCACTCCGACGTACGAGCATTCCTGCTTAATCTCGATGATGCCAAGCTCATCCTTCAACAGCTTGCCCTGCTTCATGAACAAACCTGCAACATCACCCTTGGAAATCTTGTCACGACGTCCACCAGTTATATAAAGTGTTGACCATAAAGGGGCTGCAGCCACTCGTGCTGAAGAAAGCTTTTCCTCCGGAATCTTACCGATAAACGATGGCAAATCGCCCTTTTCCCACTTCAACACATATGCCGTTCCGTCACTTTTCATGCGAGCCGTACGGCCGTTGCGATGAATGAATTCCTGCTCGCGCGGAGGCAGTTGAAAATGGATGATGAACTTTAGCTCCGGAATATCCAAACCCCTGGCAGCCAAATCAGTAGCAATGAGCAATCGAATGGTCCCGTTCCTGAATTTGATCAATGTCCGTTCCCGATCAATCTGCTCCATGTCACCGGTAAAGCAACCGTGACGAATCCCGCTGCGATCCAATCCCGCACTGATGTCCTGAATGGATTCCTTGAAATTGCAGAAAACAATGCCCGGTTGTTCCCCCAAATGGTTGACCAGTTGCACCAACGTTTTGCCCAGTTCCTTGGTGGGTGAAACGACCGACTTGATCTTCAGCTTGGCTATCTTTTCATGCAGATAATCGATGTAAATGGGCTCGGATAGTCCCACAAATGTAGGAATCTCTGCTTCCGAAGTCGCCGAGGTCAATATTTTTTTAACGGCTGAAGGCAACCCGGCGAGCACCTCTTTCATTTCATTCTCATACCCAATTTCCAGCGACTTGTCGAACTCGTCCAACACCAACGTGTGCACACCGGAAACCGAAAAAATCTCCCGCTTCATCAAATCCGCCAATCGGCCAGGCGTACCGACCAGAATCGTCGGAGCATGCTTCAAATCAATCTTGTCCTGATAACCAGCACGTCCGCCATAAACTGCGTTGGCCTTGAAGCCTGAACCCATGTTACGGATCACATGCTCAATCTGAATGGCCAATTCCCGCGAAGGCACTACAATAAGCACCTGTGTTTCGGTATTTTCAGTCGAAAGCCTTTCCAAAATAGGCAGCAAATAAGCCACCGTTTTCCCAGTTCCCGTAGGCGAAAGCAAGATTAAATCCTGTGCGGAACCGTAAGCCGCCAGAACCTCTTTTTGCATGGGGTTCAGCGACTCAATTTTAAGTTTGGCGAGCATACGCTCTCGGAGACTGGGTGTTGTAGACATGCTGCAAAGGTACGATGATTATTTACAGTTGAATAAAAATATTTATCTTCGAGGTAATTTTAGAATCATGTTCAACAAACCATACCCTGTTTCATCGACCGCCGCCAATTGGAGGACAACCCTGATAGTCGGGTCGTTCATCACCTTATTCCTATTGGTCTTTCAACCCTTCGGCCTAAACACGTTTCATGGGTCGGACAAATATTGGTTCATCGCCGGATACGGTTTGGTCACCGTTGTTGTCCTATCGCTCGACAATTTGCTGCTCAAAGCCTATTTCAGCACCAAATTCGGGAAAAAGACCTGGACCGTCGGAAAACAAATCAGCATGCAGGTGTTGATTCTGTTCACCATCGGAGCGGGCAATTATTTCTATTCCGCTTGGCACATCCACTTTTTCAGCCCATTCATCGGCTTTCTGGTCTTCCAATTCTTTACGACGGCTGTTGGATTGCTGCCCATCAGCATCATCACCATCCTGAACGAAAACATCCGCAACAAGGCATTTTTGAATGAAGCCAACCTCCTGGACGAAAGCGTTTCAGCCTTGCATCACACCAATTTGGCGGAACCGGAAATCATCCTTACCGGCGAGAGCGAAAAAAATCCGCTCGTCCTGGCAGCCAGTGATTTCATCTATGCTGAATCATCCGGAAATTACCTGGAAGTACATTTCTTAAAAAATGGAAGCGTCAAAACGGTTTTGCTGCGAACAACGTTGACCCGAGCCGAGGAACAATTGGAAACACATTCCAGTGTTATTAAATGCCATCGAGCATTTCTGGTAAACTGCGAACACATTTTACACATCAAAGGCAATGCCCAAGGTTTGCGACTTCAGTTGAACTACACCTCGGTCGAAATCCCTGTCTCACGCAACTACACCACGATTCTTCGGACCAAAATGGAAGCCGTTCGTCCCTAAGCTTGTCATTCGTCACAAAACCCCGCCATCCATCCCAACTATTTTTTTCGGCTGAAGTCTACCCGTAAGTTTGTCTCGTCAACAAAACGATTCATAAACCTCTAAAACTTTTTGTTATGAAAAAATCTTGGATTTTAGTTATTGCCGCGGTTCTTTTGATTACCGGTCTCCTCCTTCAATTCACCGTCGGAAACATGTTCAGCGCAGGCGATTTCTGCATGAACTATTTTGCGGCAGGCGATTATGCCTGTGGCGTTTTTGCATCCGGAACCTTTGCCGTCGGCATTTTCTCGGCCGGTATTTTTTCCTGCGGCATCTTTTCACTTGGCATCTTCAACCTGGCCATTTATGCCACCGGTTTTTTTGCAATCGCGTATAAAAAACGCCATGCCAAACTAGATAAGTAACACTGGATGTCGTTCTTTTTCAAATCGTTGCCGCTGAAGTTATTCAATCTGTGAATTGCCTCAGCGGCAACATTTATTCAATTCGTTCAAATTTGTTTTAATAATAGTATATTTGAAGAATTAATAGATTTGTATTACTGGATTTTTTAATTCACCCAACTGATTTATTAGCCATGAAACACATTTACTTATCTGCAACACCCGAGGCATTGATTGCTTCCATGCTGCCCCCCTTGGAATTTGGCGATTATCTGTCTACCGGAACCAAAAAACAAAATAGGGGCCAAGCCATTTTTTTCGAAGTGGATCTTGCTCAAATTGAGGATTTGATCGACATGGAAAGTCTGAACAAGCGATGCGTTCCACATCCGGACGGAAAGCCCAAAAATTCTGTCTATCTCTCGGTTTACAGGGTCCTCGAAAAAATACCATTGGCGGCTCTCAAGAGTCTGTACCTGACTTCCGACAACGGATACACCCTTGAATTGAAAAAACATACCTATGATGCTTCAAAGAAAACCAAGAACCATCTCCATCTTTTTCAGGAATTGTTGCCGGTAAATCCCTTGGTTGCCAGTGATATGACGCCTTCAGCCTTTCTAAAGAGACTCACAGACGGTTCCATCTCCATTGTGCTGCCCAAGCTGTTTTTTGTCGACCTAAAATTGGGAGGCTTGGCTGCCAACCCCCAAAAGGCTTCGGCTGAATACCTGCCTTACATCAATGTGGGTCATTTGAAGGACTGTCTTGAGGTCTTGACAGGCGATTACGAAAAACACATGAAAACCGTCCTGCGTGTTTTCTCAGGTTCAATACTGTACAGAACCATAGAAAGCGGCTTCTACATCGGTGCGAAGGACGAAATGTACTTTTATCCATTTCCGACCATGGCAGAATTGGAAGACACGAATTATGAATTTTACAGATCCATCTAATGTTAAACCTTAAATCAAACGTTCATTATGATTAGTCTACCTGGGGCAAGCCCTTTTGAAATCATTGCAATCTGGACTATTTTAGCTATCGCATTTTTCGGGCTTGCGTATGCCATGTTCTTGCGAAGGCAAGTAATGGCATGTGATAAAGGAACTGAAAAGATGCAAGACGTATGGGACGGAATCCGAGTTGGAGCAGACGCCTATCTGAAAAGGCAGTTGAAAACCATTGTACCCTTGATCGCCGTTTTTACAGTCATACTTTTCCTTTCGGTGTATGTGGTACCGCCCACGGATGAATCCAAATTGAGATTTGCCGGATATTCTGATGAGTCACTCAAGTTGATCATCGGTATAGGTCGTGCAATGGCATTCATCATGGGTTCCGTATTCTCACTGATGGTTGGTCAGTTTGGTATGCGCATGGCTGTTCAGGCTAACGTACGCGTGGCATCAGCATCCAGAAGAAGCTTTGGAGAAGCCTTGAAGATTGCTTATCGCGCGGGTACCATTACTGGTATGCTCACCGATGGTTTGGGATTGCTTGGGGGCACCCTCATCTTCATCATTTTCGGTGTCGCTTCACCCGATACGCTGCTTGGTTTCGGTTTTGGCGGAACGCTCTTGGCACTCTTCATGAGGGTCGGCGGTGGTATTTACACCAAAGCTGCAGATGTGGGTGCCGACTTGGTTGGCAAGGTGGAAGCTGGACTTCCGGAAGATGACGAACGGAATGCCGCCGTCATCGCAGACCTTGTGGGTGACAATGTAGGCGATTGTGCCGGTATGGCAGCAGACATCTTTGAATCATACGAGGTGACCATCGTTTCCACCTTGATTCTTGGGGTCGTACTTTATACCCAAACCCATCAATTATCCTGGATCATTTTTCCTTTGTTGGTTCGCGGAATCGGTGTACTTTCCTCCATCATCGGAACATATCTGGTCAAAGGGAATAAAAACGATAAGACCAACAATGCGTTGAAGTCCATCAATAAGGGATTTTACTCCTCCGCAGCAATCAGCATCGCCGCATTCGGAGTACTTTCTTATTTCTACTTGGGTGATTGGCGTTCGTTCTTTTCTGTCGTAGTCGGTATCTTGCTTGCCGTCGTATTGGATGAGATCACGAAACATTTCACGGATGGAACCTATCGGCCGGTCAAGGAAATCGCCAAGAATGCCAAGACTGGTTCTGCGACGCTCCTTTTAAAAGGTTTGAGCTATGGATTTGAAGTCGCCGTTTGGCAGACCATCGTCATTGCCGTGACCATTTTCTCCTCCATCATGATCTATCACGGACAACCAATCGTTTATGTGCTTTATGGGGTTGCCATGACCGGCATCGGGATGCTGACCTTAACCGGCAACAACGTGGCCATGGACGCATTCGGACCGATTGCCGACAATGCCAACGGAATCGGCGAATTGTCCCATCTGGACAAGGATGCCCGCAAAATAATGGATTCCCTGGACGCTACCGGAAACACGACCAAAGCCATCACCAAAGGTGTAGCCATCGGATCGGCCGTCATCGCCGCAGTGGCACTGTTCGGATCGTTCATCACCGATGTCACAAAGGTTCAAATTCAAATGGGCTTTGACCAAACGGCACAACTGCTGTCCACCGGTATACGAATCTCCGTACCCATGGTCTTCATCGGCCTGCTCATCGGGGGAACCATTCCATTTTTGTTTTCATCGCTAACCATCAATGCGGTGACACGGGCTGCTTCCCAAATTGTCGAAGAAGTTCGCCGCCAATTCAGAATACCCGGAATCATTGAACGTACCGTCAAACCAGACTATCAGCGTGCTGTTGACATTTGTACGGTTTCTGCACAAAGAGAATTGGTGCCCCTGGCCCTCATCGCTGTGCTTTCCCCCATTCTAATTGGAAGTTTCCTAGGTGTTGAAGCCTTGGGCGGATTTCTAGCCGGTGTCATCCTATCCGGCCAATTGTTGGCCGTATTCATGGCCAGCTCTGGCGGCGCATGGGACAATGCAAAGAAAACCATTGAAGACGGACTCTATGGCGGAAAAGGCTCCGAAGCACATCACGCAGCTGTTGTCGGCGATACCGTTGGCGACCCGCTCAAAGATACTGCCGGACCTGCGCTCAATCCGATGATCAAGGTCATCAACCTGGTGTCGCTCTTGGCCGCTCCTGTGCTGATTGCCTATCAGAAACCCGGACAGACTTCCATCGGCATGATCGTTACAGGGGTAATTTGCCTGGCCATTATCGTAGGTGCCATCGCTTACTCTAAAAATGGAGGATTCAAGAAGATACCATTCGAACCCTAACTAAGCAAAAGACGCCCCGGTTTCCTTGGAAAGCCGGGGCGTTTTTCTTTGCGGTTGTTACTTGAAGCCGTTCCAAATGCTCCATGCCGCCTCCGCTTGCAAATGCAACATTTCCAACCCATTCTTAATGGCTGAACCCTGGGCTGCTCCTTTTTGCAAAAACAACGTTTTTTCGGGGTTGTAGACGGCATCGAAAAGCAGGTGCCGCGCATTCAGCAAGTTGTAATCCAAGGGTGGGCAGGCATCTACCTTCGGCGACATGCCCAAGGGGGTGGTGTTGACGATGATGCGGAACGTCTCGTACATACCAGGAGTGAGTTCCTCGTAGGAGAGCCGACCAGGAGCCGCTTTCCGCGAAACAAGCACGGACTCCACGCCCAACTGTTTCAAACCGTACACGATGGCCTTGGAGGCGCCACCGGTGCCCAACACCAGCGCATTCAAAGGCTCAGAGCCCATGGCAGCGACCAACGGACGGATGGATTCCCTGAAACCGACCACATCGGTGTTATAACCGATAAGCCTCATTTCTTCCGACGTACGTAAGATACGTACCACATTGACGGCACCCACGGCTTCCGCCACCGGATCCAAGGCATCCAAATACGGTATCACCGCCTCCTTGTAGGGTATGGTCACGTTGATGCCTTCCAAAAACGGTGAATAGGCAATCAGTTCGGGTAATTCCACAATAGAAGGGAGTGCAAAGTTGTCGTAAACGGCGTCGATGCCCTCCTTACGGAATTTTTCCGTAAAATAGCCCTTGGAAAAGGAGTGGGAGAGCGGGTAACCAAGCAACCCGAATTGTTTCATACCGAATTATATCTTAGGGCTTTTCATTCATGATGTCATCGAAAATCTTCTGAGCATTCGGATCTTTTTCAACTGCTGCCGCCAAGTACTGAACCGAACGTTCTTCCTCACCGGTCTTGGCATAGACCAGTGCATAAAACAGGTCCAAACCCGCCAACTCCGGATCCAAGGATTCAGCCTCGCCGTAAAATTTCAAAGCCTTGTCGTAGGCGCCCGCATCAAAATGCAGGTTACCGATGGCAGCCTGTACGTCGGCCTGCAGCGGCTCAATTTCCAAGGCACGCAAATAACTCAGCATGGCTTCCTCCGGCAACTCCAGATTCACGAACACTTCGGCCACATACACCCAAGTCTCGCTGATGAACCGGTCCACCCGAAGCGCCCGTTCAAACCATACCAAGCTGTCGCGGAACTGCTCCTTCTCCATCAGGCAAATGCCCATGCCGGTGAGCGCATCCACATTCTGGGGATCTTTTTCGAAGGATTTCCGATACTGCTCCATAGCCTTGTCGAACTCGTCGTTCTTCTCGAGGCTCTCACCGATGTACACCAGTACCGTGGGCGTAAATTCCGTCAGCTCCCCATATTCCTGATAAACCACAGCAGCTTCCGGGTACTGTTCGTCCTGAAACAAGGCATGTGCCTTCTGCAGCATGGCCAAACTGTCCGCGGGATTGATGACCAAGGCATAATCGTAAGCGTCCACAGCAGAGCCGTAACTTTTCTCATTGAAGCAGGCCTGACCCAGATTGAACCAAGTTTCGCTGGAATACGGGTCGATGGCCAGTATCTGATTGTAGACGCGGATGGCCTCCTGCGTTTGGTTCAGCTGTTCAAAATTATAGGCCATTTCAAAGAGCAGGTCCAAATTGTTCGGGTCTTCCAAAAGCGCTGCCTTGATGATGTCGGCCGCTTCCTCGTGCTCGGCTGATTGTAGGAGGATTCCGGAGATGTCAAGCGCCAAATCGGAACGTTCAAAGGTTTCCTCATCCATGACCTGATGCAGCAAAAGTATGGCTTCATCCCTGCGGCCCAGTTGCAACAGCACTTCCGAACGTACCAGACTGGCCTCGGTGTCGTCCTTTTCGGGGAGCCGGTCCAAAATGCGGAGCGCACGTTTGGCCTCACCTATTTCCAGGTAAAGCACGGCTTTTTTCAATAAGAGAATGCTGCTGTTGGGATGCAGTTTCAGACCCAATTCCACCACCTCGGTGGAATCCTTGTTTCGGCCTTTCTTGAGGTAGAAATCGGAAATTTCTTCCAGCTCGTCCACGTCAAAATAACAGGGGCGGCCTTCCGATTGGCTGCGTTCGTAGCGCGCAACCAATTCCTCGGTATTGGGGTCCTTGTTATCTTGTAGCATGGTGCAAGATACTATTTTGTCATTTTATCCGCAATTTTTCCCCAAGTATCTTTCAGAGAAACGGTTCGGTTGAAAACCAATTTGTCGGGAGTGGAGTCCGGGTCCAGATTGAAATATCCAATGCGTTGGAACTGAAAGTGATCCAAGGGTTTGGCCTCTTTCAACAAAGGCTCCACGCGGGCTGAAGTCAATACTTTCAACGAATCTGGGTTCAGCAACTCCATAAAATCCTTGTCTTTTTCTTCGGCAACATTGGCCACGCTCAACAGGCGGTCGTACAAACGCACTTCGGCCGGAAGGCTGTGTTCAGCCGTGACGTATTGGATGGTGCCTTTGACCTTACGATCGGCAGCGGATTGACCTTGCTTTGTTTCAGGTATGTATTCGCAGAACACTTCGGTGATGTTGCCGTCGGCATCTTTGGCGCAACCGGTGCACGTAACCACGTAGGCGTTTTTGAGACGCACTTCGCGACCCGGACAGAGGCGGAAATACTTGCTGGGGGCTTCCTCCATGAAATCCTCCCGTTCCACCAATAAATTTTTGGTGAAAGGCACCAAGTGGCTG
>Ga0302296_1003234_pt1 | contig 10560 bp, 7 predicted proteins | sample III_Fen_N3_1_FD_194546 | JGI IMG/M metagenome (GOLD analysis project Ga0302296, IMG submission 194546) | Peat permafrost microbial communities from Stordalen Mire near Abisko, Sweden - III_Fen_N3_1 | ecosystem: Environmental > Terrestrial > Soil > Wetlands > Permafrost | place: Sweden: Abisko... | reverse complement strand
TTTCGGAAATAGAGCCAAATGGGAATTATGCCAATCAAACCAAATGCCATTCGGTAAAATGCAGAACCAAAACCCGAAATTCCGGCCAGCTTAACAAATATAGCTGACCATGATATGCAGAATACTCCAAAAAATAGTAATAAGTAGTGGATCCAGGGTTTAGTATTGTTGGGAGTCATATAGTTGTTAGCCAAAACAAATAATTCTGTGGTTTAGATTTTAAAATTACAACGCTAAATTCAATCCCGCAAATTAATTAACAAACAATAATTGAATTAGTGTGTTTTAATGCCTAATAATGGAAACTAGGAAACTGTAAGACTATTATAGTTTCCCAGTGAGTGTATATAAATTATTGTTTATCAATAATATAAAAAAACATTTCAATTTTGTAATAAAAAAACATTACAAAATGTAGTTTTGGTTTGAATTTAATTGTATAATTTTGCAGCACATTAATCGATCTCTCATGGAAACACAACAAGAATTAATAATAAGTACAGCTTCACGGCTATTTGAACAATTCGGAATTCGAAGCGTCTCAATCGATAATGTATGTAATGAATTGCACATTTCGAAAAAGACATTTTATAACTATTTCACTCAAAAAGAAGAGTTGGTTGAGGCTGTATTAGTTTATCAAAACAATATTCAACATGAGAAATTTTTAAAAATTTTTAAAAATAAAAATGCCATCGATTCTTTAATTCTCACTATTCGTGAAATAAGGAAGACTATCGGACAGGAATCATTGGCTATGTGTAACGATCTTGAAAAATACTACCCGAAGGTAAATGATAAATATGAACAAATAGCACGAGAAGAAATACGCGCGGGTTTTGAACGATTTCTAAATCAAGGAATTGATGAAGGGTATTTTAGAGATGATTTGGATGTGGAGATGATTGCGTTGTTTCATTCGCTACAAATGAAAAAGACTTTTGAACAGATGAGTCAGGATACAAAGAAATATTCTAAAAAGAGGATTTTCGATTTTTTTATCGATTTAATGATTCACCTTATTTCCAACGAAAAAGGATTGAAATACATGGACGAACATTATAACAAGTCGGAGTAAGCTTTATCAAAAGAAAACTCTCGTTCGTCGGGAAAAAACATCCATTCAACGATTTTGAAACGAATAAGATACTTGATATATATACTTTTGCAAAATAATTTAAAAACTAATAGGTAAACAAAATAAATTTCTTAACTATTTATGAACGTGAATAAAAATAAATGTAAAATCATGTTGTTGGCTGTTCTGATAACAGCGCTTCCAACATTTGCTCAGAAAGCACAGGATACGATTAGCGTATCGCTGGCAAAGGCACTTGAAATTGCTATGAGCAAGAGTCCCACAATCAAAGTGGCTGACAAAGAAATAACACGTGTAGATTATTCCAAAAAGGAAAAATTTGCGGCGTTATTTCCTTCTGTATCCTTGTCGGGTGCTTACCAGCGTGCAGTGAAAAAACAGCGTATGTTTTTCTCTTTTCCCGGCGTGCCAGCCAGTCCTGATGGTATAGAGATTGGTCAAGACAATACTTTTAATGCCGGGTTATCTGCATCTATGCCGATAATTTCTCCAACATTATGGGCCTCACTACAAATGACAGAAACGGATGCTCAACTAACTCTGGAAAATGCTCGCTCTTCAAAATTGTCATTAATCAATCAGGTCACAAAGGCATATTATACTGTTTTGTTGACTCAAGATTCATATAATGTAATTAAGAAAAGTTATGACATTACTGTTGAAAACGCCCGAATTATTCAGAGCAAATACAAACAAGGAAGTGTTTCGGAATTTGAATGGATCAGAGCTGATGTACAGGTAAAAAACGCAAGTTCTAATGTAGTATCTGCACAATCTGCAGTAAATATGAGCATCTTGCAGATGAAAATGTTAATGGGGATTGATATGCTTATCGGATTGAAAGTAGAAGGAAGTCTTTCGGATTTTGAATCTAAAATGTTCAATGATGTATTGTCAATTGACACCACCACGTTGAAATCAAATACAGACATAAAACAATTTGACATTAAAACAAGTCAATTAAATCAGGCATTGTCAGTTCAAAAAGCTGCATGGTGGCCAACCTTGGCAGCAAGTTTTAATTATACTTATATGTCTATGGGGAATGATGGCAGTATGTCTAAGTGGTTTCCCAATTCAACTGCAGCACTTCAGCTTTCAATCCCAATTTTTCAGGGAGGTGCAAGAGTTTATAAAGAAAAACAATTGCAGATTCAGCTCAGCGAGATGAAAGATCAACGGGATAATTTACGTCGAAGCCTGGAATTACAGGTTATTTCATGTCTTGACAATATCAAAAAGGCCATTGAGAAGATTGCGTCAAATAAAGAAGGCCTGCGTCAGGCTGAAAAGGCAGTAGCTATTTCTAAAAAAATGTATGAAGTTGGTTCAAGCACTTACCTGGATCTCACAAACTCTCAATTAGCTTATGTATCGGCAGGTGTGTCATATAATCAGTCTATTTTTGATTATTTGTCGGCCAAAGCTGATTTAGAAAAGTTATTAGGAAAAAATTCAAAATAAAACACGTAAATAAAAAATTAAAAACAATTTATATGAAAAAAATTAATGTAATCGGAATGCTTGCAATTGCAGTTGTTGTTGGTTTGGCTTCTTGCCAAAGTTCAACGAAATCTACGACTGCCACTACTGAGACTCAAAATGTGAAAGTTCAGCCGGTGATTGAAAAAGCAGTGGAAATGTCCAACGAAGTAACTGCTACCGTACAACCTGATGCCAAAAACAGCATTGCGCCTGCTGCTCCAGGTCGTATCCGCTCCATTTTAGTAGAAGTGGGACAATATGTAACCAAAGGCCAGAAATTAGTCCAAATGGATGTAGCAAATCTGTCGAATATGGAAACACAGATTGAAAACCAAAAGCGTGTTTACAAACGTGTACAGGAATTATTCAATGTGGGTGGAGCTTCGCAACAGGATTTGGAAAGCGCCAAGACACAATTAGATGTAGCTCAAACGAGTTTGAAGAACATGAGCGAAAATACATATCTTTTAAGTCCTATTTCAGGAGTTGTAACAGCACGCAACTATGACAACGGCGATGTATATTCCGGTCAAAATCCTGTTTTGACAGTAATGAATATTAATCCGGTGAAAGTGCTGGTTAATGTTTCGGAGTCAAATTATTCGCAAGTAAAAATCGGATTGCCAATCGATGTAAAATTCGATGTGTTGAATGGTCAGATATTTAAAGGTCATGTAAACCTGATTTATCCAACCATTGATGAACGTAGCCGTACATTTGGAGTTGAAATTAAGCTGAGCAACAGCAATAACAAGATTCGCCCGGGGATGTTTGCTCGCGTAACTTTGAATTTCGGTAAAGCAAATAGACTTTTAGTTTCTGATAAAGCAGTTGTAAAACAAGCAGGTTCGGGTGCTAAGTTCGTTTTTGTTTATGCCGATGGAAAAGTTCAATACAAACAAGTAGAAGTTGGACGCAGAATCGAATCAAGCTATGAAATTCTTTCGGGTGTTACCGCAGGAGAACAAGTAGTGGTGGCCGGTCAATCAAAATTGACAGATGGAGCACCAGTAAAGGTAATCAACTAATTAGAAGTTAGCCTAACACAAGGTTGACCTGGAGATATAAATTGTAATTTTAAAAATTATTAATTAAATAATATGAGTTTATACGAAAGTTCGGTAAGAAAACCAGTAATGACCTCGATCATATTTGTTGCGGTGGTATTATTGGGGCTCTTTTCATATACAAAACTGCCGATTGATTTGTTGCCTAAAATCGAAACCAACAGCATCATGGTTATGACAACCTACGATGGTGCAAGTGCTTCGGATGTGGAAACAAATGTAACGCGCCCATTGGAAAGCTCGCTCAACACAGTTTCCAATCTGAAAAATATTACATCTACTTCGAAGGAAAACCGTTCCATTATTACGATGGAGTTTGATTACGGATTGGATTTGAATGTTGTGACCAATGATATTCGTAACAAACTGGATTTGGTAAAATCGTATATGCCTTCAGGTGTAGGTAATCCGATTATATTCAAGCTTAGTACGGATATGATTCCTGTTATAATGCTTTCGGCAACAGCCGATAAAAGTTTGCCGGCACTTTACAAAATCCTTGACACCAACGTGTCGAACCCATTGGCACGTATTAACGGAGTGGGCTCGGTATCCATTAGTGGAGCACCCCAGCGCGAAGTTCAGGTTTATGTTGATCCGGTGAAACTGGAAGCTTATCACCTGACTGTTGAAGCATTGTCGCAAGTTATTCGTATGGAAAATATGAATACACCTGCCGGCTCGATGGATGTGGGTAGCGATACGTATGCTTTACGTGTTCAGGGTGAGTTTAAAGACCCATCGGAATTGAATAACATTATTGTAGGAAATTTCAATGGCAAAACGGTTCGCCTTTCGGATGTAGCTACGATTAGTGATAAACTGGAAGAACGTGCACAGGAAAGTTTCACGAACTCTATACAGGGTGCAACTATCATGGTTCAGAAACAATCGGGCGCTAACACTGTGCAGATTGCCAAAGAAGTTAAGCAAATGCTGCCTGCCATTCAAAAATCACTTCCTTCGGATGTAAAGATTTCTGTAATTAATGACACTTCCGATAACATTATTCGCACTATCGAAAGTTTAGCGGAAACGGTTATCTACGCGTTGATTTTTGTAATGATTGTCGTATTGTTCTTCCTGGGTCGTTGGCGTGCAACGGTAATTATTATTCTTACCATTCCAATTTCGTTGATTGCAGCGTTTATTTACCTTGGATTAACCGGCGGTACACTGAATATCATTTCGCTTAGTTCGTTGTCGCTGGCCATTGGTTTGGTGGTGGATGATGCTATTGTGGTACTGGAAAATATAACGACGCATATTGAGCGTGGCAGTCGTCCGAAAACTGCGGCTGTGAATGGTACTAATGAAGTTGGTCTTTCCATTATTGCATCTACACTGACTATCATTGCTGTATTCCTTCCATTGACCATGGTATCGGGAATGGCTGGTGTAATGTTTGCTCAGTTGGGTTGGATGGTAACCATTATTATTACCGTATCCATGATTTGTGCTTTGACTTTGACTCCAATGTTAGCATCGCAGCTTCTTCGATTGAATCCAAAACACAGCAAGGCATTTACAACCATTTATTCACCGATTGAAAGATTCTTAGATAGATTAGACACAAAATATTCGCAGTTGGTTAACTGGTCGGTTCGTCATAAAAGAACGGTTGTAATTTCTGCTGCAGTTTTCTTTGCTTTGAGTGTTATACCATTAGCAGTAGGTTGGGTTGGAACTGAAAACTTCCCGGCACAGGATAGTGGTTTTATTTCGGCAACAGTTGAATTGCCTGTTGGAACAAGAGCAGAAATAACCAAAGGAATTTGCCAGAAACTATATACCGATTGGAGAAAAAAATATCCTGAAGTGGATATGATTAACTTTAGTGTAGGTCAAGCAAGTAGTAAGAATATCTTTGGGTCATTATTCTCTAAAAACTCAAGCAATGTTGGAACATTTACTATCAGACTGGTTAATTTGAAAGATCGTCATCGTTCAGCATTCGTAATTACCGATAGTATTCGTAAAGATACAAAACGCATTCCTGAAATTCGTAAATCGACCGTTACAGCTGGTGGTGGTATGAGTTTAATGGGTGGACAGTCAACGCTTGATGTTGAAATCTATGGTTACGACTTTAATGCTACCGATAAAGTGGCAGCTGAAGTAGTAAAACGCATGGCCAATGTAGAAGGGTTGGTAAATACAACCGTAAGCCGTGAGGAGTACACTCCGGAATATCAAGTTGAGTTCGACCGTGAAAAACTAGCTTTGAATGGATTGAACATGTCTACTGCTTCGAATTATCTGAACAATCGAATTAACGGTATGACCGCTTCGCTTTATCGCGAAGATGGTGAAGAATACTCTATCGTAGTATCTTACGATCCTAAATACCGTCAGTCGGTTGAAGACATTGAGAATATCATAATTTACAACACGCAGGGTCAAGCCGTAAAATTGAAAGATTTGGGAAAAGTGGTTGAACGTTATACGCCACCAACTATCGAACGTAAAAACCGTCAACGTATTATCACGGTTGCTTCCACAGTGTCGGGAACTACGCTCGACAAGGCTGTAAAAGGTATCAATCAAGAATTGGCCAAAATCAATATTCCTAATGATATTTCTACAACTATTGCCGGATCGTTCAAAGATCAACAAGAATCGTTCAGCGACTTGGGCGGATTGTTGCTTATTATTATCCTGCTTGTATTCGTGGTTATGGCTTCGCAGTTTGAATCAATCACCTATCCGTTTATCATTATGTTCTCGGTTCCGTTTGGTATCTCGGGAGTTGTGCTGGCGTTGTGGCTCACCGGAATGACATTCAACGTAATGACATTCGTTGGGGTAATTATGTTGGTTGGTATTGTGGTGAAAAACGGTATTGTGATGGTGGATTATATTAACTTGAACCGTGAACGTGGAAACGGCATTATCCGTGCGGTAGTAACCGGTGGTAAATCGCGTCTTCGTCCGGTATTGATGACCAGTTTGACAGCTATTCTGGGTATGTTGCCGTTGGCGGTTAGTACAGGTCAAGGAGCTGAAATGTGGAAACCAATGGCCGTAACAGTGATTGGTGGTTTGTCTGTATCAACAGCATTGACATTGGTGGTGGTTCCTGTAATTTATACTTACTTTGCTGCCGGTGGTGTGAAACGTAAACACCGCAAAAACAAAAAACAAGCTTTGTTGAAACTGGATCAAGAGTAATTAATCCCAAAATTTTAAAAAAGATGAAATCAATATTTATATCATTCGACCAAGCTTATTACGAACAGGTTCAAACCATTTTGACGCTTAATCACGTACGTGGTTTTACGGGTTGGGAATCGCTTATCGGGCGTGGAACTACTAACGGTGAACCGCATTATGGAACACACGCGTGGCCTTCATTGAACTCGGCAATTATCACAATTGTGACCGATGAGAAAGTAAAACCAATACTTGAGCAATTGCGCGAACTCGATGGCTCCTCCGAACGCATGGGAATCCGTGCTTTCGTGTGGAACATTGAAGACGGAATGTAAAATCAACTTAGAACTAGTCGGAGTACGACTTTAAGTCGTGCCCCGACTAAATTTTCACAAATACTTTTTTCGTTTCTTTAAGATGGAAATGCGCCTGTCGATGAAAATCGGCAAGCGCATTTTTTTTTACCGCCCCGGGCGGTTGTTCACTTTTTTAAGATTCAAGCTTCCGCCCCGGGCGGAAGTATGCGGTGGGGAAAATTTGTCCTTCCGCCCGGGGCAGAACCTCGCGGTTGGAAAAAAGCACGTTTCCGCTCGGGGCGGAAGCTTCCTTTTATTTCACTTTGACCTTCCGCTCGGTGCGGATGGTTGTTTTGAATTGATTTTGCCTTTCCGCCCGAGGCGGAGGGATGTTTAAAAAGAAATGGGTCTCACTAAATTATTCATTAAAGCCCATTTCTTGATTAAGAATATAATAATTGGAAGCTTGTTGCGGTAAAATGTCCATTTTTTACACCGAACAACCAAAACAATATTCTTACTTTTGCACAATTAAAAGATGGAAAAATTTCAAGCCATACTACCTTCCATGTTGTTAGCACCATATGTAAAGCAATATTGGTTCTTAACGTCGGATACGCAAGGATTTCAGCGTGCGATTCCATCAGGAAGTATCGGACTTGTATTTAATCGGGCTGATAGAATTTACTCATCAGCAGAGAAGGATTATCAACCAAGATCCCACATTTTTGGACAATCGAACACATATGTTGACCTGAATTTTGGAATGCTTGATCTGATCATTGTAGTATTTCAACCAATCGGTGCAAAAGCATTTTTCAGAATGCCAATGAATGAACTGAAAGGGTTAAATGTTGGGATTGATTTAGTGGGTGATCCAAAAATAATTGAGTTGGAAAGTCGGTTGATGGGCACTGTTGACAATCGAACTTGTGTGCGTTTAATTGAGGAGTTTTTGACAAAACGCATTTGCAAGTTTGAAGACCATAATTTCAAGCGACTTTCATTTGTGCTTCAATCGATAAACATTGGAGAAAGTAATGTTTCTGAGCTTGCACAGATGGCTTGCCTTAGTCAAAAACAATTCAACCGGATTTTTACTGATTTTGCGGGTTTAAATCCAAAGGATTATTTGCAGATAAATCGGTTTGCAAAAACTGCACACACATTGCAAACCAAACCGCAGATTAATCTAAATGAATTGGCAGAAACCACCGGCTATTATGATAAATCGCATTTAATAAAAGAGTTTAAAACATTCGCAGGCTATACTCCCGCAGAGTTTCTTTCAAATAGCGATCCTTATTCGGACTACATGTCCTTATTCCAAACTTTTTTCATCCATACGAAACACGAATTAAATAAGCTGTAATATGAAAATATTAATCTATGGAGCAGGAATCGTGGGTACTACCTACGGTTGGCAACTTTCCAAGTCAGGTCATGATATAAGTGTCCTTGTCCGAAAAGAGAAAAAACAACAAATCGAAGAAAATGGTATTGCGATACATTGTACCGATTTTAGAGGCGAACCAAAAGAGGTTGTTCAAACTATTTTTCGACCGAATGTAATTGATGAACTATCTTCAGAGAATGATTTTGAATATATTCTTGTGTCAACCAACAACCTTCATTTGAAAGAAATTTTGTCGGTTCTAAGCAAATCGGCAGGACAAGCGCATATTCTTTTCTTTCAGAATATGTGGACAGATGACTTTGACATAATATCCGATTATCTTTCTCCTGAACAATATCTTTTCGGTTTTCCCTTTATGGTGGGAGGAGGTCGCGACGACAAATGTATTTACAGTGCCATTTCCGGTTTAAAATATTCGCATACACCACTTGGAGAATTAAACGGCGAAATTACGCCTCGATTACAAAAGATAGCAACAGCTTTTGAGGAGGCCGGTTTAAAACCCGTAATATCAAATCAAATAAAAGTTTGGTTGATTACCCATTATGCCATTGCAGCCGGTTTATCGGCAGGAATTGTAAAAGCCGGGGGTGGTAAGGCCTTTGCCACAAACTCCAAAGTGGTAAAAGATACCATTAAAGCCATCCGCGAAGGACTTGAGGTTTGCACCAAGGCAGGAATCGACCCTAAAACCGAGAAGGCAAACAAACTATATTATTTACCTTTATTTATAAGCGTTCCTGTAGCAAAAAAGGTTTATGCTAATGAGTCATTAACGATTATGTTCGATGGACATACTCAACATTCTCCCTATGAAATAAAGAAAATGCTCGAGGATATTATTGAATATGGGGAAGGAGTTGGTGTGAAAATGGCCTTTTTGAAGCACTTCAATGAAACTTTGAAATGATAAGCGTTTAAACAAAAACTGCACTTGATCCAATTCGGTCAGGTGCAGTTTTTTATAAATTCTTTGATGTAGGAGTTACACAATCAATTTCTTATAACGTATCCGTTTAGGTCCTTCGTCGCCCAAGCGCATTTTCTTGTTTTCTTCGTATTCGGAGTATGAACCCTCAAAAACAAATACTTCGGAGTTTCCTTCAAATGCAATGATATGAGTACAAATGCGGTCGAGGAACCAACGGTCGTGCGAGATAACCACGGCACATCCGGCAAAGGCTTCGAGTCCTTCCTCCAACGCACGCAAGGTGTTTACGTCAATATCGTTGGTGGGCTCATCGAGAAGCAACACATTGGCTTCCGATTTTAGTGTAATGGCCAAATGCAGGCGGTTTCGCTCACCACCCGACAGTACGCCGCAAAGTTTTTCCTGATCGCCACCGGCAAAGTTGAAACGCGACAAGTAAGCCCTGGCATTGATTTCTTTGCCTCCTACGCGAATAAATTCCGTTCCTCCCGAAACCACTTGATAAACTGTTTTTTCAGGATCAATATCGGCATGACTTTGATCGACGTATCCGATTTTCACCGTTTCGCCTACTTCAAATGTTCCTTTGTCGGCATGTTCCAAGTCCATCATCATGCGGAAAAGGGTGGTTTTTCCTGCACCATTCGGTCCGATAATTCCAACAATGCCATTGGGTGGTAACATGAAATTTAAATTGTCGAACAGCAATTTATCGCCAAAAGCTTTAGAAACATCAATGGCTTCCACCACTTTATTTCCCAGTCGGGGACCGTTCGGGATAAAGAGTTCAAGCTTTTCTTCTTTCTCACGTTGGTCTTCGTTTATCAACTTGTCGTAAGCTTCCAAACGGGCTTTTCCTTTGGCATGTCGGGCTTTGGGTGCCATGCGCACCCAATCCAGCTCACGTTCCAGGGTTTTGCGACGTTTGCTGGCCGATTTTTCTTCCATGGCCATACGGGCGGTTTTTTGTTCCAGCCACGAAGTATAGTTTCCTTTCCATGGAATGCCTTCGCCGCGGTCGAGTTCCAGAATCCAACCCGAAACATTATCGAGGAAGTAACGGTCGTGGGTAATGGCAATAACGGTTCCGGCATATTGTTGCAGGTAATGTT
>Ga0302296_1003232_pt1 | contig 10564 bp, 10 predicted proteins | sample III_Fen_N3_1_FD_194546 | JGI IMG/M metagenome (GOLD analysis project Ga0302296, IMG submission 194546) | Peat permafrost microbial communities from Stordalen Mire near Abisko, Sweden - III_Fen_N3_1 | ecosystem: Environmental > Terrestrial > Soil > Wetlands > Permafrost | place: Sweden: Abisko... | reverse complement strand
GCAAAATTCGGATAGGTGTATGCCTTGGCCGAAACAAAAGTCTCCTTAATCGTACGAATGGACGTCCAACGTAAGAAGTTGAACACCGAACCCGCTTTGTCGTTCGTACCCGAACCTCTGCCGCCGCCGAAAGGTTGTTGACCAACCACGGCACCCGTGCATTTGTCGTTGATGTAGAAGTTTCCAGCCGCGTTTTCCAGCTTCTTGGTCATTTTCTCGATGTTGTACCTGTCTTGCGAGAAAATGGCACCTGTCAACGCGTAAATGGATGTCTTGTCCAATATATCCAGTGTTTCGTCCAACTTGGCATCCTCATAGACATAAATGGTCAACACCGGACCGAACAGCTCTTCGACCATCGTCTCATAATCCGGTTTTTTGGCCAAAATCACTGTCGGCTGAATGAAATAGCCCACTGATTTGTCGTACGAGCCACCAAACAACACCGAAGCGTCTGCAGAAACACGGGCTCTTTCAATAAATGTAACCAGTTTGTCAAACGAATCCTCGTCGATCACCGCATTGATGAAGTTCGTGAAATCTTCCGGTGGTCCCATCTTGACGGTAGCCAACTCGGCACCTAAAATGGATGAGACGGAACCCCACAAGCTGGCAGGAATGTACGCTCTCGAAGCTGCTGAACATTTCTGACCCTGATACTCGAACGACCCACGAAGCAGTGCGATGGCCACAGCTTGCGCATCGGCGGTCGGATCGGCAAAAATAAAGTCCTTGCCACCCGTTTCACCTACGATGCGAGGATAGGACTTATATTTGTAGATGTTTTCGCCAATGGTCTTCCACATGCTTTGGAAAACCCCTGTGGAACCCGTAAAGTGCAAACCGGCGAAATACGGTGAATCAAAAATAACCTTGGCTGTGGCTGGACCTCCGGCAAACACCAAGTTGATGACACCGTCCGGCAATCCGGCTTCCTTGAAAATTTCCATGATGACAGTGGCCGAATAAACAGCTGTCTTGGAAGGTTTCCAAACCACCACGTTGCCCATCATTGCAGGAGCTGCGGGCAGGTTTCCGGCAATGGAGGTGAAATTAAAGGGAGTCAAGGCAAAGACAAAACCTTCCAGCGAACGGAATTCATTGTAGTTCCAAATTCCAGGGGACGATTCCGGTTGCATCTTATAAATTTCAGTTACGCAACGCACCCCAAAGCGGAAAAAATCGGCCATCTCACAAGCGGCATCGATTTCAGCCTGAAAAGCATTCTTGGATTGGGCGAGCATGGTGGCTGCATTGATTTTGGCGCGGTAAGGGCCTGCAATCAAATCGGCAGCTTTCAGAAAGATGGCTGAGCGGTGTTGCCAAGACATGCTGTTCCATTTCTCACGGGCGGCAAGCGCGGCGTCGATGGCCATTTGAACGTGCGAACCGTCACCCTGATTGTAATAGCCTAATGTATGTTTGATATCATGCGGCGGAAACATCCGAACCTTATTGTCGGTAAAGATTTTCTGACCACCAATCATCATGGGAATTTCCAACTCGACTGCACGCAATTCGGCAAGCTTTTTCTTTAACTCTTTCCGTTCCGGAGACCCTGGAGCGTAGCTTTTGATCGGCTCGTTCTTGACTTCCGGAATGTTATAAAATCCTTCTGACATGGTTCTTTGTTTTAAAATTTAACTGTCCGTAAAATTAGTGATTTTAAAGAAACCATGATTCACGAAAGCTCTAAATTCTCATTTTTTGAATATCACAAAAATCCAAAATACACGTCGAATTGTCCAACGATACAATCACCCCAAATACTTGCCCATCACTTCCAGCAACTTGGCCGAATTGATGGGTTTCGACAAATAATCATCACAGCCGGCTTCCTTGCATTTCGTGGCGTCTCCCAACATCGCAAAGGCCGTTTCAGCAATGATGATCAAGTCAGGGTTCAGCCGTTTCAATTTCTTGGTCAAATTCAAACCGCTATCGTCGGGCAATTGAATATCCATCAATACCAATTCAATTTTTGGATTGGCATGGAATAATTCGATGGCCTCCGCTGCGGACGCCGCATGAAGCACCAACAAGCCATGAGTATTTAGCAATATCTTCAGATACAAATAATTATCAACCGTGTCTTCCACAATCAGAACCAATTTGCCCGTCCAGTTGGGTTTGAATCCAGAAGATCTTGGAGTTTTACCGTATGAAATCATTTCATGTATGTTTAGTGCGCACAATTTACTCTATATTCCACATTCAACCAAAAAAAATGGCTCCTAGGAAGCCCTGGAACCACTTTTAATTTATTGAGAATGACATTATTGAAACGCAATCGTCCAACGAATCCCAAATTTATCCGTCAACGCGCCGTGATAGGCACCCCAGAACATCAATGCCATGGGCATGTCCACTTTACCACCTACGGACAAACCATTAAAGATAGCATCCGCTTCCTCTTTGGAAGAAACGTCCAGCGAAATGGCAAAATTGTTGCCAGCAGTCGTTGCACGGCCCATTTCAGCCAAGCTGTCGCTGCCAAAAAGCAACGCATCACCACCAAGCGGAAGTTCCGCATGCAACACCTTGTCCTGAACCGATTCCGGTGCGGGGGGGAAACCCTCCATAGGCGGCATATCCTTGAAATACTGAATGATACGATATTCCGTTTTGAAAACGTTCTTGTAAAAATCAAATGCTTCTTTGGTAAAACCATTGAAGTTGAGCGAAATAACCATACTTTTCATACTGATCCAAATTTAAATGATGTGCAAATATAAGCAACCTGCCACCAATTAGTTCATCAATTTTTTCGAACAGTCGATAGCCGCAATCGTACCGTCCGAAACCGCGGTCGTGATTTGCCGGTATTTCTTGCTCACCACGTCGCCAGCGGCATAAATACCAGGCAGATTCGTCTGCTTGTCTTCATTCGTAACAATGTAACCCCACTTATCCAAGTCAGGTAAAACGGAACCCAGATCTGATACATTCGCCTTGAAACCTATAAACACGAACACCCCGTCCGAAACCAGTTTCGTGAATTCATGCGTCAACACGTTTTCAATCGTCGCCACCATCTTTCCGTCCACTTTTTCAAACAGTCTCGGCTCCGAATTATAAATGACTGAAATCTTGGTGTCGGCCAACAGCGCGTCCACGGCGGTCTGATTGGCCGTCAGCTTGTCAAACTGGTGCACCATCGTTATTTTCGAAGCAAATTTGGAAATAAACAGCGCTTCTTCCACGGCTGAATTCCCCCCGCCAATTACCACGACTTCCTTGCCGTCGAAGTACTTGGCATCACAGGTGGCGCAATACGAAATGCCCTTGCCTTTGAATTCCATTTCACCCGGCGCATTCATCGTGTTGGGCGTGGTGCCGGTCGCCAAAATAATCTTTTTGAAGCGTATGGTCTCCATTTCGTCTATCACCACCTCTTTCTTGACCAAATCCACCGACGTGATGTCCACCGCCAATTTCAGGTCGATGCCCGAATGCTTGGCCTGCTCGCCCATGTAATGCGCCAGCATGTAACCCGGCTGCGGTTCCACAAAACCCGGATAGTTCGAAACTTGGTGCGTGATGGCCATGTAGCCGCCCGGCAACGCCGGATCGATCAATACCGTCTTTATTTTAGCCTGCCCCAGGTAAATTCCAGCCGTCAAACCGGCAGGTCCACCGCCCAGAATCACCACATCGTATTCCGAAACAATCGGCTTCCGTGAGGCGTGCACCTTTGAAACTTCCTCGGCTGAAAGCATCCCGTCCAGTTTCTCCATCAATTGAGCCTTGCGAATGCCTCCACTGACGAATTCAGTCACCTGCTTTCCGTTGTCAAAGAACAGCACCGTTGGAGAGGAAGTCACCCCAAGCTGCGACGCAAGCTCCCGGTTCCCCTGCCGGAAAATCTTTAAGAATTTCATGTTCGAACTGTATAGCGAAGCCATCTCGTCAAACTTGGGAGCCAGCGCTTCACAGGGCGGGCATTCGGTCGAATAGAAATCCAAAACCACCTTCCCGCCATTCAACACTTCCTGTTCAAAATCTTTTGATTCAATCTCTTTCATATCAATGATATAACTAGTTTTACTTAAAGTAATGTGCCGCCCCAAGCGAGAGCAATTCCTTGACCGGACGGCAATCTGGAGACGACACCGAGCCGTTCTTATTCTTGGCTACCGAACCACATCCGCCCCCGCAGGCCAACGCCAACGAGCAGTCCTTGCACGCCAAAATAGAGGTGATGTCCCGGTCTTGCCAAGCCTCCACCGCCTCCGTATTCAGCGTCACTTCAGGGTAGAACGTACCCAGCTCCTCTCCTTGCTTTCCAACAGTTGCCGTGCACGAATAAATGGTTCCCGTGTAGTCGAACGCCCATTCCGTCTTGCAGGCGGGGCAGGCATCGAAAAGCGGCAACGGCAACTCGTCGTTCTCAGCGATGTATTTGGCAATGGAAAAAGCGGGTTTATAGAATTCAGCAATGTATGGATGTTCTTTAAGTAGTTCATACATGGCAGTATAGAGTGTGGCGCGGTCATACAGCCGGTCGGGTGAGCTATTGCAATGATGCAACTCATAATTTCGGCCAATCTGCGTCTTGAAAATGGGATTCGCCGTCCACCCCTTGTCGATGGCGAAGCGAGCCAGTTCAGGCAAGTTGCCCAGGTTGTCCTTATCGGCCACCATCCTCAGGTTCACGGAGATACCCGCGTTCAAACAAGCATCGATGCCCTCCACAATTCGCGCGAAGGTGGGTTGTTTGCCATGCAAGAAACGACGGGAATCGTGCACTTCCTCTGTTCCGTCCAACGTCACTTGAACCTCCCGAATTCGATGTTTCGAAAGTAAATCCAAGTACGAGGCCAGGGTATAACCGTTGGTCACAAAAGCCACATCCAACGCTGCCTTAGAGGCTTGGGACATGAAATACGTCAACAGCGCCCGTTGTTTTTCGCCAGGCAACAGCGGCTCCCCGCCAAACACCGTCACATACTTGCGTTTTCCGGCAAAGTGCACCCGCACATAGTCAAAGAACGCATCGATAATCTCATTCGAAAGCGTATGTTTCACAGGCTCATAGCCATCCTGGTAACAGTATGTGCACGCAAAATTGCACGAATAGTTGGGCACGAAAAACAGCTGAATCTCCTCCGTTTCCCGACGGTCCAGAAAGTCGAGGTAGGCGTTCCTAAAAGCCGATTGCTCATCGAATTCCTGCGTCAGATAACCCTTTTCGGCAAATGCTCCCTCCGGATCGATCTGCAAAAGCAAACGCTCCTTTTCCTCGGCTGAAATCAAATCGGCACTGCCATGCAACGGATTGACCAGAAGAAATTCATCCTCCGCATCCCGTACCGGTGTTAAAATGTTGTGTTTGGATATCATATCGAATTTTTTTTAAATCAAAGGGCCGCGCCCGCCAACCTTTAGAAGCGGACGCAGCCCAATTTCCAAGCTCAGTCGTGACAACCGGCGATGGTCACGGAAACCTTGGCACAGCATTGTGCCACTTTTTTCGTGGATTTGCCGCTGTTGCAGCAGCTTTTCTTAACTAAACTTTTCATCTGAAAATGAATTAAGAACGGTCTGGCCCGCATGTAAACCAAAACCAAAATGGAACGAACATGCTCGTTTTATCTTACGAACAGCAACAGCACGTATTGCGTTTCACGCCCGAAATGGTGAAACTACAGACTTCGGCCTTGCCTTTGGCATAGGGTTGCGATTCTTCCAAAATACGGATTTCCTTGAACCCCGCCTTCAGCAGCATTTGCAAATACTCGGGTTTGGTTACCGATCCGGCCCAGCATTCAGCCACCGCTTCCAGATCGTTCCGGTATTCCTCCGGGATGGGTGCGGTCGCATAAATATCGCTCACTACAAACCTTCCTCCAATTCGCAAAATGCGGAACACTTCGTTCCAAACGCCCTGTTTGTCGGCACTGTGGTTGATGGTGCAGTTGGAAATGACTAAATCGGCGGCAGAATCCTCCAAAGGAAGATGTTCCAGTTCAGCCATTAAAATGGTGGCATTCCCGATGGCGAACTTCTCCAGATTCGCGTTGGCTTTGGCCACCATGCCTTCCGACAGGTCGATGCCATACACATGCCCCTTCGGCCCGACGGATTCCGCCAGGCGCATCACGTCGTTGCCACGACCGCTGCCCAAATCCACACAGACCTCTTCGGGTTGCGCGCCTGCATGAAAAACGGCACCGCCGCACGAAAGGCAACAGGACTCTTCACTGAGCAACGTATAACGCTGATTGATTGCTTCGTTCATAAATCAATGTATTAGTTGATTTTCAATTGGATGTTATTTTGCGTAAACATTTTCACTTGGAAACTATTGGCAAAGGTAAACATATTTTTGAATAAAACATATTTCTAGTGGAAAATTGTTTGTATTTTTGCATCCGCTCTAAAAAAAAAGCGTAGCTTGTTAATTAAACAAGTTTACGCTTTGTAATACTTGCTATTTGAATTATTTTCGATATTTTTGCATCAAATAGTAACCTAAATACATCATTTCCTTCCAAAACACAACACCTCCATGATACGTAAAATCACACTCGCACTGCTTGCATTCAGCATCGCCACCCTTTCAGCATTGGCCTGCAACTTCGAATTCACCACCGATGGCAATAAAAAGAGCTGCAAACCGGGCGAAGAATTCGTCATCAACATCAAGCTAACCCTCACCCACCGCACGTGTACCGTCGCCCCCGCGCTGACCAAATTCAAAACCGACGGCTTCGACGTACTCGCTGCCACGACTTGGAAAGAAGCCACTCCAGGCGTCTGGACCCGCCAGGTCAAAGTCAAAGTCAAGCCAGATGCCAAGAAAAAAATGACCCTCACCGCCACTCGCACCTGTGACAAAGAGGGCGGTTTGGGGGTCTATTCCCTGGACATCCTATAATTAACACCCATGCCCAACCAACCGCGAAAATACCTCCTTCCGCTTCTCATGTTTGCCCTTCCGGCAATGCTTTCAGCCGCCGTGACCCCTGCCGCCGCCGACAGCATCAGCAGTCTGTTGAACCGCTCCAGCGAAGTCTGCAACAGCAGTTGCTCCTACTACGCCGGCGAACACAGCGCCATGGGCTTGTGGAACTCCATCTTCACCTTCGTGCTCGTCGTTTTGGGCGCCATTTGGTTGTACAGCACCTATAAAAAAAAATACATTCTCCTCATCGGCGGAATTCTAGGCTTGGCAGTCGCCGCGTCCTACCTCTACCCCGAAGTCATCGCCAAAAACACGGTACCTGCCAACTGCCCCGTCGTCCTCCAAAAAGACTCGACCAACGGCAAAGCCTTCCTGCCCCCCACCGACGAATTCCAATCCGTCGACACCGCCAAAGCAACCACAACCGAGTTCACACCTGCTGAAACCTCCACCGACGAGTTCAGCGCTGCCTCGAGCGAATTTTCCTCGGCTGAACCCGTGGTGTCAGCACCAGCCAAAACCTGGCGCGACTACGCCAAAGATCCCAACATCTACGAGCCCATCGCTATCTTCCTGATTATCGGACTCATCAGCTTGGGCATCAAGAACAAGACCTTCCGCAAATACCGCGGCCTCTTCTTGCTGGCCAGCCTCCTTTACCTCGGATTCTACCGTGGCGCCTGCCCCTGCATGATCTCCAGCTGGCAAAACAGCTTCCTCATCCTGCTCGGCGTCAAAGTCAAGTGGGAAACCCTGCTCTGGTTCTTGCTGCTGCTCCCCGGCGCCTATCTCTTTGGCAAAATCTGGTGCGGTTGGCTCTGCCACCTTGGCGCCCTGCAGGAATTCCTGTTCAAGGCCCTCAACGTGAAGTTCCTCCAAGGCAACAAAGCCCAAAAAATTATCAAATACGTACAAATCAGCGTCTTCATACTCTGGATTGTACAACTCATTCTTACCAGGACCAACCTGTTCTGCGAATACGACCCCTTCAAAGTCGCCTTCAACCTAATCTCCCCCACAACTACCGGTTGGGTGCTGTTGGGCATTTTGCTGGTCTCCTCCGTACTCGTTTACCGACCATTTTGCCGGACATTCTGCCCGGTCGGACTCACCTTAGGCTGGGTCTCCTTAATTCCCGGCGCCAGGAAACTGGACAAAAACGACACCTGCGTCCACTGTAAGAAATGCGATACTGCCTGCCAGCAACGCGCTCTCATACACGAAAATAAAGTAACCACGTTGCGCGTTCAAGACTGCATCCTCTGCGGAGAATGCATCTCGGAATGCAATGTCAAAAAATCGTTGAACGTCCAATGCAAAAAGTAAAGACCACCCTTCTGTCCGCACTGTTGCTCAGCAGCACCGGCCTGTTTGCCCAATGGGAATGCCCGAGTCGCATCGGTGGGAACCTGAAACCTTTCACCGCTTCGTTCCCCAACCTCACTTGGGCTGGCGAATTCACCACTACCGCAGGAAGCACCGGCGATTACGCCATCGGCAACCTCATGGCCTTCGGCGCGCTCGACTACAGCACCGAAAAAACCACCTTCTACGTGGAAGGCGGCGTCAAAGGCTGGAAACGCCTCGATTTCAACGGTTACCACAATGAAGGCCACAATTTTGGTCTGCGCGAGGCCTTTTTCCAGTATCGCGGCACCACTCAAAATTTCAACATCGGGCTCCGTTCCACCCAAGGAGACGACCCCTACCTCATCAACGAACGCGTGGCCGGGCTCGATTTCAAGCAGACCATCGGCAATTGGAACTTCCGTGCCCTCACCGGCACCGTCATGAACCGATTTGCCCGAAACGGCACGTTCTGCACCCTCGGCTACCTCTACAACATCGTCCCAGGCCGTGAACGCGGCATGCTCGGCCGCCATTTCGGCGAAACCAACCTGGCCATGCTCACCCTGAACTACCGTCCCGGTTCCAAACCCAGCACCACCGACGAATTCGTCGGTTCAGACGGCCTCACCGCCAACACGGGCGATTTTGCCGCCACCGACGAGTTCGCCAACCCCTCCAAAAAGAAGGCACAGAGCCTCTTCAAACTCATCAACGGCGGCGCCCTCGCCTATACCGAGTTTGGCAACCTTATCGCCACCAAAGCCCTTTACAGCGGTCTCTATACTGAAGTCGAAGTCGCCGGCATCACGTTGAAACCCGAAATCGTGCTACAATCGGCTTCAGCCAACCAAGGACTTATTTGGAACATCACCGCCCAAAAAGAAATCACCTGGTCCAACCAGCAGCAAACCAAAGTATTCGGCCGCTACATCGGACTCGTCCAAATTGATTCAGCCGCCCATGCCCTGAACTCCTTCAGCAACGTGTTCGCCGGTGAAGTACTCCGAATGGACGCCAACGAACTGCCCATTTTCCAATGCGGCATCAAGCACTCCATTCCCAGCATCAAAACTTCCCTGAAACTCCAAGCCGCCCTGCAGACGGGCACTCCGAGAGGCTACGTCCACAACGAATGGCTGCCCATGCCAACGATCAGCCGCCTGCAAGAATACGACATGGTGCTGAGCAAGAACTTCGGCGACCATGTACTCATGAACGCTCATTTCGGCTATATGGTCTACCCGCAGATGACCAGCGTGTACAACTACGTGACCAACAAAACCCCCTGGGGCAAGATTGAAATGCGATTAACCTTTTGAGGACTGAATTATGAGAAAATTAACCGGCATCCTTTTCCTGTTGACCTTGGCCTCCATGATCTTGATCAACTCCTGCAAAAGCACGGCAGACTACTACGCCATTGGTCAAACCAAATGCACCCAGTGCCTCCAATGCATCCCCGCCTGCGGCTTTCACGCCATCAGTCAGCATTTTACCGATACCTCCACCTACCTGGTCATCGACCCCAACAAATGCGTCGGATGTGGCGAATGCGTCATCGCGTGCAATAAAAAGGGGTACTTCGCAATATCAGTGGGCAAACCCAACGAATAAAACTATGAAATACCTCCTTTTGACCCTATTGACACTAGGCTTCGCACTCCAGTTGCAAGCCCAGATCAGCGTGGTCTATCCGGAGGGAAAGAAACCCGCCTACCAGCTCGGCGAAACCATTCACCTGCACATCTTGCTCAAAAGCCTGCCCGAAACCTGCCTGGACGGCATGAAGCAAAGCAAAGTGTTCCCCTCGGGACTCAAAATCAAGGAGCAAACCCCCTGGAAACAAACCGCCAAGGGTCAGTTTATCAAAGAATTGACGTTGGAAATCATTCCCAACAAAAAGAAAACCGCCCTGCTCACCATCCTGCGCAAGGTCGATAAGGAAAACCTGTTCCATCAGGAAACCTTTCCCATCCTATCCAACTAACCAATGACCACCCCCAATACACCCAAAGCCATTCAAACCGCCAAAGACCAGCGGAATGCCCGCATTTTCATCTTTGCGGTGCTCATCCTGGTCGTCGCGCATACGCTCTACATGAACATGATGGGCTTCACCTCCCTCAGCCACGACGCCTGCGTAGTGTATAAAACCGTACCCCGTTGGTTCTTCCAGTTTTACGAAAGCTTCCTGGAACTCTTCGTGGTGGTCATCCTGGGCATCCTGGCCGGCGTGCTTATGGAAAAATATTTCTTTAAGATCAAGCGATTCTACCCCAAGAACCAACTGCTCGCCTTCGTTTACGG
>Ga0302296_1003230_pt1 | contig 10564 bp, 9 predicted proteins | sample III_Fen_N3_1_FD_194546 | JGI IMG/M metagenome (GOLD analysis project Ga0302296, IMG submission 194546) | Peat permafrost microbial communities from Stordalen Mire near Abisko, Sweden - III_Fen_N3_1 | ecosystem: Environmental > Terrestrial > Soil > Wetlands > Permafrost | place: Sweden: Abisko... | reverse complement strand
ATAGTGGATACGGTGGGCCAAATCATGCTCACGATTGTGAACCAATAGCCCGGGATTTACTTATTGAAACAAAAGCCTTTACAGAGGAAGAAATAAATATGATCTGTCAGGCAGTTTACAATCATAGTGATAAACAAATAGTAGGCAGTGAATTTGATGAAATTATAAAGGACGCAGATGTGATGCAGCACTGGCTTAGGAATCCAAAAGAAGATTATTACTTTGATTCTGACCGTACAAGGAGTCTGATAGCGGAGTTTGGGTTAAAGGCATAGAAGAAAAATTTGAAGTTTAGTAAAACCGGCGTTCAGAAATAATGGGACGCCGGTTTTTTATATCAGAAATTGTCTGCTTTTGCCGATAACTTATTATATTTAACAAAAGATTAACAGGAAATTAACGTAAAATAATATTTGAAAGATAATATGAATTCATAAACTAATGAAAATAATAATTTATGAATGAAGAAGGGAAATTGGAAATATGGGAAAGGAAGTGTTTATAGTGGGCAAAGCAGAACTTATTGTTATGAATATGGGAATTGCAGGTGGAATACCATTTTTTATGGGTATTGCCATGATGGTTATGCAGGAGTGGAAGCTGGCTGACATGGGAATTATAATGGCAATAATAGGATTAGTTATATTGATTGCGATTTTCCCGGTGTACTATAAAATAAAATCAAAGACTTTATTCTGATAATTTTATTAATATAATTTATTCAGGCCGATTGCCTATATTCCGAAGGAGTTAGTGAAAATTCTTTTCGAAACTGTCTGGTAAAATAATTACTGTCATTATAGCCACATTGAAAAGCTATTTCAGATATGGAGAGTCTGGTCCCTTTTAGAAGGGAGCAGGCTTTTTGCAATCTGAGGTGAATAATATATTCAATAGGGGTGGTATTATAGGTTTTTAAAAATAAGCGGGTAAAGTGACGTGGAGAAAAACCAGATCTTTCGGCTAATTGATTGATATTTATATTTTCTAGATAGTGTCTTTCCATGTAAGAAACAGGTAGCGAAAGACTGACCCAGGTACCACCCGGATCATTTGCAGCAAAAGTATAGGCTCTGGAAAGTCTTACAACCAGCTCTAAAAATCTTGAATTTACGAAAGTCTGCCATCCAATGGATTTCGTTTCGTATTCAAAAATCATTTCTTTTACCATATCTGCCACAGTCTCAAAATTTTCCGTATGGAGTTTAAGCTTGCTCTGAAAATTATGCTCCTGGGTTATAAAAGGCTCAATAATAAACAAGGCATGAAATCCAGGCGCTTTTTTAATGTCATATTCTGAAGAAAGAAGAGAATCCGGACGAAACATCAGATTGCATATCTTAAAATCCTTTGTATTTAGATAGCCATGAGTTGTATTGTTCCCAATGACAAAAACATCACCTTTATTAATTTCATATCTCTCATTATCCACAATATGAATTGCAGTTCCGTTTAGAACAATCACAAGTTCAAAAAAATCTATGTGGGAATGCATAAACATAGGTTCCTCATGAAAACCATATTGGATACAGAATGGAAAACCATCGTCATTTGTAAAATATTTCAGATACATGTCTGACATGTAAGAACCTCCCGTGTCCTAATTGTGCTATTAAAAGTCTGTATTATTAAGGAAATATGTAATTGATAATGCTAAAATTATTATATTCCAAACTTTATATTCTTGCAAGTAAGCAGAAAATAACAAATAAATCAAGGGAATGAGCCTGTAGGTCAAAAGTCTGCAGGAGATGAAGAAAGGTATGGTTTTTTATGGCAAATCCCTATTTACCCTCCTGGGAATATATTCCGGATGGAGAACCGAGAGTTTTTGGAGACCGGGTATATGTATATGGTTCTCACGATTGTCCGGAATCTACGCAGTATTGTGATTACAAACTCCGTGTCTGGTCTGCACCTTTAAATGACTTGTCACACTGGGTATGTCATGGAGATGTATTTCATACAAAACCGGATATGGAACATTTTTCCAGTGTAGACTGGACGGATAATCCTTTATACGCCCCTGATGTAATTGAAAAAGATGGTAAATATTACCTTTACTTTTATATTTTATGCGCAGATGGAGGCGTTGCGGTAAGCGATTCACCCACAGGTCCATTTGAACTCTTATCCAGGTATAAAAGACCTGAAAATACAGGGGAAGAATTCTGTGAGTATGGAATCTTCGTAGATCCGGGAGTTCTGGTGGACGAAGGAAAAGTCTACATTTACTGTGGATTTACCAGATCTTATATGGTTCAGCTCAATCCTGAAAATATGTACGAAGTACTGGAAGGAACTTATATAGATAATATAATTCCCGTTGAAGAACCTTTCCGATTTTATGAAGCCTGTTCTCCAAGAAGAGTTAAAGATACTTATTATCTGATATATTCTCCATTAAATGGCAGCTGTCTGGATTATGCCACATCCGATTCCCCCACAGGACCTTTTGACTACCGAGGAACAATTGTAGACAATAGTCTGGAATATCCAGGTGGAAATGATCATGGGTCAATCTGCAATATTAACGGTCAATGGTATATTTTTTATCACAGAATGACAAATAATACGGATAAGTCCAGACGTGGCTGCGTGGAAAAGATACAGATTTTACCGGATGGAACCATACCACAGGTAGAAATGACTTCTCTTGGATTTGAAGAAGCGCTTTCACCTTATGAAAAAAATGATGCAGAGAGAGCGTGCGTATTAATAGGAGGTAATTATATAACGGAACAATTTCCATGGAGTCATCCCATAATTGAAAACTGCCATCAGTGTGTTGTGGGATATAAATATTTTGAATTTGGTGAAAAAAATACTACCCGAAGTTTAACACTGAATTTCCTCGTCAGAATATATCAGACTGGAATAATAAATATTTATATTGATCATTATAAAGATGGACTTCAAATTGGAATGATAAACTTAAAGGAAGAACAGATTTCGGAGGAGTTTACATGGGTAACCACAGAGGTTTTATGTGTGGAAGGAAGACACAGCCTTTATTTCGTATTCGAGAGTGAAGAAAAATCTGGAAATATAGCAGATCTGGAACAATTTATTTTTACTATGAAAAATGTCAGAGGAGAATAGTTATGAGAAGAATCTATAAAAAAGCAGTTTCCATGATCATGGTACTGGTGTTATTAACATCAGGATTTATTTTAAATGGCTGTGCAGGCAAAAAATCGGGAGATGAGCCCATTCAACTGACAGTATATTCCCAGCTGGCAAGCTATTCTGGAAAACTTACCGGGTGGTTCGCTCAGATCATGAAGGAAAAATATAATGTGGAAATGACAATTATACCTGATTTTGATGGCAGTTATGAAACCAGAATGGAAGAGGGGGACCTTGGAGATATTGTGGTGTTTGGAAATGATGGAAATGATTATCAGCAGGCTGTAAAAGAAGGAATGCTTTATGACTGGAATGATGAGGATCTTCTGACAAATTATGGTGCTTATATCAAAGATAATATGACCTATGCTCTGGATAAAAATAGAGAACTCACAGAAACGATTTATAAAAACCAGGGTATAAGTGATGAACCTGCTATTTTTGGCATTGGAAATAATGTGGCAACTTCAAGTAAGGATCATGAATCATTTTTTTATACCTGGGATCTGAGATGGGATCTTTACACACAACTGGGCTTCCCTGAAATAAAAAATCTGGAGGATTATTATAATCTGATGGTTGCCATGAAGGAACTATGCCCTACAGATGAAAATGGAGAAGAAACCTATGCTGTAAGCCTGTTCCCGGACTGGGATGATAATATGGTCATGTATATCAAAGCTTTTGCAACAGCATATTGGGGATATGACGAACTGGGACTGGGTCTTTATGATGTTGAGAATGGCTCATTCCATTACGCACTAGAAGAAGATGGACCATATTTACAAAGCCTTGCTTTTTTTAATAAGCTTTTCAGAGCAGGGCTGGTAGATCCAGACTCAATGGCACAGACCTGCACAGAGGCTGGAGAAAAAGTTCAGAATGGAGGAACATTTTCATCGATTTTCAGCTTCTGCGGATCTTCTGTGTACAATACACAGGCACATATTGATAATAATCAGATGATGCTGGCGCTTACGCCTGAAGATGCAACTCCTATCTGTTATGGAATGAATGTGGCTGGAGCCAATAGAATATGGGCAATTGGAAGTGATACGGCATATCCTGAACTCTGTATGGAGATTATTAATTATCTTGCCACGCCGGAAGGATATATGACATATAATTATGGCCCCATGGCAGATAGTGCTGATGATGAAGACGGCTGCTGGTACATTGGAGAAGATGGACTAAGCTATTTTACAGAACTGGGAAAAGCAATATTTACAGACAGAGATACTCAGATGCCGGAATCAGCAGGTGGCGGTAAATTTTCAGATGGTGTGTGCGCTATCAATAATACTACATGGTCCTATGATGCCACCAATCCATTAACTGGGGGAGTAGAAAGATATAACGCCAGTAGCTGGTTAAGCCAGCAGGTAAGAGCCAACTGCCAGGTGGAGCAGGACTGGAGAAATCTGACAGGATGTACAACAACAGAAGAGTATATGAATGGCCTGAAATATAAAGTCGCAATCGCAACTAATTACACAGAATCTACGAAATCAGACGAACTGAGTGTTACCTGGAATCAGGTCTCGAACTGTATCAAGACCTATACGTGGAAGGCAATCTATGCTAAAACTGAGAAGGAGTACCAAAGTATTGTGAAAGAAATGGTTGCCCAGTGTAAAGAATATGATCCGGATGGAACCTGCCTGGCATGGTGCGAAAATGAAGCTTCCATAAAAAATGCATTGGAACAGCAATATAAATAGCATTTAAAAACATCTAAAAACATCAATAAATAACTATAAATACAAGACAAAAAATATTAGTAATAAAAATTCAGCCAGCAAATAGTTTCCGACTCTTTAAAGTAGTGATATAATTTTACAAAGAAGTTGAAAATATAAACAAAATAAGGAGAAAAACTATGCTCGAATACAAATACGATACACAATTATTAATTGAAGGAAAAAATCTTTCTGAAGATGATATCAATGAATATATCACGAAAAATTTTGAAGGTGACTGCCTGCTGGCTGTTGGAGATGATGAACTGATAAAAATCCATTATCATACCAATTCACCATGGAAAGTGCTGGAATACTGTACTTCTTTAGGCGAGATTTATGATATCGTTATTGAAAACATGGAACGACAGGCAAATGATCTGCAGGGTTAAAATCCAAAATAGAAGGTGACTTATATGGAAAAAGTACTTCTTTTTGAAATCAATGATGCCTGTTATCAGTCCTATCATTATTTTACCCAAAGCATAGCAGCAGAACTTGAAAAAAGTGGATATGATGTAGAAATATTTCATGGAACCAAAGATAAATTGGATGAACTGGAAAAATATATAGGAAAATCTTATAAGGCCTGCATTGATTTTAATTCTTTTCTGCCCAAGCTGATAAGGGACGACGATTCGTTCTTAATAGATGCAATCGATGCACCTTTTTATGATTTTATTCTGGATCATCCACTTTATCATCACGATTCGTTACGAAGAAATCTAAGAGATTTTCATGTGTTCTGCCTGGATGAAAACCATAAAAAATATATTGAAAAATATTATCCACATATTAAAAGGGTTCATATGATTCCAATTACAGGTGAAGAATTTCTACAACCTGAGGCGATAACTGCAAGGGCTGAAAAAAATGAAGCAGTTCGTATTGGAGACGAAATCCGGGCTGGATATAATGAAGCAGTGCAGGATGAATCTGTAACCTGGTCCGATAAAACTGTGTCTGGAATTACAGTTGCGGATAAAAACATTGATGTGCTTTTTACCGGAACCTATGTAAATCCAGGTGAAATATTGGACTTGATCAATGAAGAACCAGAGTTTATGAAAGAAGATATTTTATTTTTGATTGACCAGATGCTGACTCATAATGAAATGACGCAGGAGGATGCGCTGCAGATTCGAATGAAAGAATCTGATTACATCGAAGAAGAAAATTTCAGTTTATTTATGCAACGTTATTTTCTTGCGGACACATATGTAAAAGCCTTTATCAGAGAAAAGATTATCAAATCAATTGTGGAGGCACAGATTCCTGTTACGGTCTGTGGTTATGGATGGGATAAATTATTTGGAACAGAGCAGAAAGCATTAACTATTCTGAAGGAAATACCTTATCACAATATTTTCAAACTGATGTCTGAGGCAAAAATTCTGCTGAATATTATGCCTTTGTTTAAGGCTGGTGCCCATGACAGGGTATTTTCCGGAATGATGAATAAATGTTTATGTCTCACGGATTCCAGCAGTTATTTGGAAAAAAACTTCGAAAATTTCAAAAACATTGTATTTTTTGACCTGAATCATTTAGAGGATATTTCAAATATAATTACAAAATTATTGGAGAATCCAACACAGATGAAGGCTATATCAGAAGCAGGATATACTATAACAAAAGAGAAACATACATGGAAGAATCGGGTGGAAGAAATTCTGGAAGCGATTCAATAAAGATATTAAAAAAGGACAAAAAAAGGACAAAAAAAGGACAAAAAAAGGACAAAAAAAGAAAAATGATTATGATCGTTATGGGAATTATGGGTATCATAGCGGTTATTATAAATTACCCTGTATATAAAATTCTTCAGGACTAAAGTCCTCAAAATAATTTATTGTCTTATTTCATGAGAAATGTATAATAAAACATGATAGAGTTATTTGGGTATTTCACAACGAAACATGTAAAGGCCTGAAGGAGATTGTGAATGAGAATAGCAATCGTTGAAGACGAGAAAAAATATGCGGATATAATTCGGGAGTATATTGAGAGATATAAACTGGAAAGTGATATAGACTGTCAATCGGTTTGGTTTCAGAATGGATTGGATTTTATTAATGACTACCACCCGATTTATGATCTGATTTTTATGGATATTAAAATGCCGCACATGGATGGAATTGAAGTTGCCAAAAAATTAAGACAATTTGATGAAGAAGTTGTCTTAATTTTTGTGACCAATATGGCTCAGTTTGCTATCCGCGGATACGAAGTACATGCACTGGATTTTATATTGAAGCCAGTAAAATATTTCGATTTTATAATGAAACTGAATAAAGCAGTTCAGTTCTGTCAAAAAAACCAAGATATCCAGATTAATATTGATATGGGGGATTATATCAGGAAGGTATCAGTCAGGGATATTTACTATGTCGAAGTAATAAATCATTTCCTGATTTATCATGTAAAGGATCAGACCTATAAATCCTACGGACAATTAAAAAAACTGGAGGAAGATTTGAGAGATGCCAACTTTGTAAAATGCAATAATTGCTATCTTGTAAATCTTCGAAATGTAGTAGAGGTGCATACGAACTCAATCGTTGTTGGTAAAGATGAAATTCAGGTCAGCCGCCGCAGGAAAAAAGAATTTATGGAAAAGCTGGCAAATTATATGGGAGGTGCACATTGATGGATCATTTTATTACAAACCTGACTAATATAAGCTGGTTTTTTATGAATTATTTTCACATTCAGATTTATATCGCATTATTACTATTTTGCATTCCGCTTAAACGTAGGAAAGGGTTTCCCTTAACAATAACTGTTGGAACTATATTTTACTGTTTTCTGCCATTGTTTTTCCCAAATATTTTTTTCTGGGAAGGATTTTTGATTGGAGAGTGGTTTACTTATAGTTTTATTCTGCTGTTTCTACTGGCATTATTATTAATCTACTGCTGTTTCGAGATTTCTACATTTAAAGAACTGGCTTTTTATGGAACATCGGCGTGCATAGTCCAGCATTTTGTCCACACACTCGCTAGAATCGTAAATCTGGCGTTTTCGCTGGAGGATAATCTTTTCAGTCAGCTGATTCAGTTTGGGATAGCCATAGTGGTGTATATACTTTTTTATTTTATTTTTGTCAGGAGACTCCATAAAGGTGATGATATCCGGGTTAAAAATTCCTATCTGATTCTGTTTTCTGCAATAGCCATGTTTCTTTGTTACTATATCAGCCTCTGGACAACCTTAAAAGAAACGGAAACCATAGGAAGTAACGTGTTTGACAGTTTTTGCTGTGTTCTGCTACTGCTTTTGCAGTTTGGTCTCTTTGAATGGGGAAAAATACAGAAACAAAATGAAATTATGATGCAAATTCTTCATATGGAGAAAGAGCAGCATGCTATTTCGAAAGAAAATATTGAAATCATAAATATGAAATGTCATGACTTTAAACATCAGCTTTCAGCACTGCGTCATCTGGATAATCCTGCTGAACAGGACAAAAGCATTCGCGAAATTGAAAATGCCATTATGATATATGACAAAATTGCAAAAACAGGTAATGATACTTTGGATATAATTCTGGCAGAAAAGAGCCTTTATTGTGAAAAAAATGGAATCCAGTTTGGCTGTATCGTAGATGGCGAAAAATTAAGTTTCATGAGTGAAGTGGATATTTATTCCGTTTTTGGTAATGCCCTGGATAATGCCATTGAAAGTGTAATCAAAATAGAAAATCAGGAAAAAAGAATCATTAGTATGAATGTTTTTCCAAAAGGAAATTTTTTAATGGTCCATATGGAAAATTATTTTGAACACCCGTTGGTTTTTGAAGAAGGACTTCCTGTTACTACCAAGGAGGATAAGGATTATCACGGGTATGGAATGCGGAGTATGCGATACATAACCGAAAAATACAAAGGTACCATATCTATTCTTAGTGAAAACAATATTTTTTCTCTTAACCTGTTGTTTCCACTCACCGAAGAATAATTTATTTTAAGAAATATTTATATCTCTAAAGCATCAAAAGCATCAAAAGCATTCCTTTGGCAGTAGGCTTGGGGGATGCTTTTTTACATGTCAGCCACTTACGAGACAGCAACCGCCACTTACGTAAAGAGAAGAATATTTGGTAAATATTATGCTAATATGAGGCAGAAATCATAAATATTTGTATGATTTTTGGGGTATAAGCATAGAGGGATGTACAAATTATTAAAATTTATACAAATCTCATGTGAAAAAAATGACTAAGGAGGAAAGTTATGAAATTCACAAAGAAATCAAATCGTTTATGGCATGGACTAGGTGCTACGGCATGTTGTTTAATGGCCATAATCATGGGAGCAACGACGATTGCTTCCACACTGGAAACTCGTATTAATTCCATTATGGGAACCAGTTCTTCAAAAGTAGTAAGCCTTGATTCAGCAGAGCAGGAGGACACCACATATTTTAAGTCACAGTTTGCCACTGCTCAGGACCTGGTTAATTATCAGGATGACCTTAACAAGAGGATTGAGGAAGAAGGTACTGTATTATTAAAAAATGACAATAATGCATTACCACTTGGCACAGATGGTGTCAATGTAACTATTTTTGGTCTTGGAGGAGTAAGTCCAATATATTGTGGTTCTTCAGGCGGCGGTGTTATTAAAAACACAGACCAGATTGTTCCGATTTATAAAGCTTTTCAGGAAGAAGGCATTAATATTAATGATACCGTAAGAAACTGGTATATTAATACAGCGATACCAGCAAACTGTATGATTACATCAGCAGGTTTCGATGGTACACTGTCAACAAAAGGCCCCTGGGATAACGAAAATGTTGATCTGGCCTCACGCTCAATAGGTGCACTGGAACCAGATGCAACAGGTGCTTTTACCAGCTGGAAAGATAGTTACGCTTCCTTTGGAGATGCTGCAATTGTTATGATCTGCCGTCTGGAAGGCGAAGGAAGTGATTTGCCGGAAGGAAGTTTAGCACTTACTAAGGACGAACAAAATCTGATTACAGAAGCAGAAGACAATTTTGATAAAGTAATTGTAATATTAAATGGTTCCGCAGCAGTAGAAATCGATTCTTTAAAGCAGGATCCTAAAATCGATTCTATTTTGTGGATAGGGGAACCTGGAACTCACGGATTATATGGAGTAGCTGATGTGCTCACCGGTAAAGTGAATGCTTCCGGTAATCTGCCTGATACTTATGCAGTAGATTCCACATCATCACCAGCTTACCAGAATTATGGTGAATTTACATTTGCCAATGCAGAAGCTGATGCTCTTGGAAATTATGGAAGTTATTATCTGGTAGAAGCAGAAGGTATCTATGTAGGATACAAATATTATGAAACAAGATATGAAGATTGCGTACTTGGTGCAGGAAATGCTGCTTCAGGAACCGGAACTTCCACTGGTGATGGTAATTGGAATTATAATTCGGAAGTCTCCTATGGACTTGGATATGGACTTTCTTATACTACCTTTTCACAAACTTTAGACAGTGTAGATGTAAATGAAGCTAATCAGACAGCCACTGTAAAAGTAACAGTAACAAATACAGGAACGGTTGCTGGTAAAGATGCTGTTCAGGTTTATGCACAGTCTCCTTATACTGATTATGATAAGGAAAACAGTGTAGAAAAAGCAGCAGTTCAGCTGTTGGGATTTGATAAAACCGGAACATTGGAACCGGGTGCATCAGAAACAGTTTCCATAGAT
>Ga0302296_1003227_pt1 | contig 10568 bp, 10 predicted proteins | sample III_Fen_N3_1_FD_194546 | JGI IMG/M metagenome (GOLD analysis project Ga0302296, IMG submission 194546) | Peat permafrost microbial communities from Stordalen Mire near Abisko, Sweden - III_Fen_N3_1 | ecosystem: Environmental > Terrestrial > Soil > Wetlands > Permafrost | place: Sweden: Abisko... | reverse complement strand
TCTTTTTTATCCAACAACTTCAGTTAAATCGAGTCTGTTAATATTCCGAAAGGGAGTTAATCATCAAACTGTTCGATTTATTGACGCATCTTCAAAACAGTTTTATTCAATTACAAGGGAAAAGTCTGTCTCATTGGAAATTGATAAAATTGTCGATCTAATACAAAGCTCTTCTCATCCAAACTTAATGCAAGAAGACCTGGCTCAATATGGTATCCCGGAATCCTTGGAATTTGATTTTCAGCAATTAAAAAACGAAGGATTTTCATTGAATTTGAATGATTACTTTATCAAATACATTCAACCACAGGAATCAGGCTATACAGAATTAGGTAAATTAATAACTCAATTAAAATTGCCTTCAAATAATGGAACTGATTTACCTTATTTGAGGATTACCGACTTGAATGGGGGCGCTATTGACGAAATAAACAGACTTTCGAAAAATAAAAGCCGAACCAAGGGCAAAATATTAAGTGAACAAGCTTTTTTAATTGGTACTGTTGGCGGGAGTTCAAAACCGAGTTGGTACAGATTAGCCACTCCGGTTGAATTATCTACCAATATTGTTGCTCTTAGAATTATTCCGGGAAAAGTACACGATGAATATTTGCTTCAGGAATTGAATTCGGCATACGTTCAGAAGCAAATGGAGTTTTTATCGCTTGGATCAACAACCTTAAAACATTTGAGACTTGAAGATCTTTTGAAGGTTAAAATTAAACTTCCTTCATTGAATGATCAAATGAGAATAAGCAAGGAAAGAAGCGAATATGTTCAGGAACAATCACTTTCTGCGAAGAAAGATACCGAAACTATCACTGATGTTGCAATTTTCAAAACCATTAATCATGAAATTGGAAATATCCTGAAAGGTCCTGATGGATTTCTAAATCTTCTCCCTCAATTTTTGGAGCGTAATCAAATTCAATTAGATGTTCCATCCTCTGGTCATAACCAAGCCAGGCCTATAGGTGAAAGAATTCAAAGTGCAAAAGATGATATTGCCAAAGTTTATCAGATCATGGCAAATATGGAAGGAATTCTGCTGGCAGAATCATCTTTTTTTCGACCCGAGAAAACCGATCTGGCAAATTTTATGCGTAAAAAATTTGACCAACTTAAAGATCACCAAACATTTGACTTTATTATAGGTACTAATGGTAGTTATTTAAACCCTGGACACATACAGGCAGAAATTGATAAAATGCAATTTGAGCATATTTTCACCAATATTCTTTCAAACGCGGTGAATCACAGTAACACCTCAATTGATGAAAGCTTAATAATCCTTATCAACTTAGTTTTAATAGAGAATAAAATTGAGATTCATTTCATGAATAACGGAGAACCTTTTCCTGCTGATTTTACACTAGAAGATTTTATTGGTTTTTCCCGAAAATCCGGAAAAAGTTCGGGTCAGGGTATTGGTGGATTTTTAATTAATAAGGTAGCGAAAAACCATAGCGGGCAAATCAGTTTTATGCCACCTACCAGTTTTCAGGTCAAAACAAAAGACGGAGGCTTTGACTATAAAGCTAATGTTGATATTGTGATTACTATCCCTCAAAAACAATAATATGGACTATCAACCTTTAATTGTAGTTGTTGACGACAACCACCGGATTCTGGAAAATTTTCAGGATGCTTCGGCAGGACAGAATGTGAATATTGAAGTTTTCGAAACGTGGGATCTGGCTCAACAATATCTCGAAAGCATTGAGGGAGTGGACGGTTTGATATTAGATGCCAAAGGAAAACTAACTGCTGACCGGCAGGAATCGGAAGCACATTTACAGCAAGCACTTAAATGGGTTAGTAAACAAGAAGGGAAAAACAGAATTATTCCTTATGCTATTCATACAGCCTATTACGATGACCTTGATACATTTTCAGAAGAACTGGCTGCCGGAAAAATGTTTAAGAAGAGACCAAATTCTGAAGTACAGGTTTTAGATTTTTTGAAAACTGAAATTGAAAACACACCTAAATTAAAAATTATAAAGAAATATCCTTTGGCTTTTGTTGCAATTAACTACGGATTCATTCAGAAAAGATATGAAAATCAAATTGTTGAAATGCTTTCTTGTCTCGAAAATGGGGACTATAAAAAGAAAAATTTGAATGTTATTCGTGATGTTTTAGAATCAATCTTTCTGACACTGATAAACAAAAAGTGTATTCCAGATACTTTTATAAACGGTAGGGGTAATCCAAATCTGGAATGGTGTGTTCGTTTCACAGAAGGGAGGCCAACAAATGATGCATCAGGGACTGAACACCGAATTAAATTTAATGTGCCAACATATATTTCAAGTTCGATTCGGTACATTAAAGAAAGAACCAGTGAATATTCTCATGTTTCAGACACTGATACTTGTAAAACGCAATTTGTTAGTGCCTGTTTTTCTATGATGGAGGTTTTAGAATGGTTTCCTTCTTTTATAAAAGAAAATTTTGAGGAATAACCATTACTGTGCACAATCACTGCACACATCCTTTTTACATTTGCTTTGAATAATTTGAGTTAGTTATCATGTTAATAACTCTCTGTTTTTATTCCGGATAAATAGTCCGTTTTAAGGTATTTTTGTATTTCATTAAAAACTGAAAACTATGCTTACAGGGCAACAGCGTACTGATATTGATAAAATCTGGAAAGAGTTCTGGCAAAATGGGATGACTGACCCGCTGAGCATCATTAAGCAGATTACCTATTTGCTTTTTATTCGCAATCTGGACAGACAGCAGGAGCTGAAAGAAAAACAGGCGAACAAACTGAAAATGCCGATTCAAGATCCGATTTACCTCGAAGAACAACGTGAGTTACGCTGGAATGTTTTCAAAACCAAAGACCCGGAGCAGATGTTCCGGCTTTTCCGCAAAGAAGATGGCGTGTTCGATTTCATTAAAAGTATAGGCCAAAAAGGCGGACTGTTTGCCGAAACGATGCGCTATGCCAATTTCGATATTAACAGCCCTAAGTTGTTGGACCGCATTGTGCAGATGATCGACAAACTGAAAATCGATGATGTTGACTCAAAAGGAGATGTTTACGAATATCTGCTTTCGAAGCTGGCAACGGCAGGAATCAACGGACAATTCCGCACACCAAAGCATATTATTCGCCTGATGGTTGACTTGCTGCAACCGCAAACCGACGAATTGGTTTGTGATCCGGCTGCCGGAACAGCAGGTTTCCTGGTTGGCGTGGTCGAATACTTGCGCGAGCATTATCCCGATGAATTTTACAAGAAAGAATTCCGCCAGCATTTCAATAATGGCATGTTCAGCGGTTTCGAGAGCGACAATACGATGGTGGGAATCAGTGCCATGAACCTGCAAATGCACGGCATCGACAATCCGAAGTTGAAATACATGGATGCCCTGTCGAACGACAACACAGTGAAAGACAAGTACAGCCTGATATTGGCCAATCCGCCATTTTCGGGTTCAGCAGATTACGATGGCATTGAACTGAGCCTGAAAAAATCGCTCGATTTGGGCAAGACTGCCAAAACTGCCAAAACCGAATTGTTATTCGTTTCGCTTATGCTGCGTATGCTGAAGCCGGGCGGACGATGCGCGGTAATTGTACCGGCAGGTGTGCTGTTTGGAAGCACCAAAAGCCATTTGGCCGTTCGCCAACTGTTGGTTGACGAGAACCAGTTGCAAGCCGTAATTTCGATGCCAAGCGGGGTTTTCAAACCTTACACCGGTGTTGCCACGGCTATTCTGCTTTTCACCAAAACCGGGACCGGTGGCACCAATCGCGTTTGGTTTTACGACATGAAAGCCGATGGCTATTCGCTCGACGATAAACGCGAACTGTTGGGCAAACCCGATGAAGATAATCCAGACTTGCCTTCAATGCGAAACTACAAGTTGGAGGAAAACAATATCCCCGACATTATCCAAAAATTCCACGTCATTGCCGATTCGTCATTGCGAGGAGGAACGACGAAGCAAACTATTGAAAATGATGCAAACGATAGAACTGCGCAGCAATTCTTTGCTACAGCCGATGAAATCCGTGCTGAAAACTACAACCTTTCGTTCAACCTTTACCTAAAAATTGTGTACGAACAGGTTAACTATACAGCTCCCAAAGTTATCATTCAGCGAATTACCCAAATGGATGAAGAGCGCAAGCAATTGATGAACGAATTGGGAGGATTGTTGGGATGAAAAGTGTTCAGTTGAAAGAAATAATAACTCAGATTAGAGGCATTTCATATTCAAAAGGTGATGCTGTCTCAAATGAAATTAGGGGTTATATTCCGTTAATTAGAGCAAATAATATTTTAGATGGAATCCTGACAAAGGATGATTTGCTTTATGTTCCAGCTTCTATTGTTAAGGATAAACAACTTATTAAAACAGGAGATATTGTAATAGCGGCTTCTAGTGGAAGTATAAATATCGTTGGAAAGGCAGCCTATTCAACAGATAACCTGAATTCTACCTTTGGCGCATTTTGTAAATTAATACGGCCAAATACGAAGCACGTACTTCCAGGTTACTTGAATTTCTATTTTCAATCAAACGCATATCGTAAAAAAATTTCTTCTTTGGCTCAAGGTGCTAATATCAATAATCTTAAAAATGAGCATATTGATGAATTAGAAATCCTTTTGCCATCACTTCCCGAACAAAAGCGCATTGCCGAAATACTCGACAAAGCCGATGCCTTGCGACAGAAAAACAAACAACTCTTGGCTGCCTACGATGAGTTGTTGCAGGCTACTTTTCTGGACATGTTTGGCGATCCAAGTTCAAATAAATATGGGTACGATAGAAGAACATTAAAAGAAATCTCTTTACGCTTTTCTGATGGCCCATTTGGTTCAAATTTAAAGACTGAACATTACTCTAATGAAGGTGTACAGGTAGTAAGATTACAAAATATTGGTATTAATGAATTTGTTGAAGATGATATTACATACGTTAATCAAAAACATTACGAAAACGTCCTGAAAAAATATTCATGTTATCCTGACGATATAGTTATTGCAACTTTAGGTATTCCTAACATTCGGGCTTGTGTTGTTCCGAAACATATAAAAGTATCGGTAAATAAAGCTGACTGTGTATTATTCAGAGTAAATTCCCATATCGTTAATAATCAATATGTGTCACATCTATTAAATCAATATGGATTTTTGTCTATGGCCAAATCATTCATGCATGGTCAAACCAGAACAAGAATTTCATCAGGACAATTAGCAAAAATTTCAATACCGATTCCTCCCATGTTAATACAAAACCAATTTGCCCAAATTGTTGAAAATATCGAAGCGCAAAAGACATTGGCGAAACAGAGTTTGCAGGAGAGTGAAGATTTGTTTAACGGTCTGGTACAAAAAGCGTTTGGTGGCAAATTGTAGTAATATATTTAGATTATTACATAATATGACACGGCAAAATGTCAGTAATTAAGAAGTGTCACACGACATTGATTATGACTGACAAAATGCCAAATTTTAACAAATATTAACAGTGGTACAGCAATTGTAAAGTTGAAGCAGAAATTATAAAAAACGAAAAAGGTAAGAAACATTGAAATAAAAAAAAGTCGCCTTCGTAAGCGACTTGGGATTTGGAAAAATGCTTGGCGGCGAATCGAGGCTCACACCTCGATGAATTTCCAAATGAGGTTGCAAATATAGATCTTTTCTTTATTTTCCATCCTCTTTCCCTAACAATTTACGAATTCGGTTTTAATTGACCTCTCCGAGTGATCAAAAGAGGGAAAGTATGTTCTTAAATTAAAAATTCTTGAAAATGGGAAAAAATCAGCATGTTGTTCCCCACAATGAAAAATGGGGCGTTAGAGGAGCAGGTAATGAGAAAGTTACCAAAGTTGCAGATACTCAAAAGCAGGCAATTGAGATTGCAAAAGAGATTGCCAAAAATCAAAAATCGGAAGTGGTTATTCATCGTCCTAATGGGGAAATCCGGGATAAGAATAGCTATGGAAATGATCCGTTTCCTCCTAAAGGATAAGTATATGGAAAAGGAAAGACTTAAATTTTGTATCGATAGATTCGATCATTACTATGATAGTATCAACAATAAAAGCTCCGTTTTTATCGGTCTGGGAACATTTGTTCTTGGTGGTTTAATTGCAAGTTATCCATACTTGCAGGAGCATGTAAACTGTTCAACAACCCTCCTCGTATTACTGTCGATTTCTATTGCGCTTGCATTTTCTGCAATAATAATAGTAATAACTGTGTCAACTCCTTATCTATCTAAGGAAAAGGATTCGTTATATTATTTCAAATCAATCTCAGAGAAGAAGAGAGATGCTTTCATAAACGAGTCAAAAAGCATGGAAGAAAAAGAAGATCTGTATGATTTGAGAGTTCAAGTTCATGGGCTTGCTACGGGGTTGAGAATAAAGTTTTCCCGGCTACGAATCGTAGCAATTCTCTATACTTTGATGTTTATATCATTGATACCACTCGTTATTTTGATTTTAATAAACTTTAAAAATTAGGCCATGAAAATATATGATGATTATATAAGTACAATAAGAACGGCGATATCCGCTGATAAAAAATCCCGATCTAAGTTTTCAACATTTGAAGCCTTCGATGGGAACATTAAAAAAGCATTTAGTTATGCGAACTTAAATGAATCGGTTCCCCAAAAACGATTGCTTCCAAGTTTAAGCGCCTTGGCCAATGAATTAGGATTAGTTCCCAATTTTGAGCAAAAACTTGGATTACATCCGAATTTTGCTCATTTGAAGGGAACTGATAAGACCGAAAATCATTATATCGTTTCTGCATTTATTGACATTAAGGGATCAACCAACCTTTTCTCTAAATATGAGCCTGAAACGGTTTTGATAATTAATACTACTATACAGCGAGCTGCGATTCACACATGCTTAATATTCGACGGGTATGTGCATCGATTACAGGGAGATGGACTTATGGTGTATTTTGGAGGAAAAGAGACGGACAAGAGTACTGCCGCTTTAAGAGCATTGCAAAGTGCCAGCGTATTCACATATTTTGTGAAATATGATCTAAAAAAGCTTTTCCTGGAGCAAGGAATTGATAAGATTTTTACAAGAATTGGTATTGATTTAGGTGACGATAAGGATGTTGTCTGGTCAATGGCGGGTATTGGTGAAATAAGTGAAGTTACGACCTGTAGTCTGCATACAAGCTTGGCTAGTAAAATGCAGGCTTCTGCTGATAGCAATGGAATTGTTGTTGGGGATAATGTGAAAAATAATATTGGTTTGCAATTTCATAATCTTGTGCAACCTGTTTCTATGAGAACAGGCAAGGAGTCTGATCGATATATTTTTCAGATACCGGATGAGAATTTCAACTATACTCAATATGATTTAGATTGGTTGAATTTCCTCAAAAGACAAGAGTTCATTCTAACAAATCTGGATGGAGATATTAGTCTGAAGCAGAAAACTATTATACCTCCTAACAGAAGCATTGAAAACTTAAAACCACTTGCTGTTCCTAATAAACCCTATCTTAATGGGATCGGTAAGTCTTTTTGAAAATGACTTTGAGGAAGCTACTCGATTTTTTCCAAAACTAAAATATCGAAAGATTGAAAAAGGAAAAAGCTGGGTAGTTTCCGGAGAGTTGGATGTTTCCGACCAAGTTGGTGATTATTGGGGAACATTCGTTATTGCAATATACTTGTCGGATTCTTACCCTTATTGTGTGCCACTGGTAAAAGAAATCAGTAAAGTGATTAAGCGCGACGACGACTGGCATATAGACGAGGATGGATATTGTTGTCTTGATATTGAACACAAGATGTTGTTGTTAAAAAAACGGGGAATGAATCTTACCAACTTTATTAAAAACAAGGTATATCCATATTTTGCCAATCAGATTTATAAAGAAAATGAAGGCAAATATGCTGCAGGGGAATATCTCCACAATTTTGAAGGTGTACAACAGTTCTATCGGGAAGAACTAAATATTGGGAGTGTTGAACTTGCAATTGATATTTTGCAGGGAATAATTTTTAGAAAACTGCCGGAACGCAATGAGCTTTGCTTTTGTGGTGAAAAAAAGTTTAAGTCATGTCATTTAAATAGTGTTGAGTTTTTACGTAGTATGCCAATAGACAGATTAAAGACAGATTTGGATGAATTTTCAAAAATGTTGATTTAGTTTGGATACATGGTTAGCGGAGAAGTATATTTAAAAAAAAGTGATTAAATCTTCAATAATTGGGAATCAATCATTTATTTTGTTGAAAACATATAAAATTGGAAGTCATCCATTCAATATCAAGCCCCGAAAAAGTATTTGAGACTTCAGGTAGCCAGCCTGCGCTTATTTTATGCGATGATTTGAACTTCTACGTTTGCAAATACAACCGTCAGCCTGGAAGAGAAGCCAAAAAGTTATTTCACGAATATCTGGCTGGAAGCTTCGCCAAATTATGGGGTTTGGCAGTTCCCGATTTTAGTTTGGTTCATGTCAGTCCACAGCATATCGACGGACACGATTACCTCCAACCTGCATTTTTTCGAACTCCTTGTTTTGGCTCAAAATACAACAGTAGACTTTCTGATATCGATGAATTCTATGGAGAACGGATGGCTTCAATGAAAAAGCAATTTGGCCACCGGCATGAATTCCTGAAAATTGCATTGTTCGATATTTGGCTGGCTAACGAGGACCGAAGCTTTAATAATTACAACCTGTTGATTGATATCGAAAATCAATACCGGTTTGTACCCATCGACCATGATGCCATATTTAATACAGGCAATTTAGATAAAGGATTGGCGTTATTGTCTGATAACGAAACCCTTATTTCAACCGATTTAACCAGGATACTTTTCTCATCAAAGGAATTACGCGACCAAGTTTATTTGGAAGAGATCAAAAATGAATACTATATTTGCATTTCGGTTTGTAAAAGGCAGTTGACACAAATTCTTTCAGGTATTCCTGAAGAATGGAATGTTAATGTGGCTGATTACCAGAACTTATTAGAAACAAATTTGTTTAATGATGCGTGGAATAGAAGTTGTTTCGGACATTTTATTGAACTGATACAATTAGAATCGCAACGATGAAGACCTTTTATAGCATATTATCCGTTAATATCCGTCCCGAGATAAACGAACGTTTATCCATTGGACTTCTCATGATTTGTGGTGAAAAGGTTCTCTTTCGGCATTCAACTTCAAAGCTTTCTGTTATCCAGAAGCTTATAAGCAAAGATGTTTATAAAGCTACCCAAAATTATTTGAAACTTGTTGAAACATCGGTTTCTTCAAATGAAGCGATTTCTTCGAATAAGAATGAATTTCACTTTAAAATAGAAAGTAAATACGATCGGTTATTTAGTGAAAAATACATCGAATACCTGAGCCGATACAATAATAACCTGATTTCATTTAGTAAACCAAACTTTGTTGATTTAGAAGCAAACGAGCAAATTTTCAGACTTCTGTTTAATAAATTTATCGATATAGAAGAGGCTTCAGATCAGGTAGTTATTAGACGGATTGATCGGTTTAAAAAACAATATTATCCGTATGTAAAGTCTTTCTTCAATATTGAGCAAGAAATTAATTCGACACAATATTCCGGATTATTTACTCCTGTTAAGATTGATCTGATGGGTAAGAATGATATTGAAGTTTTTGGTCAATCCATTGATTTTGAAAAGAAAGTGTATTCAATTGAATGCAATATTGGTAATTTGTTGCAATTGAACCGTGCTTTACCCAACGCAAAGCAATTTGTAATTGGATATGAGCCAGATAAAACAATGGAGATCAATCACCGGATTTGGAACAACATTCGCCAGTCTTCAGAATTTGAATATGTTGATGCTTCTGAAGCTGAAAAGATTACTGAATACGCCATTAGTCATGGTGTAACTCCGCTATTTGATTAATTCTCAATTGCATCTTCCCTAAAGGAATAAATCGAAAATTTGAATTATAGTATACTTCTGGCAATGCTATGTTCAAAAATATCAGTGAATCAAAGAAAAAAGTCAAAACCCAAATACTTTTTAACAATATTATTTTAATTTTAGGCATTAAGATTTTGACTTAAACCTGAATTGATGGCTAACTCAAATTTCCACTTCCTTCAGAACGAATGGGACTTTCTTTTTCAATCGGCTTTAGAAGCTGAACAAAGCGCTAAAACAGCTCCGGTTACTTCTGCTTTTTATGCCCGACTTTCGCTCGAAAAAATGGTGAATTGGCTCTACGAAAACGAAGGGTGTTTGAATCAGCCATATAACAGTAACCTCGCGGCACGATTGGGAGAGCAGACCTTTAAGGAAATCATACCGCCATCGATTTACCGCGATATCGATTTTATACGAAGGGAAGGGAATTTAGCTGCTCATCAGGGCAAATCATCATCCAAAGTAAGTGTCCCCTGTGTCCGTTTTTTGTTTCGCTTTCTGAGCTGGACAGTGAAAATGTATAGTGAATCTCCGCTGGAAATTGCCGCATTTGATGAATCATTCATTCCGGAAATCGGAAATCAGGAAAAATCGCAGGCGGAGATCAAACGATTGGAAGACGAGAATACCGG
>Ga0302296_1003225_pt1 | contig 10569 bp, 10 predicted proteins | sample III_Fen_N3_1_FD_194546 | JGI IMG/M metagenome (GOLD analysis project Ga0302296, IMG submission 194546) | Peat permafrost microbial communities from Stordalen Mire near Abisko, Sweden - III_Fen_N3_1 | ecosystem: Environmental > Terrestrial > Soil > Wetlands > Permafrost | place: Sweden: Abisko... | reverse complement strand
CGATGGCGTCCAGTAGGTTTCTTCGTTTATTTCACTTCCATCCTGAGTTTTGCCCAAAGCAGCGATTGAACTCACGTGGCAAAACCGTTTAACTCCGTTGTGTATGGCAGCGTCGATCAGGTTCCCGGTTCCTTTCACATTGTTGTTCAGCATGATGTCGTGGTCGTCGCCATGGAATGAAACAATAGCTGCACAATGGAAAATGCTGTTTACACCTGATAATGCTTCTTCAAGACTCAGGTAATCGAGAATGTCGCCTTCAACCCATTCAATCTGCGAGAACAGAGTATCGGCTTCAGGAGTATAGTACGAAAATATTTTCCTTACCCATTCGGTGTTGCTTTGCTGTCGGCGCAGAGCCTTTACACGATGTCCTGAATTGGTCAGTTCATAAAGTAAATGTGCTCCCACCAATCCGGTTCCACCTGTTACAAGAATCATATTATAAAGTTTTAAGTGCCTAAAGTGCCAAGAGTTTGGAGCGCCTGTTTTCAACTTTAGGCATTCCAGACTTTAGGCACTCCGAACTTATTAAGTATTCCAGGGCATAACTGCCTTTGCCCCAAATTCTTTAACCGACAATTTTCCAATGGGTACAATCAGTACACCCACATTTCGGATAGCAGGTGCGCTAAATTTGAAAGGAAGATCGCTGTATTGGGTCATAAACTGAGTGAAAAGCCGTTCCTTTTCATCAAAATCTTCAACAATTTCGGCAGTTCCTTCAATAATCACTGACTTGGATTTAACCCGATAGCTACATCCAACCTTTTCGTCCTGCCAGGCCAGTTCTTCTCCCAAAGTCCAGTTGATGCAAATCTTCGGGTTCTTTTTTATTGTTTCCCACATACGACCTTGCTGAGCCGAATGCACAATAACCCGGTCGCCATCCATGGCAAAATTCATGGGTAAAACATATGGTACATCATCTAAAGACATGGCCACATAGCAAGTTTTGCATTGCTTCAAAATGGCATCAATCTCTTTTCGGTCGTGAATAAAATGTGTTCTCATATTTGTAAAATGATTGTCAGTTGATCGCCCGAAATCCCAAACCCGATCCAGATAGTTCTTTCATAACTTTTTTCAGATTTTGAAACTGCTCCATGCACTCCATCAGCTTTTCTGTCTCATTGTTTTTGCTTGCTTCGTTAATCTGATGTTCGAGTTTCTTAAGCAAAGCTTTTACATTTTTCAGTTTATATTCCTGAACCAGTTTTGGAACCAAAAGGTATAACAATTCGCTTTCAGTTTCAATGAAAGCGCCGCCTTTGCTCCAGCGTTTACTTTCGACGTATTTTTCGGCCAATAGGTTGCTGGCGTATTGGCTGATTTCATTATCCGGATGCTGTGTGAAATATCTTATCGGGTCAAATTCCTTGATGTCGAGATTTTGTTCCATGTCAGATAAAATAGCCCGTACTTTAGGATTGATTGAAATCAATCCATCGCTTTGTAATTCAGACAATACATAAACTCCAACCGTGTAGGTGTGAACTTCATGGGTGGTTTCATCCTCAATTTTGAATACTTCCTGATGAAAATATTTCAGGAGAATCCGGATAATTTCTCGCTCTTCGGTTTCGAACGGATTGGCCACTTTTTTTTCAGTAACCGGAACTACTGGTTTGGCAGCCTGAATCTGTATTTCCTGAAGTTCTTTTCGGGTATGGTCTTCTGATTGTTTGTTCTGAATTTTCCGGATTTCTGAATATAACACCGCTTCCTGAACATCCATCAATCGGCTGCATTCTTTAATATAAATGGTTCGGGTAATGGTATCCGGAATAACAGAAATAGAATGAACGATTTCGTTGATCAGACGCGCTTTCGAAACCGGATCGTTTTCAACGGATTCCATCAAAAGCTGAGTCTTGAACTTGATAAAGTCGGTTTCGTTCTTTTTAATGTATTCGGTCAGCTCGCTGGCGCTCATCGAACGGGCAAACGAATCTGGATCTTCGCCTCGTGGCAGTGGTAATACTTTTACATTAATGCCTTCTTCCAAAACCATGTCGATTCCACGAAGCGAGGCTTTAATGCCGGCATCATCTCCATCATATACAATAGTAATATTGGGCGAAAACCGACGGATCAATCGGATTTGCTCAATCGTAAGCGATGTTCCTGATGAGGCGACCACATTTTCAATTCCGGCCTGGTGGAACGACAGCACGTCGGTGTATCCTTCAACAAGGTAACATTTGTCGAGCCGGGTAATATCGCGCTTGGCCTGATAAATTCCATAGAGCGTCCGTCCTTTGTGATAAATATCCGATTCCGGAGAATTAAGGTATTTAGCCACTTTTTTGTCGTTGGTTAGTGTTCGTCCGCCAAAGGCAATAACCCGGCCAGCCACATTGTGAACCGGGAAAATTACCCTTCCTCCAAAACGATCGCGTACCCAGTCGTCACGTTTGATCGTCAGGCCAGTCTTTTCGAGGAATTCCATTTTATAGCCTTCCCGTTCGGCGGCCTTTGTAAACAAATCTTTTCCGTCGGGGCAGTAACCCAATTCAAATTTGGTAATGATGTCGTCGCGGATGCCGCGTTCGCGCAAATAGCTCAGGCCGATGGTGCGGCCTTCATTTTCGTTCAGCAAAAAACGGCTGAAATATTTTTGGGCAAAAGCCGACACAATCATCATACTTTCGCGTTCGTCCTTCAGCGCCTTTTCTTCCTGCGATTCTTCCTTTTCCTCAATTTCGATGTGGAATTTTTTGGCCAGCCAGCGGAGTGCATCCGGATAACTCAGTTGTTCCAGTTCCATTATGAAGTTTACCGAGTTTCCGCCTTTGCCGCATCCAAAACATTTGAAAATTCCTTTAGCCGGTGAAACGGTGAACGAAGGTGTTTTTTCGTTGTGGAAAGGGCACAATCCCAGTTGGTTAACACCTCTTTTCTTAAGCGTAACAAATTCCGACACCACATCTGAAATTTGTGCTGCATCAACAATTCGCTCGACTGTAGCTTGATCAATCATTAAGGCAAATGTAAAAATTTATAGGTTGAAATTTCCCGTGTTTGGCTATTCACGATCAAATTGTATTGCAAATCCGGATGTCGGAACTAATGATTTCATCCTGACTGCTCAGGTGAACAGTGCCTTCAAAGAAACTTTCACCATCAAGCAAGTTCGCCATAATTTCCTGAACCAGGCTTTCCATTTGCAGGTTGAAAATATCCAGAATATCAACCCATTTCAGGCGTCCCGAAATTTTACTCTCCAGCTCCCCTGAAAATCTGGCCGATTCGTAAACGAAATAAACGGTGGCTGAGCCTGTCGAAGCCTGAACGGCTTTGACCACACCACGCAAGACAGCTTGTGAGACCTCCAGATCGCTGGCTTCCTGAATGCTTCTGATAGCAGCATCATTCATGTCTTCGAGTATGCCGATGCTGCCTTTTATTCCTGAATGTTTTCGTTTCAGCGGACCATCTTCAGCAATCTGGTGCAAAAGGATATGATCCGTTTTATTGTCAAAAATAAATGTAAGTGTTTGGTTGGATGTATTGCTCATTTTGCTTGAAAAACTTGAGATTGTGTAAATTTCTGAATGATTGTCAAAGATAAACTTCATAGCGAAGAATTTGCGTTTAAGGCGATACATTTCCCGATAAATTTGACTTTTGGATGATTAGGTTTTAGTTAGGATCAACCGGATGCAAATGTTTAATTCCTATCTTTGGTTTAAACTAAACCACCTGTTTATGCCGAACAATTGGAACCTTTCAAGAAGAAAATTTCTTGGAATAGCTGGAACTACAGCTGCGGGATTGATGCTTTCGCCTGAGTTATTTGCTAAAAATAGCGAAAAGCCAATGATCAGATTCGGAATGATTTCGGATGTTCATGATGCTGATCGCGAACCTGCCGGAACACGTTTTTATCGCCAGTCGCTCACCAAAGTTCAGGAAGCAATTGATCGAATGAATCAGGAAAAGCTTGATTTTGCGATTGAACTAGGCGATTTTAAAGATCAGGATGCAGTTCCGAATGAAGCCAATACGCTGAAATACCTCACTGATATTGAATCGGTTTTCCAAAAGTTCAAAGGCCCGACTTACCACGTTCTGGGCAATCACGACACCGACGGAATTTCGAAACAGCAATTTTTGGAAAGGGTTGAAAATACGGGAATTCCAAAGACAAAAAGCTATTACTCCTTCAATCAAAAGGGAATTCATTTTGTGATTTTGGATGGAGACTTTACCAAAGAAGGAAAAGCCTACGATCATGGCAATTTTTCATGGGACGATTCATTTATTCCTGAAAGTCAGATCAACTGGCTAAAAGCTGATTTGAAGGAGAATAGTTTGCCAGTCGTTGTGTTCGTTCACCAGATGCTTGGCCATTGGAGAGATGTCAAACTTGAGGTTCAAAACGCAGCCGCAGTGAGGCAGATTCTGGAACAATCGGGAAAGGTGCTTTGTGTTTTCCAGGGGCATGTTCATGAGGAAAGCTACAATTTAATAAACGGAATTCCTTATTATTCAGTGAATGCTGTCGTTGATGGCGACGGATCTGAAAACAGCGCTTATATGATTGTTGATATTTATAAAGACGGAAGTTTGAAAATTGATGGTTTTCGCCGGGCGACTGATCGCGAAATGATTAAATAATATTGTATGAAGAAAAGATTGGTTATCCTTTCAGGAGCCGGAATGAGCCAGGAAAGCGGCATCCGTACCTTTCGCGATATGGATGGACTTTGGGAAGAATATGATGTAACAGAGGTAGCTACTCCTGAAGCCTGGGCGAAAAACCCGATGCTGGTGATGAAATTTTACAACGATCGCCGGAAGCAATTGTACGAATCGGAACCAAATGCCGGTCATTTGGGCTTGGTCGATCTGGAAAAGGATTTTGAAGTGCATATTATTACCCAGAATATTGATGATCTGCACGAAAGAGCGGGTAGTTCATCGGTTTTACATCTGCATGGCGAACTCAAAAAAGCGCGCAGTTCGGTTGATGAATCGCTGATTTACGACATTGACGGTTGGGAATTGAAATTCGGACAGAAGTGCGCAAAAGGCAGCCAGCTTCGTCCGTACATTGTTTGGTTCGGCGAGGCAGTTCCGGCAATGGACGATGCCATTCCCATTGTTGAGTCGGCTGACATTCTGGTGGTCATAGGCACTTCACTCAATGTTTATCCGGCTGCCGGACTGGTCAACTATGCGAAAAGAGGAACCCCCATTTTTGTAATCGACCCTGAACGTCCATCGGTCTATATTCGGAATGTGAACTACATTCAGGAAAAAGCCGGAAGAGGAGTTGAAATATTGAAAGAAAAATTAATATCACATATATGAAGCTGTTTTATTTGATCTTTTTGCTGCTGGCAATTGTCAGCTTAAATGGTTATTCTCAACGATTTGAAGGCGGCGTAATTGGTGGATTTAATGCTACTCAAGTTGATGGTGATTTGTATAAAGGCTACAAAAAACCGGGAGTTGCCTTGGGTGGATACGTTCAGACTGATCTTTCGAGGACTGTTTATGCCGGAATGGAACTTAAATTGATGCAGAAAGGTAGCCGGAACATTGATTCACTGGCAACTAACGGACAGATCAAATACATCATGCGATTGAATTATGTCGATCTTCCGGTTTATCTCGGAATACGAACCAGTGAAAGAATATCACTTCTGATTGGTGTTTCTCCGGGCTTTCTGGTTAGTGGGAACGAATACAATGACTACGGAAAATTACCCCCGCAGGATCGACATCCGTTTAATTCACTGGATCTTCAAGGAATGCTTGGGTTTAGGTTTCAGTTCACGAAAAGGCTTTTTATTGATCTACGCGGGGCTTATTCCGTTTTGCCGATTAGGGCTCAACCAGGTGCTGCCCTTTGGTACTGGAAAAGCAACCAGTTCAATAATGTGCTTAGTACAACAGTCTTGTACAGACTTGATTTGTGAGCTATCGGAATCGAAGATTATAAAAGCGGAGGTAAATTCAAAAAGAGTTTACCTCCGCTTCTTTTATGATTGTACTTTTTCCAGAAGAACGGTAAAATGCCTCATAATTGCAGCTTCTTTACGGATGAGCAAACCCGTTTTGATCTCATCGCGAATGGCAAAAATGTTTTTAAGTCCTGCTGCCACCACGTCCATGTGATTGTTTGAATAGGTGCGACGTGGAATGGCCAGACGCAAAAATTCAAGTTTTGGATAGCGGTTATCGTTGGTTTCCGGATCGCGATCGGCCAGCAAAGTTCCTACTTCAACTCCACGAACACCAGCTTCCAGATATAGGATAATTGCAAGTGTTTGAGCAATGTATTCTTCTTTTGGTACAAGAGGCAAAAACTTTTTGGCATCTACAAAAACGGCATGTCCGCCAATCGGTTGCTGAATAGGTATTCCGTATTCCATGAGCTTGTTGCCCAAGTAATGAACCTGCCGAATTCGGGTGTCCAGAAAATCATTGGTAGTAACCTCGTCAAGACCAACGGCCAATGCATTCATGTCGCGTCCGGCCATTCCTCCGTAGGTTACAAAACCTTCGTACATGATGTTGAACGTTGAGGCTTTATCGTACCAATCGATATTTCTCATGGCCATAAAACCGCCAATGTTTACAGCGCCGTCTTTTTTACTACTCATGGTCATGGCATCGGCATAAGTGAACATTTCGCTCACGATTTCCTTGATCGTTTTTGTTGAATATCCTTCTTCGCGTTGTTGAATAAACCAGGCATTTTCGGCAAAACGAGCCGAATCAAAAATTACCGGCACACCATATTCCGTTGCCATTTCCTTCACCGCCTTCAGGTTTGCCATCGAAACTGGCTGGCCTCCGGAAGAATTACAAGTGATTGTCATAATCATCGCAGGAATATTCTTTTCAGGCTGAAGTTTGAATACTTTTTCGAGTTTGAAAAGATCGACATTGCCTTTGAACGGAAATGTGCTATCGGTATCAAAAGCTTCGTCAATGGTACAATCGATGGCTTTTGCCTTTCGATACTCGATGTGACCTTTGGTGGTGTCGAAATGCGAATTTCCGGGAACCAGATCGCCTTCTTTCAGCAGAACTGAAAACAGAACATTCTCTGCAGCGCGGCCTTGATGTGTTGGCAAAAAATGTTCGAATCCGAAGATGGTTTGTATTTTTTCTTTAAGATGATAGTATGATGATGATCCGGCATAGCTTTCATCGCCGGTCATGATGGCGGCCCACTGGCGGTCGCTCATGGCTCCGGTGCCGCTATCGGTCAGCAGGTCGATAAAAACTTTGTCGCTGCTCAGATTGAATAGATTGTAGTTTGCATCGGCAATCCATTGTACCCGTTGTTCGCGGGTTGAACGGTAGATGGGTTCTACCATTTTGATTTTATAGTTTTCGGCAAATGGTAAATTCATAATTTTAAATATTAAGGTACACGATTAACCAAACATCCTTCGATGCAAGTTAAAAATGAACTGATTTTTTGATAAAAGAATTGAAATGATGTCTGTTGGACTAACAGCAAATGGAGGTTAAACAGTAAATCCGTCCCTGTTTTTCAGGTTCAGGAAAAGTGGATTAAAAAGTGCAGTTATTAAGATGTTCCTTAAAATGACATTCATAACCGAATGGTTTATATCTGGCAAAGGTATAAAAACCATTTTTTGATTTCTATGAATGTTTGTCAGGTTTATAGGAGAGAAATTAATCAATCAGGCAGTCGCCAATGTGGCAATACTCACCCGCGCGTTGGTTTTTGAAATAATGGACGCTGCACAGGCTTCGAGCGTTGAGCCGGTAGTCACGACATCGTCGACCAATAAAATATGTTTTCCGGAGAAAGCTTCAGGATTGGATAACTCGAAAATACCTTCCACGTTTTGCCAGCGTTCGAAACGATTTTTTCGTGTTTGCGTTTCAGTTGCTGTGACTCGTTTCAGGTTATTGGCCGAAAGTTCTTTATTCATCTGCTTTGCAATTCCTGAAGAAATCCACCAGCTTTGGTTGTATCCGCGTTTCTTCTCTTTCTGTGGATGTAAAGGAACTGGACAAATCACATCAACCGATGAAAATTCGGGCGATTGCATCAGATCAATACCAAAATGCTTCCCAATTTCCTCGCCAAGCTCTTTCATTCCTTTGTATTTCAAATTATGCAGCAATTTTTGGTACTGACTCCCTTTACTGAACGTAAAAAAGGCAGTAGCAAATTCGATCTGGACTCTTCCGTAGAATAAACGTGAAACAGGATTATCAGGATGAAGATGATAATTTGTTCTTGGAATATGATGAAGACAATGCAGACAAATCCACTGTTCCTGTTCGATCAGTTTATCACCACAAACCACACAAAGCCGGGGAAATAAAAGTTCGGTCAGGCATATAAATATTGGAATTTTCATCTGTTTATAATTTGTTTTTCAATTGCCAGATGACATTTATAGGCAGATAAGGAATTCGCTATAATTGTCATTATCGTGTGTGAGCAAAGTCTTCCACATAGCTCGTTTCATTTTTGACTCAGGATTAATCTGATTGTTGATTAAATGGTTACCTATAAAATTACAGAAAATTAGCATAAAATGAAACTAGGCGATCATTTTGAATCGGGAACAATATTCATTTTAAATAAATGCAGGCTTGTCTGTTTGGTCAAATATAAAGTCAATATTCAATTTCAAAGTCAATGAAAATTGCCATTGATGTGGTATTAATCACCTAATTAAACGAGTTAAATTTTTGAAAACCAAGCTTTTTATGAGCACATTTAACTTAAAATCTCCCCATTTGCCGATAAAAACCGGCTAACTATCTATTCCATTCTTTAAAGCTGCTGAGGCCAAAGTATATTTGATTCGAAATTGAAACAGTAAATAAACAGGAACAATAAAAACATTTAAAAAATAAAGTTATGAAAACGAAAATTAACACATTCATTCTTATTTGTACACTTGGATTAGTTGGAGTATTAAACGTCAATGCAGCATCAAGATACAGTACTTTGCGTATCGCCAGAACTCTGAATGAACAAATTTTAAGATTTGAAAATCTGAATTCAAAAGAATTTGTATTTAATGAAGATGTAAATACAGGAATTGATTATCAGAAAGAAGCTCAATTGGTAACCAAATGGGTTGCCGATCGGGAAGAAGCAAAAACCATTCACATGCTGATTCATAAAAGAAGTTTTGGTTCGAACGAGGAAGCATCTTCATTTGCAGGAGTATCACAATTTGAGAATCTGAATTCCTCAGATTTCATTTTTAATTCAGGTGCAGAAATTGATTACCAGAAGGAAGCCCAATTGTTAACAAAATGGGTTGCTGATATGGAAGAAGCAAAAGTGGTTCAGAATTTGATTGATGAAGGAAGATTAGCAGAAAACAAATAGGTAAGATTTTGTGGTTTAGGTTAATGAGAGCTGTTCCAAATTGGGATAGCTCTCTTTGTTATTAGTAATCTCTCTTTGTTATTAGTAATGATTATTTATTCAATTCCTCTTACCCGTTTTTCCCAAAGCCAGGCTGATAACATAGTTTCTTCAAGACCCTTTTCCGCTTTCCAACCTAATTCCTCATTGGCCAAAGTGGTGTCTGCCCAAATTTTTTCAATATCACCTGTTCGACGACCAACAATTTTAAAGTTTAGTTTCATTCCGGTAGCCTTCTCAAAAGCATGTACTGCTTCAAGTACTGAAACGCCATTCCCGGTTCCCAGGTTAAAAATCTCATATCTGGTTTTATTTTTGTTTTCAAGCAAACGCTTCACGGCAACAACATGTGCTTTTGCCAGATCAACCACATTGATGTAGTCGCGAACAGCCGAACCATCAGTAGTATCGTAATCGTCGCCGTAAACTTTTAGCTCGCCACGCAACCCAGCAGCTGATTGGGTAATAAACGGAACAAGATTGGCAGGCACACCTATCGGAAGTTCACCTATGAGAGCCGATGGATGAGCACCAACCGGATTGAAATAACGAAGAGCAATGCCCTTAAGCTGAGGATTGGCTGTAATTGTGTCATGTAAAATATCCTCATTTACCCGCTTGGTATTTCCATATGGCGATTCGGCATCTTTTCGTGGAGTATTTTCAGTAACCGGCAATTTATCGGGTTGTCCGTAAACAGTACACGACGAAGAAAAAACAATATTTGGAATCCCAAATTTAAGCTGACACTCCAACAAATTTATCAGCGAAACCAAGTTGTTTCGGTAATACAACAAGGGTTTTTCAACCGATTCGCCCACTGCTTTTGATGCTGCAAAATGGATAATCGCCTCGATGTTCGGATATTTAGTAAAAAAGGCTTCTGCCTTAACTTCATCAATTAAATCGAACTGTTCGAAAGCTGGACGAATACCGCTAATTTTTTCAATACCATCCAACACTTTGATGCTTGAATTCGATAGATTATCAACAATAATTACCTCTAAACCTGCATTTTGCAATTCAACGGTTGTATGCGACCCAATGTATCCAGTACCCCCTGTAACTAAAATTTGCTTCATGTTATGACTTTTATTTCAGACAAGCCACAAAATTAGGAATAATCTGGATTTCTTAATCTTAAAGTGTCACATTAAGATTTTTTACATAACAAAAGT
>Ga0302296_1003224_pt1 | contig 10571 bp, 6 predicted proteins | sample III_Fen_N3_1_FD_194546 | JGI IMG/M metagenome (GOLD analysis project Ga0302296, IMG submission 194546) | Peat permafrost microbial communities from Stordalen Mire near Abisko, Sweden - III_Fen_N3_1 | ecosystem: Environmental > Terrestrial > Soil > Wetlands > Permafrost | place: Sweden: Abisko... | reverse complement strand
AATCCTATCCAAAACAGGAGTAACCGATGTTTATAAATCATCAGTTGTTGGTGATGTTGGTTCAAGTCCAATTACCGGCGCAGCTGTTTTGGTATCATGTTCAGAAGTTGTCGGAACTATCTACACAGTAGATGCTGCAGGTCCACTACCATGCAGAGTAACCAACGCAACCCGTTTAGGTATTGCGGTTCTTGATATGCAGGCTGCTTATACCGATGCTGCCGGTCGTGTCAATCCTGACTTCCTGAATTTGGGAGCTGGAAACATTGGAGGCAAAACACTTACCCCAGGTCTGTACAAATGGACAACCGCGCTGATTATCCCTACAGATATTACCATTTCGGGCAGCCCGACTGATGTTTGGATTTTCCAGGTTGCCGGAACTCTTAATATGAGTTCTGCAGTGAATATCACTCTTGAAGGTGGTGCACTTGCAAAAAATATTTACTGGCAGACTTCTGGCGCAGTTACCTTAGGTACGACCAGTCATTTCGAAGGAATTATCTTAAGTCAGACAGGTATTAACATGAAAACAGGCGCAACAATCAACGGAAGAATGCTGGCACAAACTGCCGTAACACTTCAGATGAATGCTGTAACGCAACCATAAATAATTTCAAAGAATTCAAAATCAGAAAAGAGACTCCCGCAAGGGATGTCTCTTTTTTTAGATAAGTAACCTATTTTAGGGTCTGCTGAAAAACTGGATGGAACCAAATACCGGTTAAAATTGAAGCGCTATAAAAACTTGAAATTTCAACCCGAAGATCAGAAGTCACGAAGTATTAGATGTTGAATGCTTTTGAATTAGCTTTCCGACGTCCTGTCGTTTAAATTGTTCCTTTGACTTTGAGGACTGCTTCTTATTTCTGGTCCCCAAAATTGAGGAATCAGGATTTCATCCTATCGGTGTATTGATTCTAAAAACCATTGGCTGTTCAAGGTTAAAGTGTTGGTTGGTTCTCCCATTTACAGGTCATTTAGCAGGACTTAATGTTATTGGAAACTTATTCATTGCTTATTCGAACCCTATTCGATGATTATTCGAATGTAAACGAACAATCATCGAATAACCTTCGAATAACCTTCGAATAACCTTCGAATAACGTAAAAGGAAATCGGCTCAATTAAAGCGACATAACAGGGAAGAAGTACCTGACTTTTTTGTTAGAAAGACTATTGGCATGGCTGCCCCGGGCACTCATGACAGATGGCGAAAGTTCCGATTTAGTTTAGGGGTAAAAAAAATTGATGCGACACTATTTCATTCCTATTACTTATATGTGTGAATGTTGTAACTTTTCTCTTGAATTATGTAACGACTCACTGTCTGAAGTTGATAATCTTTGTAATGTGAAAATACATTCACAAATAAAGTTTATCACTATGAAAAAATTAGTATTATGTGTAATGACGGCTTCGATGTTATCATTGTTTTGTTCAACCCAATCAAATGCAGCAACAGATACAAATAGGGCAAAAGCCACAGAAGTTGCAACTGCTACTACAGTAAATCCAGGTATGGGGGTCACGAGTCTGGACGAAATCAAACCATTGAATGCAAAGGTTCTGGATTCTTCTGAAAAGAATGAATCATTAAAAGAAGTCAGTCCTCTGAAAAACGATCAGGACGAACATGGAAGAGGTTATAACAGACGTCACCGCAGAGATGTTGACGTAACAATCCAGTCAAATAATCGCGGACCGGGGTATTATGAAGGACGTCACGGTGGTGGTGGAGCTTATATCGGCATAGGTGGTGTATTGGTTTTAATTCTTATCCTGGTTTTGATACTGTAATCGTTGTAATTGGTTAAGCATTACGAGTGAATAAAAACATTGTGAAATGCCCTGGCGGAAATTCATATTTTCGGAAGGGGATTACCATATATCATTATGAGTTACATGAAATGAGCTTTCCCTCAATTCAAAATTCATAATCGAAAAGGGCGTTGTTTGTCATCCGGCAGGCAGGGCTCTTTTTCGTATAAACAAAAAGGAAATAAATATGTGAGAATTATGCAAATTTCTCTAAAAATTTTGTAACAAATTACTTTCTAAAGGTTTGCATCTTTAATCAATAATTTAATTCTCTTGTGAAGCCTGCTTTCAGGTAGGTTCGTTGACAAATTAGTCTGCGGTTTTCAATTCAGGCTTTTTGAGAAACAAAGTGAATTTCTGAGATAGAATAATATTGAGATTTAAAAATATAATTGCTTAACCTTTAATTATTAGAATTATGAAAAAGATTACAAAAAAGGAAGATTTCGTTGCATTGAACAGCGAACTTGCCGCAGAAAACAATGAGAAACAAAAATGGAATGATGAGTTAGTTATTGCCTATCGGGAACTCGCTTTTCAAAAGGAAAAACGTGAAGAAAGGGTGGCAGATATAATTGGCTTAAATTGAACGATTGGCAGATAACGAAGTAAAAGTGTGGTACACATCTTCTGATCGATTAGATACTGACAAATTTAATCTTCATTAACCAGGGACGTGATAGGTCCTGTTATTTAAATTAAAGAGCATTGTAAGCCAACAGACAGACTAACAGCGTTCTTTTTTTTGTGAACCAATAGTGATAGGAATAGAAATGTGTGAATTGTGTAACTTATTTTTGAAATTATGTAATGATTATCAAAATAAAGGATTACATCTTTATTCAGTAAATAAAATTCTTTAATAGCCACCTTAAACCAGATGGTTAATAAAGCAGACTACAATCTTCAATCAGGATATTTTAAATGGCAGGCAGATTGAGGAATAAGAAGAATTACAAAGTTGAAAAAGAAAATAGTTTACTATTATCAGTTCAGGATATGGATAAAAGAAAAACTTCGGACGAGTTAATCATTGCAAACAGAGAACTACTTCTTCAAAATGAGGAGAAGGAAAAGCTCGCGGCAGAGCTGATCATCGCAGACAAAGAACTTGCTTTTCAAAAAGAAGAGAAAAAGAAACGTGCGGCAGAGCTGATCATCGCAGACAAGGAGCTTGCTTTTCAAAAAGAGGAGAAAAAGAAGCGTGCAGCAGAGCTTATTATTGCCGACAAGGAACTCGCATTTCAAAGCAAGGAGAAAGAAAAACGAGCTGCAGAGCTTATCATTGCTGACAAGGAACTTGCATTTCAAAGCCAGGAGAAAGAAAAACGAGCTGCAGAATTAATCATTGCTGATAAGGAGTTAGCTTTTCAAAACGAGGAAAAAGAGAAACGAGCTGCAGAATTAATCATTGCAAACAAAGAGCTTGTTTTTCAAAACAGAGAAAAAGAAAAACGTGCAGATGAGTTAATTATTGCCAATAAAGAACTTGCCTTTCAAAATGAAGAGAAAGAAAAAAGGGCGGATGAGTTAAGCATTGCCAATAAAGAACTTGTCTTCCAAAACGAAGAGAAGGAAAAACGTGCAGATGAGTTAATCGTTGCCAATAAAGAACTTGCATTTCAAAACAGAGAAAAAGAAAGGCGTGCAGATGAGTTAATCATTGCCAACAAAGAACTTGCCTTTCAAAATGAAGAGAAAGAAAAACGGGCTGATGAGTTAATCATTGCCAATAATGAACTTCTCTTTCAAAACAGGGAAAAAGAAAAGCGGGCCGCGGAATTAATCATTGCCAACAAAGAACTTGCTTTTCAAAACGAAGAGAAAGAAAAGCGGGCCGCAGAATTAATCATCGCTAACAAAGAACTTGCCTTTCAAAACAGGGAAAAAGAAAAACGTGCAGATGAGTTAAGCATTGCCAATAAAGAGCTTGCTTTTCAAAATGCCGAAAAAGAAATACGTGCGGATGAATTAATCATTGCCAATAAAAAGCTTGCTTCTCAAAACAGAGAGAAAGAAAATCGTGCTGATGAGTTAATCATTGCCAATAAAGAACTTGAATTTCAAAATGATGAGAAAGAAAAAAGGGCAAAGGAGTCAATCATTGCCAATAAAGAGCTTGCCTTTCAGAACAGGGAAAAAGAAAAACGCGCAGATGAATTAAGCATTGCCAATAAAGAACTGGCTTTTCAAAATGAGGAGAAAGAAAAGCGGGCAAATGAGTTAATCATTGCCAATAAAGAATTTGCTTTTCAAAATGAAGAAAAAGAAAAACGTGCAAAGGAGTTAATCATTGCCAATAAAGAACTTGCCTTTCAAAACAGGGAAAAAGAAAAACGAGCTGATGAATTAATCATTGCCAACAAGGAGCTTGTCTTTCAAAATGAAGAAAAGGAAAAGCGTGCAGCAGAGTTAATTATTGCCAACAAAGAACTGGTCTTTCAAAACGAAGAAAAGGAAAAACGGGCAGCAGAACTTATCATTGCTGACAAAGAACTTGAATTTCAGAATAAAGAAAAAGACAAACGTGCAGAAGAACTAATCATTGCTGATAAGGAACTTGTTTTCCAAAACAAAGAAAAAGGCAAACGTGCAGAAGAGTTAATCATTGCCGACAAAGAACTTGTGTTTCAAAACAAAGAAAAAGGCAAACGTGCGGCAGAATTAATCATTGCTAATAAAGAACTGGACTTTCAAAACGAAGAAAAAGAAAAACGCGCAGCAGAGTTCGTCATTGTGAACAGGGAACTGGTTTTTCAGAATGAAGAAAAAGAAAAACAGGAGGCGGCAAATAAAGAACTTGAAGCATTCAGCTATTCTGTTTCCCATGATCTGCGCGCACCTTTAAGACATATTGGTGGTTTTGTTGATTTGCTGATTAAAAATAATTCAGCTCAACTCGATGAGAAGGGATTAAGATATTTGAATATCATTTCTGAATCATACATTGAAATGGGGAATCTTATTGACGCATTACTTAACTTTTCAAGACTGAGCAGGGCCGAACTTCAACGAACCAAAATCGATTCAAAAAGCCTGGTAAACAGGGTAATTAAAACCTTTGACGATGAAATTGCTGTCAGACATGTTGAAATAAATGTTTCTGATCTTCCTGATACGATGGGTGATGAAACCTTAATCAACCAGGTTTGGGTTAATCTGATTTCAAATGCATTGAAATATTCACGAAACAAAGAGAAAGCAGTGATTGATATCGGAGCTAAAATAGAGAATGACCAGGCAATTTTTTATTGCAGAGATAATGGTGCCGGGTTTGATATGAAATATGCGGATAAACTTTTCGGCGTATTCCAAAGGCTACATAAGGCCAGGGATTTCGAAGGCATAGGAATAGGTCTTGCAAATGTAAATAGAATCATTGTGCGTCATGGGGGAAGGTGTTGGGCCGAAAGTGAAGTCGGCAAAGGAGCCACGTTTTTCTTTAGTAAACCGATTGGTTAGGAAATTGACTGATAGTCAGAAGTTGGAAGTCAGAAGTCAGAAGTCAGAAGACCAATTTGAGAAGAGGTATGAGGGATGTTGGCAGAAGGAGGACGGAAAACACGTTCTTCTGATTAAGGGCTTTTAAATCAGGTAAAACACCAAAAGACTAATTATATAATAGAAAAATTAATAAAAGAACCAATTTATGAAAGCAGAAGTAAAAAGAATCCTTATTGTAGACGACAGTGCTAAAGACGTTGAGCTTGTCATCGAAGCCCTTGCTGAAAAAAATCTTGCAAATGAAGTTGATGTTGCAGAGGATGGAGTAGAGGCATTGGACTATCTGTATAAGCGTGGCAAATTTGCAGATAATGGGAATAGCAGTCCCGCAGTTATACTTTTGGATATCAAAATGCCCAGAATGAACGGTATTGAAGTACTTAGACATATCCGCAACGATCCTAAATTTAAGTTCATTCCAGTAATCATGGTAACCTCATCACGTGAAGAAAAAGATCTGGTAGAAAGTTATAAACTTGGTGCTAATTCTTATGTAGTAAAACCTGTTGATATCATTCAGTTCATTGATGCAATTAAAACCCTTGGACAATATTGGGCCGTGATTAATCAACCGCCATCAATGACGGAGAAGATAGATTAATTTGATATTAAGATGATTAAATCTGTAATATCCAATAAAAAGTAAGTATTAAGAATAGGGTAACAGAAAGATTCTTTGGTCGATTTTGAAAGAAGACGGAGATTGGTCTAAACGAGAAAGATGTAAATTGAATTATAAAACGTAAAGTATTTTAAAATGAAAATAAGTATTCGCCGAAAGCTATTATTCTATGCTTCCCTCATTCTGTTCATAAGCGGGTTAACAGGTTATGCCTTTTATAAAAGCAACCAAAAACTTCAGGATTCTGAACAATGGTTGCAACATACCGAGCAGGTTCTTTCCCAGTCTGGCAAAATACTTTCATTGAATAAAGACCTGGAAACTTCTTCACGGGGCTTTGTTATTACCGGCGACAGCACTTTTCTTGAACCATTAATGACAGCCCAAAAAATAATCTTCACAAACATTGATCAACTCAGTCAACTTACACAGGATAACACTGCACAACAAAAGAATATCGATTCTCTCAGATATTATGTGCATCAACGTTTGAATTTTTCATTACAGACTATTGAAATAAGAAGTAAGCTAGGCTTAAATCAGGCCATCGCTCTTGTTTCTACCAAACAAGGTAAGTTTTACACCGACCGTTTAAGTCAGTTTACAGAAGATATTCAGAAGAATGAGAATGTCTTGCTTAATCAACGAAAACAGGCAAATGAGCACAGTGTATTTATATTCAATTTATTATCGGTGGGTATGTTTGTTCTTATGATGGTTTTAACAGTCTTTTTATTAATCGCCACCGGTAGAAATTTTGTTGAGAAGGAAGAGAAGGAAAATAGAGCCGCAGAATTAATGATTGCCAACAAGGAGCTTCAATTTCAAAACGAAGAGAAAGAAAATAGGGCATCAGAGCTGATTATTGCGAATGAAGAACTTGCTTTCCAGAATGAAGAAAAAGAAAAACGGGCTGCAGAGTTGATTATTGCGAATAAGGAACTTGCCTTTCAGAATAAAGAGAAAGAAAATCGGGCTTCAGAATTGGTAATTGCCAATGAGGAGCTTAAATTTCAAAACGAAGAGAAAGAAAAGCGGGCTTCAGAACTGATCGTTGCGAATAAGGAACTTGCTTTTCAGAATAAAGAGAAAGAAAATCGGGCTTTAGAATTAGTGATTGCCAACAAGGAGCTTCAATTTCAAAACGAAGAGAAAGAAAAGAGAGCTTCAGAGCTGATAATTGCGAACAAGGAACTTGCTTTCCAGAATAAAGAGAAAGAAAAACGGGCAGAAGAATTAATCATTGTCAACGAGGAGCGTCGTGAGACAAACGAATATCTTGAAAACTTACTCGATTGTGCGAATGCCCCTATTATTGTTTGGAATACCCACTTTGAAATCATACGATTCAACAGAGCCTTCGAAATCCTTACGGGAAGAACAGAAAAGGATGTACTGGGCAAGTCTCTGGAAATCCTGTTTCCACCTGATCAAAAGGACAATTCGATGAAACTCATCAAGGAAACCCTTAAGGGAGATCAGTGGGAGGATGTTGAAATTAATATTCTTCCTGTTAATGGCACAGTACGGACACTTCTATGGAATTCGGCAGATATTATGTCCAGTGACGGACAAACGGCGATTGCAACCATTGCTCAAGGCAATGATATCACAGAGCGCAAACGCGCAGAGAAAGAGGTTGTAAAACTGAATGAAACTTTAGAACAGAAAGTAATTGAACGAACGATCCAACTTGAAGAAGCAAACAAAGAATTGGAAGCTTTTAGCTATTCTGTTTCTCACGATCTGCGTGCACCACTGAGACATGTAGGTGGTTTTGTTGATTTATTGATTAAAAATAGTTCCTCGCAACTCGATAAAACAGGATTAAGATATTTGAATATTATTTCAGAATCTTCACACGAAATGGGTGATCTGATAGATGCATTATTAACTTTTTCGAGATTAGGCAGAACAGAATTGCAACGAATGAAAATTAATTCAAAAAGCCTGGTTAAGCAGGTGATTAAAACTTTCAGCGATGATATAGCTGGTCGAAATGTTGAGATAAATAGTTCGGAACTACCAGACACAATAGGTGACGAAGTTTTAATCAGACAAGTTTGGGCTAATTTGATTTCAAATGCTTTGAAATATTCCCGAAACAAAGAAAAGGCGGTAATTGATATTGGAGGTAAAATTGAAAATAACCAGGTGATTTTTCAAATCAGTGATAACGGTGCAGGATTTGACATGGAATATGCCGATAAATTGTTCGGTGTTTTCCAGCGACTACATAAAGCAAGTGATTTCGAAGGGATTGGAATCGGACTTGCAAATGTGAATAGAATTGTAATGCGGCATGGAGGAAAATGCTGGGCAGAAAGTGAAGTCAATAAAGGCGCTACATTCTTCTTTAGTTTACCATCTAATTAACAAGTATTTAAAAAGAAACAAACATGAAAGCAGAAGTAAAACGAATACTAATTGTGGACGATAGCCGAAAAGATGTTGAGCTTGCAATTGCTGCCCTTGCTGAAAAAAATCTGGCAAACGAAGTAGTAGTTGCCGAAGACGGCCTGGAGGCATTGGATTACCTGTATAAACGCGGCAAATTTGTTCATGAAAATGGTGATCCGGCAGTCATTTTATTAGATATCAAAATGCCAAGAATGAATGGAATAGAAGTTCTAAAACACATTCGTGCCGATGAAAAATTTAAGTTGATTCCGATAATCATGGTAACATCCTCCGGTGAAGAAAAAGACCTGGTCGAGAGTTATAAACTTGGAGCCAATTCTTATGTGGTCAAACCTATTGATGTTGTTCAGTTTCTTGATGCAATTAAAGTTCTGGGACAATATTGGGCTATTATTAATCAACCGCCGCCAAGAAGTCTTTTATAATTTGGATTTCTTTTACAAGTACTCTTGATACCCGCAATCATGAATAAGAAAATAAAAATATTGCACCTTGAAGATTCGCCAAAAGATTCTGAATTAATCCAATCAATAATTGATATTGAAGATATTGACTATGAATATTTTCTGGTAGATAACGAAGAAGATTATATCGCCACATTGAGAAATCAAGCAATTGATATCATTTTATCTGATTTCAGTTTACCAGATTTTAATGGCAGCGAGGCATTAAAGATTTCAAAAGAAAAATATAAACAGATACCATTTATATTCGTTTCTGGAACAATCGGAGAAGATACTGCTATTAATGCAATGTTAAATGGTGCAACGGATTATGTTCTTAAAAACAAGCTTGAGCGTCTGGTTCCGGCAATTACAAGAGCATTAAATGAACAGAAGCTTGAGACTGAGCGCAGTCTTGCAGTTGCAGAACTGAAAGAGAGTGAAGAACGGTTTAAAGCTATTTTTAACGATGCTCCGATGGGCATTTCTTTAGTTGATTCTTTAACTGGGGAAATATATAATGTTAATCCCATGTTTGCCAGGATTGCAGGTCGGACCATTGAGGAAATAACCAATATCAATTGGATGAGTATCACCCATCCTGATGATATTCAACTTGATCTGGATAACATGTCAAAATTGGTTGCTGGAACAATAAACGGATACCGCATGGAGAAACGCTATATTCACCCCGATGGATCGTTCGTTTGGATTAATATGACTGTATCGCAGCTTTTATACCAGGATAAGTCACATCCCAGGCATCTCTGCATGATGGAAGATATCACTGAACGCAAACGGGCTGAACAAGAACTAATTATTGCCGACAAAGAACTTGCATTTCAAATCGTAGAAAAAGAAAAACGTGCTAATGAGTTAGCACTTGCAAATAAGGAACTTTTATTTCAGAATGAGGAGAAGGAAAAGCGAGCAGCTGAGCTAATCATAGCCAACAAAGAACTGGCTTTTCAGAATGAAGAGAAGGAAAAACGGGCATCAGAGTTATTCATAGCCAATATTGAACTTCTTTTTCAGAACGAGGAAAAAGAAAAGCGGGCAGAGGAATTAGTCATCGCCAAGGAAAAAGCAGAAGAAAGCGATCGCTTAAAATCAGCTTTCCTGGCCAATATGAGCCATGAAATCCGAACACCCATGAACGGAATACTGGGTTTTACAGGACTTCTCAAAGAACCTGACCTGTCGGGTGATGAGAAAGAATTTTATATCGGCGTCATTGAAAAAAGTGGTGCACGAATGCTCAACATTATCAGTGATATTTTGAGTATTTCGAAAATAGAATCAGGAGAATTGAATATTTCAATATCAGAAACTAATGTAAATCAGCAGATTGAGAACGTATATTTCCATTTCAAATCAGAGGTTGGGCTGAAAGGAATGCAACTATTCTATCAAAACGGTTTGCCAGATAATATGTCAATAATTAAGACAGATCAGGAAAAAATCTATGCAATATTGACTAATCTGGTTAAAAATGCTATAAAGTTTACCGATAATGGGTCCATTGAATTTGGGTATAGATTAAAAAACCCACTTGATGATACCAGGCCTCAAAATGGCAGATCACCAATGGAACTGGAATTCTTTGTAAAAGATACCGGCATTGGCATTGAATCGGAACAAATGGTCATCATTTTTGAACGCTTCAGACAAGTCAGTGAATCACTAAGCCGAAAATATGAGGGAGCTGGATTGGGATTATCCATTTCTAAAGCCTTTGTAGAAATGCTTGGAGGCAAAAT
>Ga0302296_1003223_pt1 | contig 10573 bp, 3 predicted proteins | sample III_Fen_N3_1_FD_194546 | JGI IMG/M metagenome (GOLD analysis project Ga0302296, IMG submission 194546) | Peat permafrost microbial communities from Stordalen Mire near Abisko, Sweden - III_Fen_N3_1 | ecosystem: Environmental > Terrestrial > Soil > Wetlands > Permafrost | place: Sweden: Abisko... | reverse complement strand
TACTTACGCTGGGTGTTAATGCGACTTTTAGCGATTTTAGTGCAAGTCACATGATCATTTCGAATGGCGTATTAAGCGATTTGGGGGTACAAAAGCAATTTTCGGGATCGGTATCCAGCTTTGTTTTTCCAGTTGGAACCCAAGGCAATTACCGGCCTGTAACCTATTCAATTACTTCACCTTCCGGAGGTGCAGTTAAAGTTATTTCAGTTGCTCAGCCGCATCCGGTTGATGATGCTCCGACAAATGACCAATTAAATTATTATTGGAAGACAACTGTAACCGGATTTTCAGGATTGATATCTTCAACTCAAATTTATCAGTATGGTCTAAGTGATGTAACCGGAAATGAAAGTAATTACCATGGGGCTTTATATCGAAACAATGGTTGGACGGATTATGGAACAACAGTAATAAATACCTCAACACATACCTTAACCATCACACGTTCGGATTTGCTTGGAGGTGACTATACTGCTGGTGAAGTAGCAAATTTCACCAATAAACCACTTTTGTACAGTACCGGTTCAGGTAATTGGAGCGATGGAACCAAATGGTCAATCTATCCATCAGGCAGTCCCACGTATGGTTCAGGCCCGAGTGGGAATCCAGTTTTTATTCAGGCCTCGCATGTAATTACAATGGATATTAACTATGCTTCTGCCAGTTCAGTAAATATTGAAGGAACGCTTGATTTGGTGGCAACTTCTCATCACAACATTGGAAGTATTACCGATACTTTACATGTTGGAAAGGGAACAATCAGGATTCAGTCGACATCAGACGGTATTTTCCTATTCCCTGAAGCTAACTATGATCGGTTCATGGCTTCACCAGGAACAACGGTAGAATTATATGGTTCGAATGATGCAGTGATACCGCTTAAGCCCGGGAATTTATACAAACCGTATCAAAACCTCGTCCTTTCAGGTACTGGTATTAAATACTTGAGCGCCGATAATTTAAAAGTAGTTGGAAACTTGACTATTAATAATGGTACACGACTTAACAATACGCTTAACAACAGCAATCAATACATCAGTGGTAATTGGACTGATTATAATACTTCCACAAGTGTTGCCGGATTTGTGCCGGGAACCGGGCTTACCACATTTGAAGGTAGCTCTTCTCAAACATTAACTGTAACAAATTCAGGACTATCTGAAGAATTTTACGATTTTAAAATAAATAATCCTTCAGGACTAACAATATCAGGTGGAGGAAATGTTAAGGTAGATAATTTGCTATACCTGCAAAATGGAGCAATTACAACCAACTCCATCAATTCATTTACACTTACTAATTCAAGTACATCAACAGTTAGTGGGGGTTCCATCAATTCGTTTATAAATGGACCTTTACGCAAACAAATCGCAGCAGGTTCATCTTTCACATTCCCTGTTGGGAAAAATGGAACACCTTCCAGGTATGGAAATATTACTCTGACGGGCGTCGCTGATGCTGGCATCTGGGAAGCTGAATACTTTAATGGAGATCCGACAGCAAATTCACCTTCTTTAAATAGATCGTCTACTCTTCTTCCTATTGACCAGGTAAGTTCAAATGAATACTGGAGGGTGAATGGAATATCTTCAGCAAGTACTGCAAATGTTACTCTCAGATGGGATGCAAATAGCGGTTATGCAGGAAGTTCTGCTGCAACCAGAACCAAGATAAGACTGGTAGAATGGAATGGTACTCAATGGGTTTACCGAGGGAAAATTTTAAATGACGGAGGAGATATCTCTGGTACAGTTCGAACAGATAACAGTATAAGTTTAAGCTCATCAGCTAATCCGCATTGGTTTACAATTGGTAATGAAGGTTTACCTACCGCAACAATCACCAGCCCTTTGACAGCTTCTATATGTAATGATGGAATTGCCACCACAACAATCACTGTTGCACTGACAGGCACAGCCCCCTGGTCACTTTCGTATAGATTAGGTTCGGTGACAACCACCTTGTCGAACATTGCTTCGTCGCCAGTTTCTATTGTATTGACATCCAATTCTCCAGGTATCGTTCAACCCATAAGTACCAATACTGTTTTTAATTTCAAAATTACGAATGTAAACGATTTGGTTGGTATTGCCGGGATTAACGATTACAATACAACTGTAGCCATAACAGTAAAACCAGTCCCTAACAACACAATCACTGGCAGAATAAGTGTTGGTACTGGTGAACTTGTATCATATACAACTCCTGCCGATGCAATTACATATTCATGGACTTTGAGTTCGAATGGAACGCCATTAACCGGTAATTCATCGACTTACAATGTTACATGGGGATCTATTGCTGGTTCAAATCTCATAAGCCTAACCAAAGTTACCTCCGGTGGTTGTTCTATATCAACTAGTTTGTCGGTCACAACCAGCATTTCTCCTACTCCGGTAATAACTGGAAATCAAAAAGTTTGTGCTGGTTTAACCGGAAATACCTATTCAACGCCATTGGTGGCTGGTCATAGTTATACGTGGACGATTTCAGGCAACGGAACAATTACCTCTGGTGCAACTTCGAATAGTTGTACAGTAACCTGGAACACTGCTTTGTCAGGAAATACAATTAGTGTTATAGAAACAAATTCCGGGGTTTCTATAACAGCATCAATCCCTGTCGATGTGGGAATGCAACCTTCTGCTACAATTCCATCTATCTCTTTTCCGACTGCTGTTTGCAATGGAAATACAGCTACTATTACTGTCAATAATTCGGAAAAAGACGTAAGATACCAGCTTAGGTTGAATTCTAATGATTCTAATGTTGGAAATGCTGTTGATGGAAATAATGGAATCATTAACTTAACATCGACTGCACTCATAGCAAATACAACATTTTATATTTATGCATATACCTTAGACCCATTTAATTGTGGTACCAAACTAAATAACCCATCAACGTTTACGGTAATCGCAACACCTTTGCTGGTAGCAACAATTAGTTATGCAGGATCGCCATTCTGCAAATCGGTAGCCACAGCTCAGTCTGTTACCAGAACTGGTACCGCTGGAGGAACATATACTGCTTCGCCTGCAGGATTAACTATTGATGGCACATCTGGGGCAATTATCCCAAGTACGAGTGCGGTCGGTATTTATACCGTAACATATACGATGGCAGCAACAGGAGGGTGTTCAATTCAAACCGCTACTACAACAGTAACGATCAACCCAACTCCAAACATAGCTTCATCCATAAATACCACGACCTGCAGTGGAAGCCAATTTACAGTATCGCCCACAGACGGTAGTGGAAATATAGTACCATTAGGAACGGTTTATAGCTGGTCTGCGCCATCGGTTGCAGGTATCACAGGAACAGCATCAGGTACCGATGCAACAAACATCAGCGGTACGTTAACCAATACGACCAGTTCGGCGATTGATGTATCTTATACAGTAACACCGAAATCATCCGTGATATTAGGTAGTTGCGTAGGGACCAGTTTTACAGTGACAATAAAGGTTTATCCGAAGCCAAACATAGCTTCATCCATTAATACCACGGCCTGCAGTGGAAGCCAATTTACAGTATCGCCCACAGACGGCAGTGGAAATATAGTACCATCAGGGACGCTTTATAGCTGGTCTGCGCCATCGGTTGCAGGTATCACAGGAACAGCATCAGGTACCGATGCAACAAACATCAGCGGCACGTTAACCAATACGACCAATGAATCGATCAATGTTGTCTATACAGTAACTCCTACATCATCAGCCTCGCTAGGTAGTTGTGTTGGAGCAAACTTTACCGTAACGATAAGGGTTAACCCGGATGGTTCATGGACAGGTGCTTTTGATGGTGATTGGAACAATCCAGCCAACTGGGCATGCAATGCAACTCCTTTTATTACTACTAATGTCATTATTGCCAATGGACGACTTAATTATCCTACATTATCTTCGGGAGCTATTGGAACAACGAAAAACCTAACCATTGAAAATAATGCCTCGCTTACCGTTACCTCGAATACCTTTCAAATTGCCGGTGCGATATCGAATGCCGGGACATTTACTGCATCGGCTGGGACAATCGAAATGAAAGGAACTGCCGCACAGACTATTGGTGCAAATGTTTTTGCTGGCAATACAATTATGAACCTGACCATCAATAATCTGGCAGGAACCACTTTGACTGGGCCGTTAAATGTTACCGGAATTGTTCTTGCGTCAAACGGAAATGTGAATTCAAACGGAAATTTAACTCTTGTTTCAACAGCGATACAAACCGCTCTGATTGATGGTTCTGGGAATGGTGATGTATTAGGTAACGTAACCATGCAACGCTATCTCCCTTCGGCTTTTGGGTACAAATATTTCAGTTCTCCTTTTCAGTCTGCGACGGTTAATCAATTCGCCGGTTTTATGGATTTGAGTGCTTCATTCCCAACTTTTTACAGGTACGACGAAAACCATTTGTCTCTGACAGGTACTGCTATGTCGGGTTGGACTGCTTATACAACTGGCACGCTCAATCCGATGGAAGGTTATGCAGTAAATTTTGGCACGGTAGCCTCCGAAAAAACGGTCGGTATTACAGGGACTGTTAACAATAGATCTTTGAGTATTGTACTATCTAACAATAATCAAACTTATACCAAAGGATTTAATTTGGTGGGCAATCCATATCCTTCCCCAATTGATTGGAATGCATCCGGATGGGGAAAAAATAAAATCGATGATGCTATCTATTTTTTCAATTCCGGAAATACAGATCAGTACACTGGATTCTATACCAGTTATATTAGTGGAGTTTCAACTGGTGATGCCAATAATATTATTGCATCGATGCAGGGATTTTTTGTGCATGTGACCGATGGAATTTTCCCGGTTAGTACAACTCTTGATGTTACTAATTCAGTTCGGATTAACAATCTTTATCCTACATTTAAGAATGCAACTATTGACGACCGCGCAATTCTTCGATTTACTGCTAATTTTAAAACAAAAAATGCGATAGAAGATGCCACAGTTATTTACTTTGATAAATCGACCACTTCGTCTTATGATAAGGAAAGAGATGCGTTGAAGTTAATGAATACGGATCTTCTTATTCCCAACATCTATACCTATTCCACTGAAATTACGCAATTATCAATCAATGGAATGCCTGAACCTATAGATAGCATAACAAAAATTCCATTAGGCATAACTACGTTTAGTGATGGGTGGATAAATTTTGATGCAAAAGATATAAGCAGATTGCCATCCAACTTGCATATCTACCTGTTAGATAACGAAAAAAATATTCTTCAGGATTTGGAACATTACCCCGAATATCCTTTTTATCTGAAAGCAGGAGAATACAATCAACGTTTTTTATTGGTTTTCTCCCTTTCAGAAATTACGAACCCACTTGTGGACAACGAAAAAATGTTTACAATGACTCGGAATGCCAACCACTTATTTGTTAACGTAAACCTCCCAGTCAACTCGAAAGGAAAAATAATAGTAACGAATATGTTGGGACAGATTATGCTTCAAAAAGAGGTTTTTGGGAAGGAAACGGTAGAAATCAATGCCAACGTAAGCAGTGGAGTTTATTTAGTCACCCTAATTGAGGGAAAAAGAAAGCAAGCAGAAAAAATACTTATCCGAAAAGATTATGAATAGACAAATTCAAGGCCTACTTTTCAAAAGGCTGGTAATGCCATTTTGTTTTTTTATCTGCATCTTACATTGTAATTTGGCTGATGCACAGGAACATCCCCCTAAACCTATCATGGTTAATGTCGATACTTTTCAGCATCTGAGCTTTGGCTCTTTTATTCAGAATGGGAATAACGGCGAAGTGATTGTATATGCTAATGGCGGGCGAACAGTTACCGGGAGTATAATACTGCCCACTTTTTTTTCGACAATTACTCCGGCACTTTTTGAAGTGAAGGGTATACCCGGCACACTTGTCACTATTGTAAACGGACCAAATGCTGAACTTTGGAGTAGTAATGGAAAGAAAATGATTATGCAGATAGGTGATTCCTATCCATTGTCTCCTTTTACTATTCCCAATAGTGAGAAAATCGATGTGAAAATAGGCGGAATTTTGTTTGTTCGTTCGCTCATGGACAATCCGGAAGGAGACTATAGCGGTACCTTTACCGTGACCTTCATTCAGCAATAAACCTGTAGAAATTCAAAGTAGAATAAGATCAGATGACAAAAAAAAATGTTTGCACAATTCCCGCTTCAAAAAGGTGCATGCAAAATGTTGCCATCCATTATTTTGTAGCATTATTCCTGTTTATTTTTATGTTTTTTCCTGTATTCAGTTATGCTCAGGATGAAACCGAATACGAAGAAATAACAGTTTTTTTTACTGTTCCCAATATCGGCGGTGTTGACATTCCTGCAATTGTCCGAGATGAAGTGGTTTATTTGCCAATTTCCGGTGTTTTCGATTTTTTGAAGATTAAAAACACTTTTTCGTCTGGATCTGATTCGATTTCCGGGTTTTTTATCAACCAAAAGTCCGATTATCTTGTTGACTATTTACATAATCGTATTGATTACCAGCAAAAAGCCTTTGAGATCAAATCAGGTGATATGATTCGGACAGAAACCGATCTGTACTTGAAATCAAGTTATTTTGGAGAAATATTTGGGTTGCAGTGTAGCTTTAATTTCCGAAGTATGTCAGTGACCTTGAACACAAAGATTGAACTGCCTATCATTCGAGAAATGAGGCAAGAACAAATGCGTAAGAACATCAGCCAGCTTAAAGGGGAAATAAAAGCGGATACAACCATACAGCGGAGCTATCCATTGTTCCATTTCGGTATGGCCGATTGGTCTGTTATCTCTTCACAGGAGGTACAAGGAGGCACAGATACCCGGCTTACATTAACGCTTGGTTCTGTACTGGCGGGCGGAGAAACGAACGTAACGCTCAATTACAATAATAATACTCCTATTACTGAAAAACAGCAATATTATCTCTGGCGATATGCCAATAATGATCACAAGGCTCTACGACAAGTATTGGCGGGAAAAATCTCTTCAGGAGCCATATCTTCTTTGTATTCACCTGTTGTGGGGGTTCAGTTTACCAATACGCCCACTACCTATCGACGATCCTTCGGTTCTTATACCTTAAGCGATTTCACTCAACCAGGATGGCTCGTGGAACTCTATGTGAATAGTGTGTTGATGGATTATGTAAAAGCGGACGCATCTGGTTTTTTTACTTTTGAAGTTCCCCTTGTTTACGGTAATTCGGACGTGAAACTACAATTTTATGGTCCATGGGGCGAAGAACATTCGAAAGAACAAAACATCAGTATTCCATTCAATTTTTTGCCTGTGGGCGAATTCGAATATAAAGTTAGCGCTGGGTTGGTTGAAGATAGCCTAAGAAGTCGTTTTTCAAGGGTTGCCATTGACTATGGTCTCTCCCGTCGAATTACAGTTGGTGGTGGAATCGAATATCTATCGTCAGTAATAACCGGAAATTTTATGCCATTCTTCAGTACTTCGGTACGTTTGGCTTCCAGTTTGCTGGTAGCTGGTGAATATACCTATGGTGTAAGATCAAAAGGTATTCTGAATTATCGATTTCCTTCGAATGTGCAATTTGAACTTAACTACACTCAATACAAAAAAGGTCAGAAGGCTATTAATTACAATTACCTCGAAGAACGGAAGTTTTCCATGTCAGTGCCTATCCGTTGCTCTACTTTTGCAGCTTTTTCCAGGCTTACACTTAACCAGATTGTCATGCCTCAGACGAAATACACCACAGCCGAATTGTTGCTTTCGGGTTCTCTTCTTGGTGTAAATACCAACATTACAACTAATTCTTTGATTTCGGATCTTGCGCAACCATATACTTATAGTAACCTATCTCTTTCATTCAAACTTCCGGGTTCCATCGTTCTTACACCACAAACTCAATTTGAATACAACGACGAAAAATTTATATCTTTTAAGTGTGGGTTGGAAAAACATTTGTTCAAAAAAGGATTTCTGAACTTGTCTTACGAACAGAACTTCAGAAGCAATTTTAGCAATATGGAATTGGGCTTTCGCTACGATTTGTCTTTTTCTCAGGCCGGTTTTTCTGTTAGAAGTGGTAACAATAATACTACATTGGTACAATCGGCCAGTGGAAGCCTGATGGTGGATGCAAAAACAAACTATTTAGGGGCTAGTAGTCGTGCAAGTGTTGGCAAAGGAGGCCTTACTCTGTTGCCTTACCTCGATATGAATTGTAACGGACGGCGCGAACCAAATGAACCAAAGGCTTATGGACTTAACCTTAATATCAATGGAGGACGCGCAGAATTAAATGAAAAGGATACAACCATCAGGGTATTTGATTTAGAGCCATATACGAATTACTTTATTACGTTCGATGGAACCAAATTCGATAACATTGCCTGGCAGATTCGAAAAAAAACGATAAAAGTCAAAGTTGATCCAAATATGTTCAAGTTAATTGAAGTTCCGATTTCTGTTTATGGAGAAGCCGCTGGAACCGTATACATCGGCAGTGGTGGTCGACAGAAAGGGCAGGGGCGTATTATTGTGAATTTCTACAACAAAGATTCTGGCCTTGCAACCCATACACTTTCTGAAACCGATGGCTATTTCAGTTTTATGGGACTTCCGCCCGGTGAATATATAGCTATGGTAGATACTATTCAATTGAAAAAATTGCACATGACTTCTACACCAACATCAGTGCCGTTTACAATATCCGCTGGCAGGGATGGCGATGTAGTAGATGGGCTCGAATTTGTGTTGAAATCGCAGGGGAATACATACCTTGATAAATCAGATAAGTCACCGGAACCAAAAACTGAAGTTCCTGAGAATAGAGGAAAAGATTTGAAGCCAACGAACCAGGTCGTTCCGATGGAGCAGCAGAAAGTGAAACCTCAGGAAATGCCTAAAAACTTACCACTGGAAACCAAGCCTGAACTTAAAGAACAAGTAGCGGCTAATCAGGATACGATGGTTTATGCTCCGGGAACCATCCTATATAAAGTGCAGCTATTGGCCTTACCAAAGCCGATAAATAATAAAAATTACTTTTCACAATTGCTGAACGATGTGCCTGGATTAATAATAATCGAAACACTGGAAGAAGATGGATTGTACCATTACAGTACAAGAACCTTCCTAAGTCGTACTGAAGCAATTGATTTGCAGTCAATTATTCGAAGAAATGAGTGGAAGCAATGCTTTATCGCCACCTATAAGGCTGGAAAAAATGGTGAACCAATAAGGATTAAGTTACCAAAGACGACGCATTAGGTTTTTTCAACTTCCGGTGCTATCCGAATCCTTTTAGTGAACAAATCACTATCGAAATACAATCGGCAAGCTCAGAAAAGCTGGAAGTAAACATCTATGATATGGATGGGAAACTGGTTCGAAAGCTATACAACGGCCAATCTGAAAACAGTGGAATACTTGTTTGGGATGGACGCAACGAAGACGGTGTCCGCGTTGTACAGGGAACCTATTTGATAAATGCGAACGGGAAGATTAAAAAAGTGGTTTTGAAGAATTAAAACATTATTGATAAACGAATGTTACAAAAGTGCCACGGAGAAGTTAAGTTTTCTTCGCGGCACTTTTCTTTTACGCTTTTAACAAAAATAACATATAATGTATGGACACCATAGGTGTATCCTGTACATAACCTCCGGATTTATCCGGGTGGAAAAAGAATAACGAGTAGAACCACAACCCGGCTACGGGTTGGCCAATGAATACAAAAAGGGAAACTCCTACGAGTTAAGTCGCCTGATGTACACCTCCTTCCTCTGGTTAAACCGAAGTTTATGCACAGGTCGTCCCGCTGGGACAGAACCCGCCCATTGTCACCAAAATTTTTTAATTCAAAAAAAAACTGTTTAGAGTTGCTTTTGGTTTTAGCATATCATAAATTTACATGTTGCTTATCTGTATGTGATTTTTGTGTTTGACGGACTGGGTTTGTGTAAGTACAACCAAGTTCTTTTACATTCTGAATTTCCTCAAATATATTTTCTGAAAAGAAACCTATTAATTTTTTCACCAACGTCTTTCTAAGCGGTTTAGAAAGTACTTCTCAAATTTCAGCTTGTTTCTAAACAGTATGGAAAGGCTTCAATTTCCATTGGGATATTCCCACGCAGTTTGGGAAGAACTCCTGATTTACTGAGACGATTCTTTTTCGTCTAGAATGGCTTCAATAGTGATTGAAACGTTTCTGAACATTTTTGATTGGCTAAAATTTTCATTAGGTAGTATCCAAACGGTTTAGAAAGAACTCCTGGTTTATTGAGACGATTCTTTTTCGTTTAGAATGGCTTCCAAGATGATTGAAACGATTCCAAACAGTTATGGAAGGCTTCAATTTTCGTTGAACACCGTAGGTGTATCCTGTACATAACCCCCAGATTTGTCTGGGTGGGAATAGATAGTGAGTAGAAGATCAACCCGGTTACGGGTTGACCAATACATAAATAAGTAATGCAAATAAAATGATGTTTAACTTTTAAAATTACCCAAATGATTAACTCGTTGAATTTCTCGTTATTCCCAAGCGACGAATTTTTTACGTTTGCTAAAGG
>Ga0302296_1003219_pt1 | contig 10591 bp, 9 predicted proteins | sample III_Fen_N3_1_FD_194546 | JGI IMG/M metagenome (GOLD analysis project Ga0302296, IMG submission 194546) | Peat permafrost microbial communities from Stordalen Mire near Abisko, Sweden - III_Fen_N3_1 | ecosystem: Environmental > Terrestrial > Soil > Wetlands > Permafrost | place: Sweden: Abisko... | reverse complement strand
TTGCCAATGAACGGCATTGCAATGAAAGTAATAATTGAAATTTGAAGTGAGTCAGTCCAAATAAAAAGTATATACGCAGCTATCAGGTAATACACCGGAAAAACGATCAATCCCGTCACGAAATCGAAGCTGCTCAGGAAGGTTTTATCTTTTACTTTCCGGCCCAGAATAGTTCGGGGAATAATAAATGGAATCGCATTGAAAATGAATCCAAAAATAATGATTGGCAGAGTTAAAATAGCAGCGGTAAGACTTAAAAGAACCTTGCTCCAATTGGCTTTACCTGCGTTTTCGATTTGCTTATCAGAAATATCAGCCTTTTCCACATCAGAAGAATATTGGCGTGTTGCTGCGATGAGACTACTGAGATCTTCGGGTTGAAGATCTTCGAGTTGCTCCAGTTTGCAGATCAATTCCTTTTCGGCATAAAACAACTGCAAACTTGAATTTTTACAAAAAAAACGTCTTTTTGAATAAACTTTTCCTGCCAGTTGCATGATTTTTTCATATTCCGGATAGTGCGTTTTGCTTTCGATTTGGATAATTAATGGGATCAGTTTGCTATGAATCTCGTCACGTAAATCGAGCATTGTTTTTTGTGGGTTCTCCAGATATTCTTCTCTGAATTGGCTAATTTCAATTGGCTTTCCGTAGTGCACAACCAACGAACGGTTAAATTTCCAGTAGTGGCTATAGGTTATTCCAACGGGAATAATCTGCAGATCGAGTTTGAAATTGTTCTTCGCCTCAGCTTCCAGTGCAATTCGCGGAATGGCTTTTTTATGCGGCAACATTTGTCGTTTCCCGGAATGAGCGGCTTCAGGAAAAAGGGCAACGGTTTGTTTATTCTCGAGTAACTGAATAACCTGGGCAAATATTTCTTCGTTGTTCGATAGATTATCCTTCCCATCACGGATGCGGTAAACGGGTAATAATTTTAAGTATTTCAGGATTGAACTGACTGTTTTTGACTTGAAGATATCGGCTCTTGCCAGCCAAACCGACTGATGCATATTGGTGCAAACCAGTGCCAGTGGATCCATCAGTGCATTCTGATGGTTCGGTGCAAAAATGATTGGTTTCCCTTTGGGAATTGAATGACGGCCAGTTACCACAACTTTTTTTTGTGTCAACCAAAAGCCCAATCGCACATAGGTTCTGATTATTTCGTATCCGATTGACCAATTTCTCATCTTAAGCGAAAACAGGTTTTCTGGACCAGAAATATGCAATTGTTAATCCACTAATGATGTGCCAGATTCCCCACCAAGCCGCAATAATAGCCATTCCCCCCAATTCCATTTCAGGCGGGAAAATCTTGGGATTAAAGATGAGTGCCAGTGCCAATCCTGAGTTGTGAATCCCGGTTTCGATGGCCAGTGTACGATTATCGGTTTGGGATAAGTTGTTGAGTTTTCCGAAGAAATATCCGGTAGCCATGGCCAACCCGTTTTGCAGCAAGACAAAAATAAAAACCAAATGCACATAGCTTATGAATTGCGAAAAATTGGCCGAAAGCATGGTAATAACCATTAGGACAAAAAATAGCAACGAACCTTTATTGATTGGCTTTTTAATTTTCTCGGTGAGTTTCGGAAATTTTTTCGACACAAACAATCCGACGATTACCGGAATTCCGAGCAGAATAAATACCGTTTGAAACATCTGGTATTTATCGATTTCTAAAGGCCTAACCAGTTCGGCGGCACTGTGCGCATTGTAAAAATTGATGTATAAATTGCCCCAAAGCGCAAAATTAAATGGCGTAAAAAAGATTGCTACCGAAGTTGAAATTGCCGTCAGGCTAACTGCCAAAGCAACATTGCCCCGAGCCATCGAACTGATGAAATTCGAGATGTTTCCACCGGGGCAGGCAGCAACCAGGATCATTCCCAATGCGATGGTTGGTGTTGGATTCAGTAACAATACCAGCAGAAAAGTAAATGCAGGCAATAAGAACGCCTGACTGATAAAGCCGACTATAGCAGATTTGGGCTTCCGAAGAATTTCCTCGAAGTTTTCGATTTTAATGTCGAGGGCAACTCCAAACATGATAAAGGAAAGCGCAATATTCAGGAAAACCAGTCCGGAGGGAGAAAAATTCAGGCGGACATGATCAAGAACTTCGAGCGAACGGATCATAAAAGTCTCATGTTTAAAAATATTAGAGACCCTAAAAGTAAAAAACTATGGACTATCACAAAGATGTCGTCCATAGTTTTTTGAAAAAGCGTATGTTTTTTGATTAGAAACCCATTAATTTCATCATTTTTTTAGCGATATCCGTATTTTCCATGATCCCGGTAAAATTTTCGGCTCCGGGTCCGTAGGCAAAAACAGGAACCATTACGCCGGTATGATCGCCAGTCGAAAAGGCGCCTTTTACCATTCCCGTTTTCATATCGCCGCCAACCAACGCAAAACCGCCGGTCTCATGATCGGCCGTAACAACGATGAGCGTTTCTCCGTCTTTGGAAGCAAATTCGAGTGCTTTGCCAATGGTGCAATCAAAGTCGAGCATTTCGTTTACCAAATAAATGGTATTGTTTGCATGTGCACCCCAATCGATTTGTGAACCTTCAACCATGATGAAAAATCCTTTTTTATTCTGATTCAGGATATTTAAAGCGGTTTGAGTCGATAACGGAAGATTCATTTTTCGTTTCGGATAAACTTCGTTGTGTTCATCTGCCGTCAGTCCTGCCAGTTTTCCGCTTTTCACTTTTGCAATGTCGTCCATGTTGCGCAATACCTGGTATCCATTGGACTGAAGGTCTTTGGTCAGATCGCGTTTGTCTTTTCGTTCGGCAAAATGTTTGTATCCGCCGCCAATAAACACGTCGACATCGGTTTTCATAAAATCGGCAGCTATGTCTTCGTAACTTCCGCGACTTCCCTGATGGGCAATGTACGATGCTGGCGTGGCATGGGTAATTGCCGAAGTTGAAACCAATCCGGTTGCCAGTCCTTTTCCTTCGGCCATTTCGAGTATGGTTTTAATGGCAACCGTGTCGGTGTTTACGCCAATCGCGCCATTGTATGTTTTTTGTCCGGTTGAAAGAGCTGTTCCCCCGGCAGCCGAGTCGGTAATGTAATTGTTTGACGATTGTGTTTTCGAGAAACCGATCTGTTTGAAATTATCAAGGAATAAATGTCCTCCATTGGCGGTGTATCCGGCGTAAATATGGGCAACTCCCATTCCGTCGCCAATCATCATGATGATGTTTTTAGGAGTTTTACTTTTAAACTTTTGGGTGAAGGTTTTTACTTCGTAGGGCTTGCCTCCCAGGTACGTTTTTGTCGAATCGGCTTTCGAAATTGTTTTGTAGTTTTCCTGACTGAAAAGTTGCTGGGCAGTAAATAATAAGGCCAGAGCAATCAATGTTTTTAATCTCATGGATATTGGTTTATTGGTGTTGGATGTAGGTTTTTTTTATAACAGATTAATTTATCCGAATTTTAAACTCGTGGCAAAAGTAAGAGAATCTGGAGATGGACCGATTTCAAAACCGTTAAAAATTCAGGTATTTCAGCAATTCCGTTTGACTTTTTTTATTTCACTTTCCCCAATCACTTTTTCCCTTTTACTTTTTCCCATTCGTCCCGGTCGAAATTTTCGTTGATGCCATAATCAATCCGGGTTTCGCCAACACAATCTTTCAGGATATTTAATGTGCGGAAATTAATGATGATTTCTTCTGCCTTTTTATAGGTCAGATGTGCAATTCGTGAATATTTGCTGACCGATATTTTTTCTTTGTTTGACAGATAATCGAGTAACATTTTTTCGTCTTCCGAATAATTGATCAGGATTCCGTCTGTGCTTTTTTGTCGCTTCCAAACTTCAATCATGATTTTATTGGCCAGCCTGTTTTCGTCGTCTTTCCGGAAATAGGCCCACCATTTCCCTTCATCGTCGAGCGCAAAATGTGGTTTCCCAAGACTTGGTTCAACAATCACTTCCAGCACTGTTTTACCATCAACGAAATGTTGGCGGGTGGTGAATTCAATTTTGGGGTTCGAGTACATTTTCGCTGCCGATTCAACCATATAATATTCTTCATCGGAACGAACACCGGCAATGCGGCCATTGTCTTTCACGCCAATCAGCAACCGACCGCCATCAGTATTGGCAAATGCAACCAGCGATCGCGCAATCTTTCGGGAATCGCTGATGCAATATTTAAAATCTTGTGTTTGATGCTCACCCTGCTGGATGAGTTTTAATAAAGAGCCTCCCCTAACCCCTCCGAAGGAGGGGAACAAAGAACCGGAATTCGGAGGTTTTATTGTTTCAATCTTTGGTTTGTTCTGCAAGTCAATTTTATCTTTTTTTGAAACATCAATGTTCTATATCTTCGTTGCCCAAGGCTTTCCCCCTGTGGGGGAACGGGAAGGGGGCTTCCTTTCTATACCTCTATTCCAAACATGATCCTCACCACATATCCCAATCCGAACGAAATAAGTCCAACAACTGTGCTCAAGATTACCATTTCTAAAAACCGTTTCCGGAAAGGCTGATCGTTGGCTACCGAGATGTAATACGTAAACAGGAAAACAATCAGGATTGAATCGAACAGTGCCGCTAACAGGCCAATAAATACTGAACTGAAGATCAGGAAAGGCGCTACCAAAAAAACTACGGCGATGATGTAGGCAATGCCTGTAAATACAGCCGATTTAATAGCCAGATCTTCTTTTCCTTCAGCTTTGTTTGACAAATATTCTGATGAAGACATGGAGAGCGCTCCTGCAATTCCGGTAATAATTCCGGCTAAGGCAACCAACTTGGTGTTTTGAAGTGCAAAAGTTAATCCGGCTAAAGTTCCCAGTATTTCAACCAGCGCGTCATTCAGTCCCAATACAATCGATCCCATGTATTTCAGGTGTTCTTCCTGAATAAGCCCAAGCAATTCCTTTTCGTGCTGATTTTCGTCTTCGGCCACTTCAAGCGCTTCCGGAACTTCGGTTGCAATCAACGCATAATTGATTTGCGCCTTCTCTTCACCTTTTTCCATCAGCTTCAGGCCAAAAGTAAGCCCAAAAATTTTGGCGATCCAGTAGTATTTTTTGATTTCCCAGTAACTTGGCGAAACTTCCTTGTTGGTGTAGGCGCCCCAAAGTTTATAATGCTTCAATTCATCGGCGGCAATTTGTTTTAGCACCTTTCGATTTCCGGCATCTTTAGTCTGTTCAGCCAGTTTGCTGTATATGTGATACTCCGTAATCTCTTCGCGTTGCGCAAAAATCAACTGTTGGCGAATTCCCGGGGATATTGGTTTTTTGATCATTGCGTTTTTTGATTGAAGGATTGAATTACTGAACTAACAGTTGCGGGTTTCGCGATACGAGTTACGGGTTAACTCGCAACACGTAACCTGTATCTCGTAACGCTTTCACTTCATCCACTCAAACATCTGATAATGTTCGGCGGTCATGCCCAAGTGTTCATAAACTCCGTGCGCCGGAATGTTCGTCTTGTCGGCATACAATCGGATGCCCCGTAAAGCAGTATTGCCGTTCACTTTCTCCTGAATGTGTTTGTAAAGCTTGCTGAAAATGCTTCGTTTACGGTATTCGGGCCGAACATAAACCGATTGAATCCAAAGTACCGTTCCGTTGCGCCAGTCGCTCCATTCGAATGTGGTGAGAAGTGAGCCAACGACCTTCCCTTCTGTTTCGGCCACATAGTAAATTCCTTTTGACGGATCTTCAAAAACGGCTGCTACTCCTTTTATAACTGTTGGTTCGTTGAGTTGGAGTTGTTCAGTCTCCCACGCCATGGCCAATTGAAACTCTACGATGCTTGCCGAATCCGAATGTGTTGCTTGTCTGACGATCATTGGTTTGTTGTTTGATTTGATTGGCTAAATTACAAAAATAGTTTTGCTCTCCCGATTCAGTTTCGACATTAAACCTGAAACATCCGATCATGTTCATTGGTGTTTGTGTTTTTTCGTAATTTGCACCATAATTTGATTCTCCAGATATGATACGAATTGTAGTTGCATCGAAAAATCCGGTAAAAATAGAAGCTGTCAGAGACGCATTGGCGGCATTGATCGACGAAGAAATTGAATTGATTGGCGTTTCGGTTGAAAGCGGTGTCTCCGATCAGCCAATGAGCGAAGTTGAGACGTTAAAAGGGGCTTCGAATCGGGTAATGCGGGCCATGAATCTGTTTCCCGGATACGATTATTACGTTGGTCTGGAGGGTGGGGTAGAGCCGCACACTTCCGGATTGATGGCTTTTGCCTGGATGATCATCAGCAATGGTGTAAAAATTGGGAAAGCTCGTACTGCAAGCTTTTTTCTTCCTCCTGAAGTGGCTAAACTGGTTCACGAAGGAATGGAATTGGGCGATGCCGATGATGTGGTTTTCAGGAAAAGCAATTCGAAGCAGCAAAATGGCGCCATCGGCTTATTAACGCACGATGCAATTACCCGTAAATCGCTTTACCTGCCTGCCGTTCAAATGGCTTTTATTCCGTTCCTGAATCCTGAGTTGTATCCTTAAAAGTTGCGGGTTTCGCGATACGAGTTCTAAACCCGCAACCCGTAACAGATATTTTTACTGACCCTGTAATTCTTCCCAATACTCCACAGCCCCCAAAATAGATGGTATTATTCACCCTATCAACCTGAGTTCGGTATAAAATGAAAAGATAACCCTTGAAACACAATGAGGTAATAAGGTTAAATGGACATTTGCATAAGATTTCCACTGAGGTTTGATTCAAAAAATAAGGTTTTAAAACCATATCATGCACTTTTGAACCTCAGTAGAAATTCATTTACCCAAGACAACAACCTTATTACCTTATTTATAGTATATTATCATGAAGCTTAAATCGAACTCAGGTTATCAATTAACTTTATCTAAAGGTCGGCCGTTATTAACCGACAATTTACCATTCACAATCTTATAACTATAGGTTGCAGAGGCTTGTCCTACAGGTTTTAAGGTGTATGTATCTTCAGAGGCAACAATTTCACCTTTGTGACTATATGCCACATCTTTACCAGCCACCTTCCCCACAGCAGAGTAGGAATAGGTATTGTTTTTATTTACCACAAAAGTTGCCATTATCATTTTATCGTTGGTTTGGTAACCTTTCCAGGTACCCACTAAACCAACAGGAACCGATTTCGAAACAGGTTTAGCGTTAGCTGCTACAGGTTTGGCGCCTGCACCCTCCAAAGCCTTTACAACATCGCTTTTGTTCTCTTGCGCTCTGTTGGCATAACTCAGTGCCGAATCACCAACTTTGTTTACCGCATTTACATCGGCACCGCTGGAAAGAAGCAAGCTTACCAATTTTGCATTGCCAGCTTCCGAAGCCAACATAAGAGCCGTTTCACCGGCAGTATTGACCAAATTCACATGGGCTCCGCTCTTAATTAAAAGTTCAGAATTATCTACTGCTGCTTTTCGTCCAACGTTCGAACCCAGTTTGGCCGCACACATAAGAACAGTCATGTCCTGAGCATGCAACACATTCGGATTTGCACCTAATTCGAGTAATTTCGCTAAGGTTTTAAGTCTCGATTTTTTATCCAATGGATTAAATTCCATAGCTAATCTGGCCAATGGTCCTGTCCATGGCGAGTTTTTCGATACTTCATTTACATCAGCGCCGCCCTTCACCAACAGATCCAACATTTCCAAATGATATCCCACAGCAGCATAAGTAACTGCATTAAAAAACGTTGAATTATATCCTTTCAGATTGGCCTTCTGTTCTATTAAGTACTTTGCGGCATCTAAACTATTGCGTTGAGCTGCCTTTTGTATCGCATTAATTCCTTGCGAAGTTGACAGATTAATATTTGCACCATTTTTAACCAAGGTTTTTAATCCCTCTACATTATCGAAAAACGCAGCTACATTAATTGCAGGTTCATCGCCAGCCGTTCCGGCTTTACCCAGGTGATTAACATCCACCTTGTATGTTGTAATAAAGTAATCAGCCCAACTGGCAAATTTCGCTTTTGTCATAGCCATATTTAAAGGCAACATGCTTTGTGGAGCGGGGCCATATTTATTGGCTTTGTATTTCATGAGAATATCCAATATTTCATGATTATCATGATCCATTGTTGCAGGAATCAACCCCGGAAAACTATCACCATGTTTCACATCTTCTACATTTGCACCTCGCTTTAAAATCGCTTCCACCGCTTCGGCATGCTGCGAGTTAACAGCACAGTTTAAAGCAGTAGCATCATACATACCCATATAATTCACGTTCAATTTGGTACTGGCATTGTTTAATATGGCCATGGTGACCGCTTTCGACTCCTCCGTCTGTTCTCCAAAAGTCGCGACGATTAAAGCTGAGAACTTGTTATTGAATTCGCTGTGATAATTGATGTCAACCCCCATTTTGATGAGCCGGACAACATTGTCCAATTTTGAGTTGTAACTGGCCGAGCTGAGTAAGGCAACTAATGGTGTTGTTTCCAAGCCTTTGTCATTGTCAGGATTTGTTAAGGTTATTGCTTTTACATTAATTTTAGGAGAATCAAGTAATACTTTAATAATGTTGTTATCTACCTTAAGGACACCACCACAGGCTTTATTTAACAGGGAAACACCTTCGTAAACCTCATTGACATTGGCTCCGGCATCTATCAACGCTTTTAACTGGTTGACATCGCCTTTCTCCACCGCAAGAAATGTTGGTGGTTGAACTCCTGCTGTTTGTGCGGATGTTGCGATGGATAAAAGTGATACCAAACAGATCACAACGAAATTTTTAATGCTTTTCATAGTAGGTGTCAACGTTATTTGCCGATGTTTTTCGAGCAGGTTAATTGCTGATAAAGTTTGCTAAATCCAGGACTATTTTTTTGCTCGACAATATTACAAATCCTTTACTAAAAATGCTCATTGCCTGCCAGCCTTTGGATGGCAAATCAGCTCTGGAGCGGTAATTCTCATCTTTAATCTTTATGCTGATGACTGATTTTAGCACGATTATAAATCCGCGCCAGCGGGTAAATCCGGTGTTGTTTTTATTGTCATTCATGTAAATGGGTTAAAACCCATTCCTATTGATTTGCTTCGATCCGGGGGAGTTTCCCGATGATCTTCCTACGAAGATTTGCTTTTCAAATACTAATTTCCTGTCAACGAGCCATCAGAACCCGGCTTGACGGGTAGCTGATGTTAGCAACCGTTATTCTTTTAAAATATCATCTAAAATGCTATCAACTCCGTAAATCTTATCCTTTACAATCTTTAATAATTCTTTAAATGATTCAGTTGCTTCGATACTTTTGAAATCCTCAGAACGATATGAAACGTAGGCCTTGTATTCGTCAAAATTTACTTCAAAAGCTAACTCTTCAAGAGTAATATCTTTGTTTGGGTATAAAAATAGAACTATTGAATTATCACTACCAATAATTGACCATTTATGCTTATCATTATAAACAAAGAAAAATTCATTCTCTCTTTCGATTACATTAGAAATTCTTTGAGAATTAGTAATCATTGTATTAATTACTTGTATAATCTTATTCATATTATTTTTTTTTACCTATTAGACCATTATAGTTTTCAATATCAATATTTCTTAGATTCTCACGCAATTCACTGACTAAACTGCGCTTGTATGGTTCGGTAATTTCCTTTTTTGCACTAGTAATTGAGCTTACTTTTTTAAGAACTCCCCCAAATTCTTCTTTTAAAACTCTATTCCCATTAATCTGACCCTCAATTTCATGCAATATATTAATGACTTCAACCTTTTGTTTTTCATCATTTGCATTATAATCGTTTAAGCGTTCAAACTTTGCTTTCAAGTCGGTCAAAGTCAATTGCTTTGAGTAATTAATCAATAGGTTAAATGCTGATGAGATTTTATCTCTCTTGAAAAGGAAAAGATAGACTGCTATTACTGAAGCTAATAATGCAAAGACATCAGATAATGTGTCAATTATTCTCTCAAATAATGTTGTCATGCAGTTTGTTTTAAGTCAATTATCAATTCATCTCTCATTTTATTATTTTTAGATTAGTCATATTAATATGCGATGTTCCACCTATAATGGTTGCTAATTAGTAACTAGCGGCAAGTTTATAGTACTTTTCCCGTTTTACCGCTCTTCAATAAATATCTCCCCGTTTATATTTATCCGGTAATTACCTGCAGCTATCGAAGTGTATTTAACTTTTTCAAATCTAATTTATTATTGGTTAAATCGCAAATAAAAAGCATTTAAAAAGTACTCAATCAGAACAATATCAGAGGGAATAATAGGTTGGATTTTCATTCATGCGCATGTTAGAACCGCAGGTTCGGCCTATCTTGTAGGGATGGAATTTATTCCATTCACAAGGAAAACAAATAACAACCTAACGAGAGCCGTAGGCTCGTGACATTTGTTTTTTTTGTAAACCTCCGGCATATCTCTTTTTATTATATGTGCCGTTCCTACGGAACTCTTTTGTTGTTGTACTTCCATGTCCACCCCGATAAATCGGGGGGTTACAATATGAATCATCCCTACGGGATTGTATTTGTTGTTAAAATAAAATAGAGCCAGAACATCGTTCCGGCTCTACTCGCTTAATAGTTTTATC
>Ga0302296_1003214_pt1 | contig 10606 bp, 8 predicted proteins | sample III_Fen_N3_1_FD_194546 | JGI IMG/M metagenome (GOLD analysis project Ga0302296, IMG submission 194546) | Peat permafrost microbial communities from Stordalen Mire near Abisko, Sweden - III_Fen_N3_1 | ecosystem: Environmental > Terrestrial > Soil > Wetlands > Permafrost | place: Sweden: Abisko... | reverse complement strand
AAAGGCATCGAATTGATGATAGCACTTGACGTTTCCAATAGTATGATGTCTCAAGATATTCAGCCCAACCGGCTTGAGCGAGCTAAAAGAGCCATTTCTCAAATGGTTGATAAACTTAGTAATGATAAAATAGGATTAATTGTTTTTGCTGGCGATGCATTCACTCAACTCCCCATTACTGCCGACTATGTTTCAGCCAAACTATTCCTGAATTCGATAAGTACCGAGATGGTACCTACACAGGGAACAGCCATTGGGGCAGCAATTGAGCTAGGAATAAAATCATTTAGTCCAACCTTCGAAGGAAGTAAAGCCATGATTATCATCACTGATGGTGAAAACCACGAGGATGACCCCGTCGGGGCAGCTACAGAGGCAGCAAAACAAGGTATCGTAATTTATACTATTGGGATGGGAACTCCTGAAGGAGGTCCAATTCCGGATATTGCGAACGGAGGAAGAAGCTTCCGAAAGGATAAAAACGGTAACTATATTGTTACAAAACTTGACGAGAAAATGTTGCAAAAGATTGCTGAAGCTGGAAAAGGCGCCTACCTCAGAGCTAATAATGCTCAGGTTGGTTTAGACAATCTTTTGAATGAAGTGAATAAAATGGAAAAATCTGAACTTGAAACCCAGATTTATGCTGACTACGACGATAAATTTCAGTATTTTATCGGCTTTAGTTTATTTCTTATTTTAATTGATTTCATGATACTTGAGCGCAAAAACAAGTACCTGAAAAGTTTTAAATTGTTTGGAGAAAAATAAAAAGGTATGAATCGAAAATATATACTGATCCTATTTTTGTTTGTTTGGGCGGTGGCAAGTCAGGCACAAAACGAACGCAAATTTATCAGGCAGGGGAATAAATACTTCGAGGAGGCAATGAAAGATACAAGCCGAATCGATACTGTACAATTCAACAAGGCTGAGATTGAATACCTCAAAGCTCTGGAGAAAAAACCGGATGACAGTAAATGGAATTTCAACCGTGCCGATGCTTTGTACAAACAGAAGAAGTTCGACGAATCGGCAGAAAAATTTAAAGAAATTGCTGACAAAACAACCAACAAAATTGAAAAGAGCAGAGCTCTTCATAACTTGGGCAATTCGTTTCTGATGAAGAATAAACTGGACGAAAGCATTGCTGCTTATAAAGATGCTTTACGCAGCAACCCGAAAGATCTTGAAACAAAATACAATCTGCTATATGCAATGAATATGAAGAAGAAGCAGCAAGATCAGAAGAAGAAAGACGATAAAAATAAAGATAAAAATAAGGATAAAGACAAGGATAAGGACAAAGACAAAAATAAAGATCAGAAAAAGGACCAGGATAAGAAGAATCAAGACCAGCAAAATAAGGATCAAAACAAGCAACAGCAACAGCAGCAAAATAAAATTTCGAAGCAAGATGCTGAACAAATGTTGCAAGCCTTGGAAAACAATGAGAAAAAGATTCAGGACAAAGTAAAAAAAGTGCAGGCTTTAAAAGCTGAATCTAGAAAAGTTGATAAGGATTGGTAGAAAAAAGCTAATTTGCGAGTTACGGGATATGAGTTTCGAACCAAAACTCACAACCATTAGTACTCAATCCTACAGACTTGCAACTTCAAGTTTAGAGCTTTAAATTTGAGGCAATTTTGAACAAGGAATATTCGAGAAAACTATGATCAAAAAATTAAAAGTACTGATGATTTTTATGCTGGTTGGCCTTGTGTCATTGGCCGACAGCACACAATTTGTCATGGAAGGACCGGAAGTGGTTGCCATGGGAGAACAATTCAGATTGGGCTTTACACTGAACGAAAGTGGAACTGACCTTCAGTTGCCTGATTTATCGAATTTTGACGTTTTAATGGGCCCATCAACATCTCAAAGCTCTAGCATTCAGATCATCAATGGGAAAACAACTCAAACGTCAAGCTTCTCTTATATTTTCATTCTTCGGGCAAAAAAAGAAGGAAAATTTTCAATTCGCCCTGCATCAATTAAAGTAGGAGGAAAAACATACGAATCGAATAGTCTGGATATTCAGGTTGTAAAGGGTCAACCCCAGCAAGCAGCAAGTCAACAAGGCGGTGGAGCTGGCGGAGGCGGACCACAAAATGCACAACAACAAGATGATACTCCATCCGGAAATGTTAGCAAAGACAATTTATTTGTTCGTGTAGCTGTTGACAAAACCAATGTATCGAAAGGCGAACAGATTCTGGCAACTGTAAAATTATACATCAGCCAAAATGTTCCGTTAAACGGGTTTGACCAGGTAAAACTTCCTTCTTATGAAGGATTCTGGACCAAAGACATTGATGTACCAACCCAGGTTAATTTTACCCGCGAAGTTTATAACGGCAAAATATATCAGGTAGGAGTTCTTAAAAAAACCATCTTATTTCCGCAGCAGACCGGGAATATTCGAATCGATCCATTCGAAATTACTTGTCTGGTTCGCCAACGAGTTCGCAAGCAACAGGGCTTCTTCGACGATTTCTTCGACAATTATCAAGTTGTAAAAGCTAAGGTAGTTAGCGATCCGGTAATTATTAACGTTAAAGATTTGCCTAATCAGCCTGCCAATTTTAGCGGAGCTGTTGGCAATTTCAGCTTCTCTGGTTCAATTGATAAAACCTCAGCCAAATCGAATGAAGCGATGACTTTGAAGCTCGTTATTTCCGGAAGTGGTAACCTCAATCTTATTAATCCGCCAAAAATTGAATTGCCTCAGGATTTTGAAGCTTATGAGCCAAAGACGAGTGACAAAACTATTGCCAGCGACAAAGGATTGTCGGGATCTGTTTCTTTCGAATATTTATTTATACCGCGATACGCAGGTAATTTTACCATACCTGCGATAAAGTTTGTTTCCTTTAACCCATCGACCCATCAGTTCGAGACCAAATCAACAGAGGCATTCAACCTCACGATTTCAAAAGGAAGCGATGATAAGAATTCCGGAGTGGTCAATTCATACTCTAAAGAGGATGTAAAGATGATCGGAAAAGACATCCGATACATCAAGCAAAACAAATCGGTGTTGAAACCCAAAGGAAGTTCGTTCTACGGAACCTTCGAATTCTACAGTGTTTTCATCTTAAGTACAATCGCGTTCGCCGTTTTCTATGTGCTTAATCGGAAAAAGATTGAGGAAAGCAAAAACCTTACCCTGATCAGAAATAAACGAGCCAACAAAGTAGCCCTGAAACGACTTAAAGCAGCCTCAGGTTTCCTGAAAAACAATAAAGCTGAACAATTCTATGAATCTGTGATCAAAGCGTTGTGGGGATACTTAAGCGATAAGTTATCGATTCCGTTAGCCGACCTGAATAGGGAAAAAGCAGCAGCCAGTCTTCTGGAAAAAGGAATGGCACCGGAAGTAGTTACCGAATTGATGAAAATTATCGACGACTGTGAATTTGCCCGATACGCACCTGCTGCATTCTCTGGAACTATGAACGAAGTTTATGACGGAGCCGCCAAAGTAATGGGTATTTTTGAAAAGCAAATCAAGTAAACAACTGAAAATTTAGAGTATGAAACGAATAATCAATACAATACTGGCGATTTTGTTTACTGTTGCAGTATTTGCTCAGGCTGATCTGATTCAGAAGGCAAACGAACATTACACAAAAGAAGAATTTCAGAAGGCCATTGATGGATATAACCAAATTTTAATGGCAGGCATTGAATCGCCGGAAGTCTATTTCAACCTTGGGAATGCATATTACAAAACCAAACAATATACGCTGTCAATTCTCAATTATGAGCGTGCAAAATTATTGGCTCCTGATGATGAAGACATTGAATTTAATCTTCAGGTTGCCAATCAGAAAGTAGTCGATTCCATTCAGGAATTACCCGGAATTTTTATTGTCCGATGGTGGAATGCGATTGTAAATAGCCAAACAACTGATACTTGGGCCTCGATTAGCATTTTCAGTTTCGTTGTATTTTTAACTATGCTGGGATTTTACTTCTTTGCCAAAACCAGCGAAGTTAAGCGGATTACTTTCTGGTCGGGTTGCTTCCTGATTATGCTCACCATTTTTAGCTGGTCGTTTGCTGCAAAACAAAAAAGCAGGTTGGTTAATCATTCCTTTGCCATTGTTATGCAGCCAACTGTAACAGTAAAAAGTTCTCCCTCTGAAAACGGAACCAAATTATTTGTTATCCATGAAGGTCTAAAAGTTAGAATTACAGACAAGCTAGGCGATTGGGTTGAAATCAGGCTAGCTGACGGAAACAAAGGATGGCTCCTTACCGAATCGATTGAAAGGATTTAAGAAATCATCATTTTATTAGAATTGCCAGTCTACGTTTCGCAATCAGACTGGCAATTTGTTTTAATTTGTAATAGTAACAACCATTTCAAGTAATGGTTGTTACTATTCGTGTGTAAATAATTTGATTTTTAATCATCACATGATATTGATACCGAATTCCGGGACTCATTTCATAAAATTTAAACTATGGCTTATAATTTACTGAAAGGCAAAAGAGGAATTATTTTTGGAGCGTTAAACGCAGATTCAATTGCCTGGAAGGTTGCTCAAAGAGCATTTGAAGAAGGTGCTACTTTTACCTTAACCAATACCGGAGTGGCCATGCGCATGGGGGATACTTCCCAACTTGCCGAAGCATGTAAAACGATTGCTATTGAAGCGGATGCAACTAGTGTGGAAGATCTTGAAAATCTTTTCAAACAATCGATGGACGCACTTGGAGGCAAAGTTGACTTCGTGTTGCATTCAATTGGAATGTCGCCAAACGTCCGGAAAGGACGTCATTACAGCGACCTGGATTACAATTACCTTTCGAAAACGCTGGATATTTCAGCCGTATCGTTCCACAAAGTATTGCAGGTCGCCCGAAAGTTAGATGCCATTAATCAATGGGGTTCAGTTGTTGCATTATCATATGTTGCAGCTCAACGCACATTCTACGGATACAATGATATGGCCGATGCAAAGGCATTGCTTGAATCGATAGCCCGTAGTTTTGGATACATTTATGGTCGCGAAAGAAATGTTCGAATCAATACAATTTCGCAATCGCCAACCCTGACCACTGCCGGAAGTGGCGTGAAAGGAATGGACAAATTGATGGATTTTTCGGAACGGATGGCACCGCTTGGCAATGCAACAGGCGACGAATGCGCTGATTATTGCATCACTTTGTTTTCTGATTTGACAAAAAAAGTGACTATGCAAAACCTTTTCCATGATGGAGGATTCTCTTCGATGGGCATGAGCATGAGAGCTCTGACTCAATACGAGAAAGGATTAGGTTGTGACTGTGAATGTGGTAACGAGGAACCTTGCGGAGATCATATTTTCGATTAATCGTTCTCTTTCCCGATAAAAACTAAAAATCTCAATTTTCTTCATCACTGAGAAAGATTGAGATTTTTTTTTGTTCTCTGGATTCCCGTCTTATTTCGCTTTATCTGTTTTCTTCGGCAAACTGCCTTCCCCGACGAAGTGCTTCGAGATTCATATTTACCACATCTTCGCCTTTCCGACCGAAAATAGTGCGGATACCATCCTCTATTTTCGAAAACTCGATGTCGATAAACGGAGAAGCGGCTCCAAGCATTACCATATTCGATGCACGGGTACTTCCAACTTCTTTGGCAATGGCATCAGCATCAATCGCGATATACCTCGGAAATTTGCGAATTTCAGCCATCACTGCCTCGATTTCAGGATAGTTGGGAATATTAACAAACGGTGTCGTATTGGTCACCAAATAGCCAGTTTCTGACAAATAAGGCAGATAACGCAACGATTCCATCGGTTCAACAGAAAGAATCAAATCAGCAGTTCCTCCGGGAATTAAATCGGAGGCAATGGGTTGATCGGAAATACGCATATGAGAATACACCGCCCCACCCCGCTGGCTCATTCCGTGAGTTTCTGCTTGCTTAATAAGCAGATTGTCTGACAAGGCTGCTTCTCCCAGTGCAGTAGCAATGGATAAAATACCTTGTCCTCCAACGCCTGCCAATATAATGTCTGATTTCATAATTGTATTGTTTATGATTTATTGTAGAGACGCCATGCATGGCGTCTCTACCACTGTTTGTCCTGTATGATTATTTTTTATTTCGTTTCCGGCTACTGGCACGCTGGATACACTCACGACGTGGAATAATAACCGAAACACCATTGTATGCAAATTCTTCCCGAAAAATACGAACCATTTCTTCGTGATTTTTCCGTAGGGGAACAATGGTGTGAATGTGAGCCGGATCGACTCCAACTCCAATACAAATCGATTCAATTTTCCCGAATGCCGATGAATCCTGTCCGCCAGTCATCGATATGGATTCGTTGTCGGAAATAACAACGGTAATACTTGATCTCTCATTTACTGCATCGAGCAAACCAGTAATTCCGGAGTGTGTAAATGTTGAATCGCCAATCATGGCAACCGACGGAATTAAACCAGCATCGGCAGCTCCTTTGGCCATGGTAATTGAAGCGCCCATATCAACACATGACGAAATAGTTTCGTAAGGGGGAAGGGCGCCCAACGTATAGCAGCCAATATCGGAGAAAACGCGCCCTTTTGAATAATCTGCTAAGGCTTCGTTCATAGCAAGATAAGCATCCTGATGACCACAACCTGCACACAGAGCTGGTGGACGGTTGACTACGACTTCCGGAATATTGAAACCTTCAAACATCTCTTTTCCGAGTGCTTTGGCAATTAAATCAGGATTCAATTCACCATCGCGAGGCAGTGTTCCGTCCAAACGTCCTTTAATCGGCGTTCCATTTGAGAAGAAGCCTTTCAGCATTTCTTCGACCATTGGGGCACCTTCTTCCAGAACCAGAATTTCATCGCATTCCCTATTGAGCCGATTGATGTGATTTTCAGGCAACGGATACTGCGAAACTTTGACAACAGAAAAAGGACAGATTCCACCCGGAAAATGTTCCATGAGATAATTGTAGGCAATTCCACAGGCAACAATTCCTAAACTGTGATCCGTCCCTTCTTCGTAACGGTTATATTCTGATTCTTCTGAAAGTTTCAGAAATAAGGACTGACTTTCGAGCAATCCTTTGTATTTGCGGCGTGCAATGGCCGGCAACAAAATAAACTGACGCGGATCGGTAGGCATGACCAATTCGTTTTCGGGCAAAACCTCTTTACGGGCAACACCAGCCCTGGAATGAGCCAGACGAGTGGTAATCCGAAGCATTACCGGCACTTTGGTCAGTTCAGACAACGCAAATCCATCACGTGCCATATCGTAAGCTTCTTGCTGCGATGATGGTTCCAACACCGGAATCATGGCAAATTTACCATAGAAACGCGAATCCTGTTCATTCTGAGAAGAGTGCATCGACGGATCATCAGCAACAGTAACTATTAGTCCTCCGTTCACTCCCGTCATTGCAGCATTTACAAAAATATCGGCGGCAACATTCAATCCTACATGTTTCATGCACGACATGGCTCGTTTCCCTGCATACGACATTCCCAACGCGGTCTCAAGAGCTGTTTTCTCATTTGCCGACCATTTGCGATGAATATTTCGTTCTTCAGCTATCGGATTTTCCTGTATGAATTCAGTTATTTCGGTGGACGGAGTTCCAGGATAAGAATAGACACCAGACATTCCACCATCGATGGCGCCCTGTCCGATGGCCTCTACCCCCAGAAACAAATGCTTGTGCATAGTCAATAATTTTAGTTTCAAGAATCGAACCCAAAATTAGTTCATTCATATTTGAAAACAACTGCATTTATCTTGTTTTGAGAAAAAGGATCAAATTTAGATTAGTTTTAAAAATGAACTGAAAACTAAAGCACCGAAACAAAATAAACAATGATAACAACAAAAAATAGAATTCGTGGAATGCCTATGTTAATTGGGATTTCTAAAAAAAGTAAAGCATCCTTAAAATATATTCGTACTTTATTGTCTTTATATATAAACAAACTGCTTTATGCGGTGTTAGTGAGAATGATAGTGTTTGAAATTCTAACTAAAATAAAAGCCAATGAACACAAATTTTACATTCAGAACCTACAGTTTTTTAGCCACTATTTTTATTTTGGCTTTATCACTGAATCTAAAAGCACAAACTTCTCACGATGTAACTGCCTCGGGCTCCAGTTTTTCTCCTTCAAATCTAACAATTACTGTTGGTGATGAAGTTGTATGGACAAACACCGGGGGATCGCATAACGTAGATGGGCTAATATCGAAATTTCCATCTAATCCGGAATCATTTGGCAACGCGGTCGGAACCGGGTGGACATACAAGTTCACTTTTAATACAGCTGGCACATATGATTATCAATGTGATATACACGGTGCAATGGGAATGGTAGGCAAGATTACAGTCAACCCGAAACAGGCAACCGGACCATTTACACTTACAGTTAATTTTACGGGCATGACTCCTCATGTTGGGGAAAACCTTTGGTTGGCTGTTATTGATCAGGCTTCAAAAATAGAAATTGGAAGGGTTAAAAAAAGTGTAACTTCTGCTGCGTTTTCAATCGATGTCGCAGGAATTGAATCAGGCAAATCTTACAATGTCGATTTTTTTGCTGACCACAATAAAAACGGAGTTTATAATGTTTCACCGGTAGACCACAGCTGGCGATTGCAACTAAATAATGTAACTGGGAACTCAGTGCTTAACTTTGCACACAATACAACATTTACCGATATCGTCTGGAAAAACAAACTCACAGTTCACTTCACTGGGATGACTCCCCATTTAGGCGAAAAAATAACCCTTTTCCTGAAACAGATAGACGTTGGAATTTATCGGGATACTGTAATTGTTCCAGTAGTTGCAGCGGCTACATTTGACATCAATTCATTTAAGATTAAACCTGGGATATCGTACAACATAGATTTTTATGCCGATCACAACAAGAACGGAACATATAATACGCCGCCTACCGATCACGCCTGGAGAATTCCGCTTCTCAATGTGAAAGGTGATTCCCTTATAAACTTTGTACACAATACTACGTTTACTGATATTTTCAGTACCACATCAAACGAAAGCCTAATAAGCGATTCAAAAGATTTACGTTTGTATCCTAACCCGGCGAGCCAATACGTTCAGGTTCTACTTCCCAAGAACTCTTCTACGATTGATTTTATAAAGATATTTTCCATTACTGGAGCGGCAATTGATGAAAAGACCTATTCCGATAATCAGGAGTCACTGCGTTTCGATATTAGTCAATTAAAAAACGGAATCTATTTTATGGAAATTAGTAGTGGAAATCAGCGAAATGTATTGAAGTTTATTAAGCAATAACTTATATTGTATTTTACAATGAAAAGGCCTTCCTAATAAATCGAGGAAGGCCTTTTCTATTTCTTAAGCTTCTGAATTAAAAATAGAATTTCATTAATTGGTACTAGTCACAATTCTATTCAGTCTAACTTTTCTTCTTCTTCCGTACTGTTTTTGCCCAAGCAGTAATACTTCCAATATTCTCAGGTGTAAGAGCCAATTCAGGACGTCTTTTTACCATACCTTCTGGAGGCATTGTTTTATTGACAACTTGCTTGACTATTTGTTTACCCGCCAATACTCGTTCTTTTTTCTTGAGTTTATCCCAATCAGAAAAATTCAACATAGTCTTCGACTTTCCATTACTCTGATCGGAATGACATCCAACACAAGACGTTTTAAAGATACCGGATACACTCTCCGGGAAAGCAGCTAACGTTTCCTGTTGAGTTTTCTTTTGGCAATAAGCATTATCAGGAGATAAAACAAATGCCAGAAAAGCTGAACCAAGAATTGCAACTGCAAACAAGCGTGATACATTTTTCATTTTGTAAAGATTTATATGTAAATACTATTTAAAGACTCAAAATACTTCGGAAAAATATTTCTATTTAATTAAACATGTTCAACAATAATTCGGACAAAAAGTTTTAAAATGTTGTTAAGATTCTTCAATAAAATCGGGTATATCTATTTCGAATTTACTAATGTCGAAATTCTACTTCATTCATAATATACACACCCTGTCAAACATCATATCTTTAGATCCTAATTTTTGGGTATTTTGGAGCTTTATAAGTCGAACTTTGAAATCTAGAAACATTAATTTCAATCCATATGATCAAAAATTTTATTTTTATTTTAGCCTGTGTTGTTATGATTTCAGCATGCCAACCAACCGAAAAGAAACCAATGATTGCAGCTCCTTCAGGAATTACAGAAAGTACCATTGCGGATGCAATTAAATCAATTGATGACAAGATTACCGGAACTAAATCGGAATTGATCGAAAAAGGAGTCAGGCATGCTGCTTCACTATGGCGCGACAATGACGGAACTCCGGAAGATTTTATCAAATTCTGTAGTGAAAATTATATCGCCGATCCGGCTAAAAAGGAAGCTTCATTTTATCGATTCTCAGAATATCTGGAATCGTTGAACGGACATTTTAATAAACTTAGCCTTGATATGCAGGAAAATGTTCAGCTTAAAAAGGGTGAAGTACTGCCTATTGATGCACAATTTGCAGCTTACAATCCCGGAGCTCACATGATCAACGACTTTTATGACAATAAAATCGCCTTTATTGTTGCTCTAAACTTCCC
>Ga0302296_1003212_pt1 | contig 10609 bp, 9 predicted proteins | sample III_Fen_N3_1_FD_194546 | JGI IMG/M metagenome (GOLD analysis project Ga0302296, IMG submission 194546) | Peat permafrost microbial communities from Stordalen Mire near Abisko, Sweden - III_Fen_N3_1 | ecosystem: Environmental > Terrestrial > Soil > Wetlands > Permafrost | place: Sweden: Abisko... | reverse complement strand
TCTATGCTGATTTCGTTATTGTCAATATAGGCAATACAGCCATCTATAACCTCGCTCAGGTTATGGGGCATCATATTGGTTGCCATACCTACAGCAATACCACTAGCTCCATTGATGAGCAAATTCGGTATTTTGGAAGGAAGTACAGTCGGTTCTTCCAATGAGTCATCGAAATTCGGTTGAAAATCAACAGTCTCTTTTTCCAAATCGTCGAGCATTTCTTCAGCGATCTTGCGCAAACGGGCTTCCGTATAACGCATTGCCGCCGGACTATCACCGTCAACCGAACCGAAGTTTCCTTGTCCGTCGACTAACGGATAACGCAATGACCACTCTTGTGCCATACGAACCATTGTGTCATACACCGAACTGTCACCATGCGGGTGATACTTACCTAAAACCTCACCAACGATACGAGCGGACTTTTTATGCGGACGATTGGAGTAAACACCCAAATCCTGCATACCGTATAATACACGGCGGTGAACAGGTTTGAAGCCGTCACGAACATCTGGAAGTGCACGCGATACAATTACCGACATCGAATAATCGATGTACGCCGATTTCATTTCATCTTCGATGTTAATCTGGATTATTCTTTCTCCATCTGCCATCTTGTCATTGTTTTAAATTAAGCACGAAAATTGTGTGCAAAAAGCAAGGCTCGAAATTAGCTTTTTATATCCTACGAAAAAGAGGGGTAAAAGGCTTTTTACTAACAAAAAGTGGTGTAAAAATGCTGTTTCGATGTACTTATTAACATTTCAAGCGTTTATATATTTGTAGGGTGCGGAAAGTGGCTCTGCGTAACAAGACAAAAGCAATTCAATCGATCATGAAAACTCAACGAAGTTGGATTTAGTGTATTTTTGAAGAGCACAACAACAACAGAATATGGAAGCAAAATTTTCTCCGCGTGTAAAAGATGTGTTGAGTTTTAGTCGGGAAGAGGCGTTGCGGTTGGGCAATGATTTTATCGGAGTGGAACATTTCTTATTAGGAATTCTGCGCGAAGGTGAAGGCAATGCGGTAAAAATCCTCACGGGCTTTAATCTCGATTTGACACAACTCAAAAAAGAATTGGAAAAACAACTCCTCGAAACCGCAAAATCTTCGGTGGTGACAGGAGCCAATATTCCGCTGGTCAAACAAGCGGAACGATTATTGAAGATAACTTACTTAGAGGCGAAATTATTCAAGAGTCCTGTAATCGGTACGGAACATTTGTTACTTTCGATGCTCAAAGATGAAGATTCCGTGGTTTGCAGAACTTTAAGCAAGTACGGTGTGAATTATAATACGGTAAAAGACGAATTAGACGATATGCTAGACGAAAACAACATACCAAGAGCAGAGCTGCCAGGGTCGGCAGACGACGAAGATCAAACGTTCGGAGCAGGTCAGCGAAAAGCAGCCGATCCGAAATCAAAAACGCCGGTACTCGATAATTTCGGTCGCGATTTGACCAAAATGGCTGAAGCCGGAAAATTGGACCCTATTGTTGGTCGTGAACGTGAAATTGAACGCGTAAGCCAGATTTTATCACGCCGCAAGAAAAACAATCCTATCCTTATCGGTGAACCGGGGGTTGGGAAAAGTGCTATCGCTGAAGGATTGGCATTACGCATCGTTCAACGAAAAGTATCACGCGTCTTATTTAATAAGCGTATCGTGTCGTTGGATTTGGCTTCATTGGTTGCCGGTACAAAATACCGTGGTCAGTTTGAAGAACGTATGAAAGCTGTAATGGCCGAAATCGAAAAGAATCCGGATATCATTTTGTTCATCGACGAAATTCACACCATTATCGGTGCGGGTGGAGCAAGTGGTTCATTGGATGCATCCAACATGTTTAAGCCGGCTTTGGCTCGTGGTGAGATGCAAGCTATCGGTGCAACTACATTGGATGAATACCGCCAGTACATCGAGAAAGACGGTGCGTTGGAACGTCGTTTCCAAAAAGTACTGATCGAACCGACTACAATGGAGGAAACGATTCAGATTCTGAACAATATTAAAGAGCGTTACGAAGATCACCACATGGTGACGTATACTGACGAAGCACTTGCTGCTTGTGTACGTTTAACCGAGCGTTACATCACTGATCGTCACTTGCCGGATAAGGCGATTGACGCGTTGGACGAAGTAGGTTCACGTGTGCATTTGACCAACATTCACGTTCCTCAGGAAATCATCGACATAGAAGGTGAGATTGAAGCGTTGAAGGAGCAGAAAAATGAAGTGATCAAAACACAACAATACGAGAAAGCTGCTGAGTTGCGCGATTCTGAACGCAAGTTGCAAGATCGTTTGGAAGAAGCCAAAAAGAAATGGGAAGATGATTCCAAAGCACAACGCGTAACCGTTACCGAAGAACATGTTGCCGAAGTAGTTTCGATGATGTGCGGTATTCCGGTAACACGTGTTGCTCAAACCGAAATGGGCCGTTTGGCTACTATGGGTGAGGAATTGCGCGGAAAAGTGATCGGTCAAGATGATGCGGTTGAAAAAGTGGTGAAAGCCATTCAACGTAACCGCGCCGGATTGAAAGATCCGAACAAACCAATCGGTTCATTCTTCTTCCTCGGGCCAACAGGTGTGGGTAAAACGCAATTGGCGAAAGTCTTGGCGAAATACTTGTTCGATACCGAAGATGCATTGATTCGCATCGATATGTCGGAATACATGGAGAAATTCTCAATCTCTCGTTTGGTGGGAGCGCCTCCGGGATATGTTGGTTATGAAGAAGGAGGTCAGTTGACTGAGAAAGTGCGTCGTAAACCATATTCCATCGTATTGTTGGATGAGGTAGAGAAAGCGCATCCGGATGTATTCAACTTGTTGCTTCAAGCGTTGGATGACGGACACATGACGGATGGTTTGGGTCGTAAAATCGATTTCAAAAACACCATTTTGATAATGACTTCTAACATCGGTGCACGTCAGTTGCAAGATTTCGGAACAGGAGTAGGATTTGGTACACAAGCTCGCGTTGATTCACGTGCAGAAGATACCAAAGTTGTTATTCAGAATGCATTGCGTAAAGCATTTGCTCCTGAGTTCTTGAACCGTATCGATGATATGATTATTTTCCACTCATTGACACGTGAGAACATCCACAAAATCATTGATTTGGAATTGGTTAAGTTATTTGATCGTATCAAACAATTGGGCTATTCTGCCACAATGACAGATAAAGCAAAAGATTTCATCGTAGACAAAGGATACGACGAAAAATTCGGTGCTCGTCCATTGAAACGTGCGATTCAGAAATACATCGAAGATCCGTTGGCGGAAGAAATCATCAAAGCGAACTTACAGCAAGGTGATTCCATTCAAATCGATATCGATGATTCTAACTTGGCATTGAAAATTTCGATTGAAAAAGGCACTACAAAGCCTGCTAAAAAATAATAGTTTCAACTTTTAATAAGAAAGGCTTCTCTTCGGAGGAGCCTTTTATGCTTAAGTATGAGAAAAATCAGTTGTTTTTTGTCCGTTTTTCTTGCGTTTTCCCTTCACGCAAGTGTTGATATGACACGTGTAAATGCGGAATTATTCATCCATCAACCGTTAACTGATTTGGCGGTAATTACCGAAAACAATGCCGCGCTTAAAGAACAATGGGTGCGTTCGTTGTTTGATCGCGATATCCTCAATCATGAAGGAACGAAGGCGTTTTCTCCTACGGCTCAATTCAGCACCTATTATGCCGATTTTCAGAACCGCTTTCGCTTGATTGATCTGAATCACGACGGTACACCTGAATTGGTATTTGAAGGTTTTGTAAGCAAAGATGATGAAAAAGAGCATGTCGAGATTTTTCTTTCCGTTAATAATGAACTGACGCGTATTTACGATGAAATTGGTCATATATTGGCGTATAAAATTCACCCGAATACCAAGGAAGTGTTGCTTTATCATCACCAATATCCTTGTTGCTTGAATGCATCGCACAATCTCAATCGTTTGCGCTTGGTCGAGGGAAAAATGCAGGCCGTGAAACGCTATTTTTTAGGAAGAGAGGCAGGTGATATGAAAGGCGTATTCTTTCCGAAGAAAAGCAACTTCCCCACTAAATTAAGAGTAACAAAAAAGAAAGTAGAATTGCGCTGGTCGGGTTCAGTTATTGCTAAAAATGCTTGGATCAGACGTGTTCCGTCAAATGTAATCGCACCCTACAAAAAAGGTTCGCTCTATAAAGTTCTAGCCGAAGAAAATGGCTGGTTGTTTGTGCGCATGCAAACCGCCCCTGAAATCGGAGAAAACAAAGTGGTAAACCCAAGTAACCTGCAGGAAACTGCTGTGTATGGTTGGTTAGAGAAGCGGAAGTTGTGATTCTTTTTTGACATATGGCGTCCCGTGGGGACAAAATATGGTAGAAAAGATCAAGCGGACAATGTTTTATCTAAACATGTTTTGAGCAATCGTGCATCCCATTGCCCGACTCAATCCTTCCTCATACGTATTAATTATAATCTGTCAATAACCAATCGTTTACCAGCAATTCGTGTTCTGAAAAGAATTGCTCCATGGCAATATCGGCTTCTGATTGTTCTCCCGGAACGCGTTTTTCTATCTGCTGGAATGTACGTTGAATGGTATCCAAAATACTGGAGTTCATTAAAATCATTGAGGTAGATGTATCGAATTTGTATCCGTGGAATACGTCAATGATCCGTTGCCTGTCTTGAGCTTCGCGCGGCAGTAGTTTATCCTTTTTTGAAAGCTCGTTAAAAAAAGGTAGTAATTTGGCACTCAATTCAATGAAATGTCGCAATACAACTGTCGCATCATTGACCTGCTGGATAGCCCCGCTTTGCATAATGCTTCGTTTGATGAGTCTTTTTTCCATGACCGAATAGTTTTGAACCTACTCTAAAGACGACTTCCGCTTCCAATAGGTTGTAAAGTAAGTTCCTTGGTTTAGCAAACTGACTTTCCTGTTGAGCGAAAGGCAGATTTAAACGATTAGCGGGTATTGGTGATTGATTAAAAAGTAGACTTCAGATAGTTAATCGGGAACAATTTGCCAGTTGTATTCCAAATCGTAATAGGTGATTGTTGAGTATTGACGAATGGCCAGAAACGCAATGTATCCGGCATTGGCAAACAGACTGTAAATACCGATTTTTAAAATGACGGGATCTTCCCCCAAAATGATAGCAGGTGATTTCTCTAGTGATTGATTGAAAAATCCGCTAACCATTGAATAAATGAGTGATGTAGCTCCAATGTATTGCGTCACCCGGAAAAAATCTTCGACTTCATCTCCGTGCTTTGATTCAGCTTTCACGTGCTTTTTAAAATAACGCTCAGGGTGTGTCGCATAATAAAAGCCGATGTTGGTAACGGAATCCAGCAAAAATTGGTAAACGGAATCGGTACTTTTTCCATCAACAAAATAAGCGTGAAAAGTGATGAGCGAATCCATTAATTGAACGACCTCACCACGGTAAAACACACTGTCAATCTCAACTCCAAAGATGCGATCGATCGTCAATTCGGCAGTCTTATTATTCTTTTCGCGATGGATCAATGAAATAGAACCTCGGATCTCTTTATCTGAAAGAGAATCAGTGACAAATCCGATTGAATCTGATGAAGCAAGTTGTGCAAAAAGCATTGAATGAACCAACAAAGCGAGTAGGAGGCAGACTGATTTCATGGTTACAAAAACGACCGAGATCATCCATTATTGTGCAACCAATTGTAGCGATGAAGCAGAATCGAATCGCTATATTTGCACCAAAATTCAGCACATGGAAATTCTCAACGGTAAACAAACGTCTGAAATCATCAAAAAAGAATTGGCGGTTCTTGTGAAGGAACGAAAAGCCGAAGGACGTAAAATCCCGCATTTGGCTGCTATTCTGGTTGGGAACGACGGTGGTTCGGTGAGTTACGTGAATTCAAAAGTGAAAGCTTGCGAGGAAATCGGGTTTGAAAGCACTTTGATTCGTTACGATGATTCGGTTTCGGAAGAAGTGTTGCTCAACAAAGTAAAAGCCCTCAATGAAGATAAAAGCATCGATGGTTTTATTGTGCAATTGCCGCTTCCAGAGCATATTGATGAGATGAAAGTGACGTTGGCAATCGATCCTAAGAAAGATGTAGACGGTTTTCACCCGATCAATGTTGGGAACATGATGTTGAATCTTCCCGGCTTTGTGCCTGCCACTCCTGCCGGAATTGTGGAATTGTTAAGACGCTACAATATCGAAACTTCGGGTAAAAATTGTGTGGTGGTTGGTCGAAGTAATATTGTGGGTACACCTTTGAGTTTGTTGCTGGGTCGTAATACCGATATGGGAAATTGTACCGTAACATTGGTGCATTCGCGTTCGGAAAACATCCGTGAAATTTGCAACCAAGCCGATATTTTGGTGGCTGCTGTTGGGGTTCCGGGGTTTATTACTGCTGATATGGTAAAAGAAGGTGCCGTTGTAGTTGACGTAGGAACAACACGTGTTACCGATCCTTCACGTGAACGTGGATGGCGTTTGGCGGGCGATGTAGCGTTTGATGAAGTTGCTCCGAAATGTTCCTACATTACACCTGTTCCTGGTGGAGTAGGACCGATGACCATAGCGTCATTGATGATAAATACCTTAAAAGCAATGGAGCTAAAAGGAAAATAAGCTATATTTGAAAAACGATTTTACAAGATAAAGATGAGAAAATTACATGTTTTTGCTTCAGCGTTGATAGTTGCCATTTTGTTGGCTTCTTGTGGTGTTGCCGGTAACGGTTTTGGTGGTTCATCCATTCAAAAACGAAAGTATACGAAAGGTTTTTACCACAATAAGAATCACGGTTTCAAAACTTCTGATGATAAAGTAGCCAAAGGTGAATTAATGCCTCAGGAAGAAGAAGCAAATGAAACTTCTGTTGCGTCTTTAGAGAAAAAAACGGTGCAAACAACGGTTCTTCAGTCTGATAAAACAATCAAAAGTGATCAAACTCAGCAACCACAACGTTCCGATGAAAAATCAACTCAAAAGAAGAAAGTAACTTCTACCAAGAAAGAAGTAAAATCAACGCCTGTGCGTCAACGCAAACAACGTGAGCATGAGTATTATGTTCCGATGAAAGAAAAAGCTTCCATGCAAAAGATGGCTGCTCAAGGTTCTTCAGGTGGAGCAATGTTGGTGTTGTTGGTTATTTTGGCAATTATTATTCCACCGCTTGCAGTAGGGATTTTTGAAGGAATTACAACACGTTTTTGGATCGATTTGATTTTAGCCATTGTTGGTTTCGGAATCGGTTTCGCTTTGTTTGGCGGAGGATTGGCTTGGTTGTGTGGTTTGGCTGCTGTGATCTACGCACTGCTGATTGTACTAGAAGTAATCTAGAACGATTAAGATATTTTGAAAATGAAAGGAGTCTGAAAAGACTCCTTTTTTTTGTACTATTAATAATCTGTATTTTAAAGCTTACACTGTTTCTTAATCGGAATTGTTAAGCTTCAAAATCTCATAATGAACAATCTTGGGAAATACCGTATTCACATTGATAGAAAAGACTACCCGAGCAATAGGATTCATTTGTTGATCAGTAAATAGGATAACTGATTGCATGAGATCATCAGCAGATTCTTCTTGTTCGATAACAGCTTCACATGAACCGATTTTCTGAAGTATTTCTTGAATTGCTGTTAAATCAGAAAGAGCCGTTTTGAAAAGTTTCGGATCATCAAAGTTGACCCCAATTTCAGCTACCGTTCCGCGCAATAGGTCATTGGAAGCTCTGTTTACAATGTATTCGCCCATTTTCACCTTATCAGCGTATTCACTCTCAATGGCTTGTTCTTTCGACTTTCGGTACTCTTTCATAAACTCATCCACATCTGTCAATGGCCTGCTAGTCAAATGCGGACAAAAGCTTAGTGCATTGTAAACTACTGCTTGAGCAATTTTCCAATCAATCACCGTCATACTTGAATCGGGATATTTTTCGCGCATTTTGAGTTCTGCTTCCACAAACCATTTGTGTTTGTTGTACAAAATCCGGTCATCGCAATTGGTGATCACCAACTTCCAATCTTCCGATTCGATGTACTTGAATTCGTCTTTGGCACAAGCACAAAATGACGATTGTAAATCGGAGATTTCGTCTTTATCTGTTTTATAAAAATCAGCATTGTTTTCACAAGAAGTGATGAGGATGGCCGAAACAAATACGGCAAATAGGTGTTTAATTGTCATGCTCTAGAGTCTTTCCAGCGGTGTTTTTACTCCATCAACCAGAGAATAACACGCCAATTTATCTTTAAATACGGATGATTTGAAAATGGAGCTATTGAGTAACATTCGCACACATTCTTGAATTCCTTCTGCAATAGACGGATGCGGGTGAATCAATTCGGCAATTACATGAATTGGCATATCCAATTTTATAAGCAAACCAATTGCTTGAATGGCAGTTGAAGCATGTTCGCCAACGGCACGCATTCCCAAAATTTTCATTTCTGAATCGTTGGTGACAATGATTTTAAAGAATCCTTGTGTTTTACGCATGGCAATGGCGCGGGCAATCACCGAGTAATCGATTTTTACGATTTTCACGGGAATGTTTTTCTCGAGGCAATATTGCTCATTAAAACCTACGGCCGCCACTTCGGGTTGTAAGAACATTATGGTGCAGATATTGTCGTAATTCAAGCGTTCATTGACACTACCGAAAGCTAATTCCACGGCATGTCGCGCTTCAATTTCGCCCATGTTTACCAACGCAATTCTACCGGAAACATCGCCTACAGCATAGATATGAGGAATATTTGTAATGGTATCATCGTCTCCGATATGAACTCCTCTTTTCGACATCATCACTCCGGCAGCTTCCAAGTTCAATTGCTCTACATTTGGAATTCGACCGATAGACAACAACGCTTTTTCAACCTGAATGGTTTCGCGTTTCCCATCAGGATATGAGAGTTCGTATTCCACATGATCACCGCGGTTTTCTAGACGTTCCAATTGAGCATTGTGATGAATAGTGACTCCCTTTTTTTCTAAGTTTTCACTAACAATAGTCGAAATATCAGAATCTTCAAAAGGCAAAATGCGATCTTGCCGATCAATGATGTATACTTTGGTTTTTCCTAAATTGGAAAAAATAGTAGCGTATTCACAACCGATAACGCCGGCACCAACAATCACAAGGCTTTTCGGGTAGTCGGTAAGGTGTTCAATGCCATCACTGGTAAAAATGGTTCGTTCATCAACGTTAACATTTTCCATTTTTCGGGGTCTGCTTCCGGTAGCTACAATAATGCGCTCACCGTACACGATCCGTTTTTCGCCGTCGTGTAGAATCTCAATTTCGTGATCGTTAATGAATCGTCCTATTCCACGGTGGTAGGTGAGTAGCTTCTTCATTGTTTCGGTTTGAAGCAATTTCAGGTGACAGGAATATTGAAATTTCCGTTCAAAAACAGCTTCATCAACCGTAGCGCTTACATCCGACCAGTTGAGATAGAATTTCTCACGGCCTTTGCCTTGTATTGTATCATTTACACTGGCTACTTTTTGAGAAATTTCCCACAGCGTTTTAGATGACAGTGCGCCATTGTATACTCCAGCTCCGCCAACGCGTTCTCGTTCAATTAAACAAACACGCTTTCCATAATCTATAGCCCGCATAGCGGCTGCATAACCTGCCGGACCTCCTCCAATGACCACCAAGTCAAAACGTTCTTCTGTCATATTCAACGAATATAGTAAGATCATGCTAATTGCGTGCCAACAACTATTAATTTTACAGTATGAAATATGCATCCCTTTTACAGCAAGCACTAGCAGATAAAGAAGTGTATCAAAAGTTGATTCAGCGATTGAAAAAAGTCAATCCAAGAAAATTGGATGAACTTTTTCACCAAGAGCATACGCAAGTATTTAAAAAAATCGATTGTCTCACGTGCGCTAACTGTTGTAAAACCACAAGTCCTATTTTCAGAGATATTGATATTCGTAGATTATCCAAACGATTGCGTCTTTCAGAAGCAACTTTCATTGCTCAATACCTTCGCATGGATTCGGATGGAGATTACGTATTAACCACAGCACCCTGCCCGTTTTTAGGAGCAGATAATTACTGTGGAGTTTATGAAGATCGACCTTTAGCTTGCCGTGAATACCCGCATACGGATCGTAAAAACATGTATCAGATTTTGGATCTCACACGCAAAAACATGGAAGTATGCCCTGCAGTGAGTCAAATAATGCAAACTATTTCAAAAAAAACAGTCTGAAATTTACAACCATTTTGTAAATTTCACGTCAAAGAGGGGACTCTAAGATTGCGCGATGTTAAAAAAAACTACTCTTACCATATTGCTACTGAGCGTTTTTAGTACGACAATACTAGCTCAACGGGGCAAAAACGGTAGTTATACCGTAATTACAGCCAATACTCAAATCAACGCATATACTTCCGTTACAGCTAATGCAGCTGTAAATGCTACTGCAATTACGGTGGCTAGCAATACACTTACCAGTGGCGTACTAACGACTGCACTTGCTCCGGGTGATTTGATCATGATTATTCAAATGCAAGGAGCAACCATGGATGTGGATGTTACACCAGGAGCACCGGTTGCTTCCGGAGG
>Ga0302296_1003210_pt1 | contig 10610 bp, 9 predicted proteins | sample III_Fen_N3_1_FD_194546 | JGI IMG/M metagenome (GOLD analysis project Ga0302296, IMG submission 194546) | Peat permafrost microbial communities from Stordalen Mire near Abisko, Sweden - III_Fen_N3_1 | ecosystem: Environmental > Terrestrial > Soil > Wetlands > Permafrost | place: Sweden: Abisko... | reverse complement strand
ACTTGAATTTATTGCTCGTTTCAGCGCCAACGTGGCGAAATCGAAACAAACAACCAGCCGCAAGAAGATGATCGAAAAGCTGAAAATCGAAGAAATTGAGCCTTCTACCCGCCGTTATCCGGGAATCATTTTCCAACAGGAACGTGCAACCGGCGACCGGGTGCTAAACATCGAAAACCTCTCCTTTGTTCAGGATGGCGAAGTATTGTTTAAAGACATTTCGTTTACCATTGAACGCGGCGACAAAGTGGTGTTTTTGGCTAAAGAAGCCCGCGCCGTTACGGCATTCTTCAAAATCATTAGTGGTGAATTAGTGCCAACAACCGGAACTATCGACTGGGGTGTTACCATTACTTCAGCTTACTTACCTTCAGACAATACCGAATTTTTCACGAAGAATGAAACGTTGTACGAATGGTTGGGAAATTATTCAACCGATACGAGCGAAAACTTTCTACGTCAATACCTTGGTAAAATGTTATTCTCGGGCGACGATCTTCAGAAAAGTGCTAAAGTGCTTTCAGGAGGAGAAAAAATGCGTTGCATGATTGCCCGTATGATGCTGGCACACCCGAACACCGTTATTTTGGATCACCCAACCAACCATTTGGATATGGAGTCGATTCAGGCTTTCAATAACAACATGAAAACTTATCCCGGACAGGTCTTAATGGCGGGTCATGACCACGAGTTCATCGAATCAGTTTGCTCTCGTGTTATTGATCTTACGCCTCACGGGGCCATCGACAAATACATGGACTTTGAAGATTACCTGACTGACGAAAAAATTAAAGCTCTGCGCGAAGAAAAATACAAATAATCAGAACCTGTCATCCTGAGCCTCTGGCACTGTTTCATTGGAATCGATCTGCTCCGGAGGAGCAAAATATTTATAGAAAGAATAAATAGATGTTGATAATCGTCCGACAGAAATAGTCGAACAAAGCTTTGGCCTACTTTCGGACGGAACAACACAGGTCTTCAATAAAGTATATTTCGTACCAACGGCACTCAGGGCGACGCGGCTAATCATTGTTCTATAAATATTTTGTGCCTCTGGCACTGTTTCAATGGAATAGACCTGCCCGAAGAGGCTGGAATGTTTTACGGGTATACGATGATTGGACTATTCTATTTTTCCAACCGGTATTAATCAACATTTCTGGAAAAGTACCATTTAAAACCTACCAAAACGAATAACACAAAAAGTACGAAAAAGAAAATATTCATCAGTAAACTTTTTGTCACTGAAAAGAAATCGGTCAATTGAATCACAAACTCTGTTACAGTTGGATATTTCAGCAGCATAGTCATAACGCCAACATTCTCAAGATAATCGAACCACGACGCAAAAACAGGAAGCAGACACAGGTACATGAGTTTGCCTTTCAAACTGTTAATCTTATTCAACAAAAAACCGATTAATAAACAATTTCCAAAGGCAAAAATAAAAGGAAAAAACAGGTCGAGAGGAATTTGATGGAGTAAATAAGTATGTCGACCTTCAGTACCCAGGGTAGATAAAAGTTTCATTACATATTCAGAACTATACCCAAACGGCATCATATTAAAAGTGTTCATTCCTCCAGTGAATTTTGACACACTGGGAATGGAGACCAAAAGGATAAAAGCATATATCAAATAGGTAATACTAACCCAGATCAGCACTCTCTTTCCTTTAATATGACGATATATAAACTCTTTAAAATAAAAATCAATCCTTCTGGTCAATCCTGCCATGATAAATTAAAAAATTGTTAGAACCTTATTTTAATAGCAACCTTCCTGAACGAGTAAGATTCTAATTTAATTTAAGTGCAACAATGTACAAATTCTAATAATTCAATTCACTAAGTAGAAGAAAAAAAAATGAGCTGTGGTTTTTATAATTTTAAAGCTTAAAGTGAAGCAAACTGTTCTTCTATTTTGCAAGATGAAGGTATTCTTTATACCATTCTTTTAGGAGTGAATTTTTGGGGCTACTAAAACTAAACAGAACATAAAGTTATTTTGAATAAATGAACCATGTATAGTTGGCGCCAGTATTGATTGAACCGTTCCATGGTTTGGCTACAAAAAGCAATTAAATTTTACAATACTTAAAACTTCATTCAAAACTAGGTCATCACTTTTTGAATAGTGATGACCGTAGTTTTGACTTTAAGAATTGGCAACTTTGTCGTAACAAAAACACCTATCAACCTGCATTTCAATGGGTTTTTACATTTTTTAACTGCCAGCAATAGTAATATATTACTGATAAGCTGAAAATAGCAAAAACATAAAACTTATTATTTTGGGGTTCAATCGTCCAGACGTACTGTTTGATCACGCGAAACGGTGGTTTGATAATCGGAGCAAATATTAACGACTTTTCGTATCAATTATTCTTTCCGATGTTCATAAATTTATTCACGAAGATTTGAAATCCTGACAATTCAAACACTCTTCGCAAATGAATGTTGAATTACTAAATCTGTGGAAAAGGGGAAAAAATATGATTTGTAAATTTTCTGAAAAGTAGCATTGTTGCAAATTAAGAGCTTATTAGAAATTACAATAAAAATAAATTCCCATATTTTTCGCAATTCTTTAAAAAAAACCAAAAATAATGAAGACGATCTTCACCTTTATCGCCATGTTCTTTTTTTGCCTGCCTGGTATTGCTGGTTCTCAAACAGCAAACCACAAAACACCGGCAGAAGCAAAAACCGCAGCAACTGGTGTCAGCGATATAAATGCGAATAAAAACTCTTCCAATTACGCCATTAACATCAATGGACCGCAAAATCTGGTGATCCTTACTACCGATTCATTAAAGTTACAAACAACCAAAACCTTACCTAATAATACAAATGCCAGCAACACCATTGACATTAATGGGCAAGGAAATACAGTTGCTATAAGCCAGAATACTAAAAACAACAAAGTAGTTATTTCTCAAAACGGGAATAACAACAGCGTTAAGATATCACAATCCAGTAATCAACCATAAAAAATAAAGAAAGGAGGTTATTGCGATTTTGTTGAAAAAGGGGTTTTTCTAAAATCATATACTAACAATACAAGTTTTATTTTATTCATTAATTATTAATTAAAAACCAAAAACAATCATGAAAAAGGTAAGTTTATTTTTAGGAATGGTGCTTGCTGCAAGCTTTGCAATGGCACAAAACACAGCAACCACAGTGCAAAATGGCGATGGAAATGGTGCAACCGTTTCTCAATCTGGAAGCAACACGGGTCTCGTGCAGCAGTTAAAAGGAAATGATAATGATGGAACAATTACTCAGGTCGGCGAAAATGATGCCACCATAGTTCAGGGTTTGACATCTTTAGCTGGTGTCATCTATTTAGGTCAAGAGATGACAGCAAGTAATAACGAAGCTTCTATATCACAAATTAACGGTAACGGAAATGATGGTGAAGTTTACCAGATGGGAAATAGAAATTATGGCAAAATTGACATTAAAGGAAGTGACAATATAGCGCAAATGCAGCAAGGTTGGTCTGGCTACAGTGGAGGACTTCAGACTTATGGTAGCTCAAATCGTTCTGTACTAACGCAAACCGGAAAAGATAACACTGCATATACATGGCAATATGGTGGAGTAGAAAAAGCTGCCGGTGTTTATGACAATGTCAATAATATTACTCAAACTGGAGATAATAACTTTGCAACGGTTGCACAGGGCTATGTTTATCCAAACAATAATAAGGGTATAACTCCTATTTATGGCGCTGACGTAACAGGGAACACGTCAAATATTACCCAGAACGGTGTAACAGATGGTGCTGGAAACATTGCCCGGTTTTTTCAATTAGGGAAACAAAACACGATCAGTCTTACCCAAACGGGGGAGCTTAATAAAGTTGGTGAATATACCACAGTTGATGGTGTGTCTTTAGATGGTTATTTTTATCAAAAAGGTAATGGAAACGAATTCACTGGAACTCAAACCGACGGAGCAACTCTTGATAAGACCAGTGCCCAATTAGGCAATGGTAACATGATTGATATGGAACAGGGAGAAGACGATTGGGCAGTAATTATCCAGGATGGTAATTTGAATGATGCATATTTGACTCAAAATGGTGGAGGTCAACATGCAACTATTATGCAATCAGGTAATAGCAATATGTCATCAGTTACTCAAGGTAACTAATAGTTCAGTTAAATAGCTTAAATGCAGGCAGGATTTTTACTTTTCTGCATTTAAGCATAAAAAACAAAAATCATGAAAAAGATAAGTTTAGTATTAGGTTTTGCCTTGATGGCAAGTCTGGTATTCGCCCAGAATACCGCAACGGTAAATCAATCTGGAAATGCTCAAAAAGCAACTGTTGCCCAAGCTGGTGTAAGTAACAGCGCTTCAGTTGATCAGTTAAACTTGAATAACACAGTGAGTGTTGACACAAAGGGTAATAGAAATACAGTTGTTGTTGAGCAAAATGGAGCAAACAATGGCAGCGGTTCAATTCCAGTTGCGAATAAGGGGTATGTTAAGCAGGATGGCAACGATAATATGGCAACTTTGAAAGAAGGGCTAAAAGATGGTTCTAAAACTGCATATGATTCTGATGGTTTGATTGATCAAAAAGGAAATCAAAATGAAGCTCAATTGTTAATATCAGGCCAATATATGAATTTCACTACTCATGGGATTACTCAAATTCAGGAGCAAGGAGTAAAAGGAAATAAAGCATTTATTACTCAAGCTTCATACAACAGTGACATGGATGTTTATCAGAAAGGTTCTGAAAACTTAACTACTGGAACAACTTTAGGACAAAATAATCAATTCTTTGTTGATCAGACAGGTGTTAAGAATACCGCAACTATTAACCAAAATGGAAGCAACAATGGCGAATTTGGATATGATTGGGGTCTAGGTGCGAATGCAGTCGGTACTGTTAGAAATTGGGATATTTTATCACAAAAAGGCGAAGGGAATGTTGGTTCAGTTACTCAAGCAAGCGGTAATATGTTCAATATGACGCAGATTGGTGATGATAATACAGCTAAAATTGATGAACAAGGAAATAATGTTGTAACAACTTTACAAAATGGCAACTTGAATATCATTGGTGGTATTCTAAATTGTTTACCAACTGATGTTGCTGTTTTTGTTAATGGTGCTTCAATGGATGCAACTCAATTAGGCGACAACAATAAATTGTATGTTAGTACTGCCGGTGCTTTAACAATTGTTCAGGATAATACAGGAACAGCCATGGTTGGCAATACAATTAAATACACCCAAACAGCAGCTGGTATAGTTGGTTTAACTCAGGATGGAGACAACAACCTGATTTGGTTAAAAAATACAAGCACCGCTAACCCTATGAAAGTTGAGGTTGATCAAGATGGTAATGGTAATACCGTTGCTTCTTTTGAAAATGGTATAGCAACAGGTTGTGCAAAATTTGCAGGTGCAAGTTTGGATGTTGACCAAATCGGCGATTTAAACTCACTTCATTTGAATTCAACCGGTGCTTTTGATGTAGTTGATGTTATGCAAAACGGAAGCAGCAACTGGGCATCAGTAACTCAATCCGCTTCTCTAGGTAATTAATTTAAAAATACCTGCCACCATCTTCAAACCGGAATAGGTTAGTCCCTTAATCCTTAAATGTGTGATGGTTTAATCCCCGGCCTTCGGGCCGGGGTAATTTAAATTTAAAAAGATGAAGAAAATATTCATTGTTTTGTTTCTGCTCTTGTTCGGGATAAGTTCTGTCTTTAGCCAAAAGAAGGATAAGGATAAGGATAAAGAAGATCATGAGATCATTCAGCAAATCCGTACTTCAGGATTGGCTGATATTCTGAATTTTCAAAATCAGGATCAGGGCTTTAGCAATATGACTATGACCCAACAGGTTGGTAACTGGAATAAATCAAGTGTCAGTCAACAATCAGACGCTGGTTCTTCCTTTTCCAATCAGGCATACAGTATTCAGCAGGGAAATTCGAATGAAATGACTGTTGGGCAAATAGGTAATGGAAATGTGTTATTGGGGTTTCAGTTAGGCTATGTTACTTCCGAGGTCGAACGTAATCAGGGCAATCATTATGGATATGGGTTAGGTAATGGAAATGCCTATGCTTACGGGCATGACAAGGGCACAACCGAAACTATTGTTGCAGGCGATCGGAATAAATTGGTGATTAGTCAGGAAGGCAGTAATAATGGAGTTTTGGCCGTTCAGCAGGGTAGCGATAACAGCATTTGTGCCGGGCAAAAGGGAACCAACAATTATTTGCTGCTCATGCAGCAGGGAAATCGAAATTCAATTTCGGGGTACGGGCAGGAGAGTCAGGAAGATAGCCCGAATCTAGATGCTATAATCCAGATTGGAAACGATCTTACCCTTAGTGCAACTGATCTATCAAAATCGAAACCGAATGGAAATAGTTTCAAGCAGGAAGGCGAACATTTATCGTTGCAAATCAACAACCAGTTTGCAAATACCCTCGAAGGAATCGAAATCAACCAAACCGGCAGAGACATGAAAGTAGTTGTTGACCAGTCGTTTTTCTCAGATCCATTACGATGATGCACAATCTAGCCATAATAATCCTCTCCGGCTTATTTTTTATGCCATTTGTACAACAAAAAGATAGTATAAAAACAAAGCCTGTACCTGAATCCCTCAAGAAGTTAATCGAACAAGTCGTTAAACAACAAAATAAGTCAAACGATTTGGAAATTGAAATTGATGGTTTACTGGTAGATGATACAAAAACAAAAACAGGGAAAGATTTTTACGATTTGTTTTACAGTAGTTGGGAAGCTCCTAAAGAAGCAAAGAACTATACAATAACCATCTCAGAAAAACCATTTCGCCTAAGCTCTACACTGATTGTGGTATCGATCAATGATACACCGGTATATCAGTCAGTACTTCAACCCCGTCAGGATATTGTTGAAGGATTATCAGCAGATGCCGTATCGACAACACAAAGCTATTTAGCTAATTATGAAGAAATCATGAAGCAGCTAAATGGTGATGATATGGCTGGCTCAGGGATTTTTTAATGTGATACAAACTATTAATATTTTCATAAAAACCAAACACAATGAGGACTACATTTACAATTCTAATGATTGTATTTTTTTTCGTGGCAGGAAAAACATACGCACAAGATTTTACTTACACACCTAAAAACCCAGCTTTTGGAGGTAATCCATACAACTACAGTTGGTTAATGAGCTCAGCACAAGCTCAAAATGATATAAAAGATCCTACTTCAAGTACCTCCAGCACTTATAAAACTGATCCTTTAAAGGATTTTTCGGAGAGTTTAAACCGGCAGATATTAAGCCAGCTTTCGAGACAGATTGTTGCCAAACAGTTTGGCGAAGATGCTTTAAGTGCAGGCACTTATGTTTTGGGCGATTATCAGATCGAAGTTGGTGATCAGGCTGATGGTTTGAGCATAAAAATCGTGGATAATAAATCCGGTAGTCAAACGACGGTTTCTGTTCCATATTTTTAATTCATTTTCACACATTAAGGTAATTATAATGCAGAAAACCATTCTGTTAAGGTATTTTATTGTGCTGATTTTTATGATCCTGGTGGCAGCTTGCGGATCATACATGCATCAGCCCATGCAATCCCGAAGAGCGATACTCGGTCCGGAAACACCGGCCAAGAAAGTGCTTCTGGATTTGCCGAAAGCTCAGGAAAAAATTGTTGTTGCAGTTTATAAATTCAGAGATCAAACTGGCCAGTACAAAGCATCAGAAACTGGAGCAAACTGGTCGACTGCTGTAACACAAGGCGCTACTACTATTTTAATTCGTGCTCTGGAAGAATCGGGTTGGTTCATCCCTATTGAACGCGAAAATATAGCTAATTTGTTGAATGAACGTAAAATTATCCGCACAAGTCGGGCTCAATATGAAGGTGGCGATCCGAATAATGAATCACTTCTTCCCCCACTTTTATTTGCCGGAGTTCTTCTTGAAGGAGGAATCATTTCTTACGAAAGTAATATTCTGACAGGTGGAGCAGGTATCCGGTATTTTGGTGCCGATATCTCAGGCCAATATCGCGAGGATCGCGTGAGTATTTATATCCGTGCGGTATCGTCGGCTAACGGCAAAGTATTAAAAACCGTTTATACGACTAAATCTATTTTATCTCAAGAGGTCTCTCTTGGATTATTTAGATACGTTAAGTCAAAACGTTTGCTGGAGGCCGAAACAGGTTTTACCTACAACGAACCATCAGAGATATGTGTTACCGAAGCTATTGAGAAAGCTGTTGAAAGTCTGATTATTGAAGGTGTCCAGGATAAATTATGGAATTTGAAGGAACCTAAAGATACCGCTTCGGTCGCATTTAATAATTATCTGGACGAAAAGAGGACAAATTATAAAACCGATCCTTTAGGTCGTGTCCTGGAGAAAGAAAACCGTGGAAAACTTGTTTTAGGTATTTCTGCCGGATCGAATAAGTATCTGGGCGATTATACTGCCGGAGATATACGACCTAAAACAGCATTGACAATTGGAGCCGCATTAAATAGTAAAATCTATATTGATTCGGAAAGTGGCTACCGTGGATTATTTGTACAAAAAAAAGTGGATGATTATTCCATGTTCAGCGATCTTTCCCTTCGATATGTATTTCTTCCATACGATAAGTTCACTCCGTATTTGAGCGTGGGGGGAGGGTTTGATTACAATTCTGGAGGAGTTGGATTGTCGACTGAAAAGTTTCTACCTCAAATAAAAGGGTCGTTCGGATTAGAATATATGGTCAGAAAAAATTTAGGCCTTTCTGTTTCCTCTGGATGGAATTATTATTTGAGCGATCGGTTTGATGGAAAGCAGAATGGCAGATATAATGATGCCAGCTGGGGAATTTCAATGGGATTGAAGCTCTATTTTTTAAAGTTGAAACAAAAAGTAGCTTATTTTTAAAAATAACATAATCATGAGAAAAATTATATATATCGTATTTATTTTTGCTCTGGCTTCAATGACTTCGTGCGATGAACAGAAGCTGGATATCCTCAATTATGGCTCAGTCAGGGGAACCGTTATGGATGGAGATTCTTATTTGCCATTACAAGGCGTGTTAATTACTACAACGCCAGCAAGCGTTTCAATACTTACTGACGCCCAGGGAAAGTTTTCAATTCCTAAAATCACAGAAGGCGAAGTTGCCGTAAATGTTAAAAAGAAAGACTATTTAAGTAATACCATTTCAGTTGCTGTTTATGGTGATGAAGAAGCAAACCTTGATTTTCTGATTTTCAAGGATGAAAATAACATTGGAAATATTACCATTTATGATCCGGTTCCAGGAAACGGAGCATTGGATCAACTGACTGGATTTAGCTTGAAATGGAATGTTAACGGGAAAAAATCTAGTACCGTATTAAGCTACAGCATCTATATTTTTGAATCTGGTTCCATTGTTCAGAAACTCGTTGGCGAAGGAATAGCAGATAAGGAAGTAACAGTTACAGGTCTCAAAAACTCAACGACTTACTATTGGTATGTAGTAGCCAATTACGAAGGAAACAAGATTGCATTCAGTCCAACATGGTCGTTTAAAACGAAGGATCCAATTTAAGAAGCTTTTTCATTCGCAATAATTCTCTATTGCACATTAAACAAGAAAGGGAGCAATTTGCTCCCTTTTTCTATTTTTAGTACGAATTGATTGTTTTATTTCTTCAATCGGTATTATACCAAATGCAACATCATGAAACGTTTTTCCAATTCGAAGAAAAAACCAATTGGTACCAGAATTCAGCCTGAATATTGAGATATATCAGCTATTTAGCAATTTACAGAGCAGCCTTTATAATGTTAGCTTTTTAATTTTCAGACCACTAAAGTGAAAGCATCTTCCAGTAACTAAAACTTCAATTCTAATTCATATACATATCTATATATTTTATCAAAAAAAATTTAATATATTGGGCTGCTTTGAAAAAACAAAACCGGAAAGGCTTTGTTAAGTATAGTGATTTTTCTAAATTACATTGAATAAAAAATAAAACCAAGTATATGTTCGATCTGGATTTAATTACAAAAAGTTATCAGGAATTAAGCGCTAAAATTGAAAAGGCTAAAAAGCATTTAAACAGACCGTTAACCTTATCCGAAAAAATTCTTTACGCCCATTTGTATCAAGATCAGCCGTTGAGCGATTTTAAACGAGGTGTTGATTATGTTGACTTTGCCCCTGACCGTGTGGCCATGCAGGATGCAACCGCTCAAATGGCTTTGCTGCAATTTATGAATTCAGGAAAAAGTAAAACAGCTGTTCCATCAACAGTACACTGCGATCACCTGATTCAGGCCAGTAAAAACGGTCTTGCCGATTTACATGATGCCATTCAGATTAACAAGGAAGTGTACGATTTTCTGGAATCGGTATCCAATAAATACGGAATTGGTTTCTGGAAACCGGGTGCCGGAATTATCCATCAGGTAGTGCTCGAAAATTACGCTTTCCCTGGCGGAATGATGATTGGAACCGACTCGCACACCGTAAATGCCGGAGGTTTAGGCATGGTTGCCATTGGCGTTGGAGGTGCCGATGCCGTTGATGTGATGGCCGGAATGGCCTGGGAATTAAAA
>Ga0302296_1003209_pt1 | contig 10611 bp, 6 predicted proteins | sample III_Fen_N3_1_FD_194546 | JGI IMG/M metagenome (GOLD analysis project Ga0302296, IMG submission 194546) | Peat permafrost microbial communities from Stordalen Mire near Abisko, Sweden - III_Fen_N3_1 | ecosystem: Environmental > Terrestrial > Soil > Wetlands > Permafrost | place: Sweden: Abisko... | reverse complement strand
CCTGGCAGAAATGGCAAATGCCAATGCCTGATTGACAGACGCCTTTTTCAATTCAAATAAAAACTGTTGAATGGTAAAAATACAATTCTCACCGATAATACCAACTATCATAATAAGCCCGGTATAACTTCCTACATTTAGTGGCGTGTTTGTAAAAAATAAAGCTGCTATTCCTCCTACAACTCCTAATGAACTTACAAAAATAACAATCAATGAAAGTTTGAGGCTTTTAAACATGAACAACATTACTGAGAATACCAATAAGGCTGCAATCATCAATATCTTAAGCAGTTCGGCAAATGACTTTTGTTGTTCAGCATACGAACCGCCTAACTCGATCTGGTAGGAGGGAGGTAAACTTATATGTGCGAGTTTGGTTTTAATATCTTTCATTACATTTCCCAAATCCCGGTTGTTAAGCCTTGCAGTTACTACTCCCATAGTTTGCAGATTTTCTCGTTCAATTTCAGTAACCCCGCTTATTATATTAAAATCAGCCATTCCACTTACCGGAATATAATCACCCGTGGAAGTACAGATTTTAGCATCTTTCATCTTCTCGATGGGTGTTTTATTATTCTGGTGAAAAATCATCCGAATATCGGTTAATTGTTCTCTTTCAGGAATAGAGCCAATCACCAGGCCTGAAATGTATGTTTGCATTTGTGCCTGAAGATCGGCAGGGTTTAACCCGAACTGTTTCAGTTTTTCTTCTCTGGGTAAAATCTTCAACATAGGACCTGCTACTATAATGCCATCAAAAATATCAGCAGTTCCATCAATCGTTTTAATACTATCGGCCACTTGTTTTGAAAGTGCCTGTAACTTCTGATTATTATCACCAAATATCTTTATCTCCACCGGCTGGACACTGCTCATTAAATCACCCAGCATATCGGTTATAACCTGGCCGAAATCAACAGTCAATGAAGGTAATGTTTTCTCAATCCGTATACGTATATCATTTGAGACCTCTTCAGTCTTTTTAGCTCTTTTTGTTTTTAATTCTATCAGGTAATCACCACGGTTTGGTTCAGTTATGAAGAATCCCATTTGTGTTCCGGTGCGACGTGAATAGGTTTTTACTTCTGGTATAGTCTCCAGAATTTTATCCACTTCATTCAACATACGGTTGGTCTCTTCCAGTGACGTACCCGGAGGAGAATTATAATCCAGCACAATGGAACCCTCGTCCATTTCAGGTAAGAATCCGGTTTTTAATTTAGGTAAGAACAGTACCAGGCTAAGGATTAAAATCAGAACAAAAGCAATACTTATGTATGGACGTTTTATAAAAATATCAACCCATGGCCGGGGCTTTACCAGATGTATTTTGGTTGAATCCGATAAATTCTTGTTCTTGGAGAATAAAAGATAAATAACCGGCAAACCAAGCCATGTTATAATAAATGAACAAACCAGTGTTATTATCATAGTTTCGGTCAGGATCTTAAAATAAGCTCCTGCAACGCCCGACATTAACTCAAAAGGTATAAGTATAACAATCGTGCTTAGTGATGAGCTTACCATGGATGGAAACAAAAAACTAATTGCTTTGCCAACTAAATCTTTTGGTTTCTTGTCAGGAAATTCCTCGTGGGTACGGTGAATCTGTTCTACTACTATAATGGCATCATCAATGATTAAACCTATAGAGGCTGCAATAGCCCCAATGGTCATGATGTTAAAGTCGAAACCTATAAATTTAAGTGCAATAAATGTAAGTGCCAACGTCAATGGAATGGTCATCATCAATACTGATCCTGCTTTGTAGGAACGTAGGAACAACAATACAACGATAATTGCCAGAGCCAATCCAATCCACAGTACGTCGATAATGCTGCGGATACTTCCGTTCACAAACTCGGCCTGGTTGTAATAGGGTTTTAATACAACTCCCTTTGGCAGTATTTTATTCAGTTCATCGACTTTAACAGAAACTTCATTTGCAACATCAATCAGATTGCTTTTAGGCTGTTTAACCACTGCAATCAAAGGAACGTCCTTACCATCCGCTTTAATTTTGATATATTCATTTTGTTCGGCAATTTCCACAGAAGCAACATCGATGATTTTGACTTTTCGGATCCCATTGTCAAATATTACCAGATTTTCAAGTTGTTCTATATTCTTAAGTGTGGCATCCGTTACAGTTAAGTACAACCTGTTATAATCTACGGTGAACCCGGTTGATTTGATGAAATCGGTTTGTTGAAGTATTTTTTGAATGTCCAGTGGGTTAATTTTCAGTACATTGAGTTTGCGCTCATCCAATACAATCCTGTATTCTTTTTCTTTGCCACCGATAACCTGTACAGAAGCAACTCCGGGGATCCGTGATAAGTAAGGCTTTATGGTGTATTGGGCAATCATTTTAAGTTCTACGGGGTTCTTTGTATCCGATTGAAGCGAATAACCCATGACCGGCAATATGGAAGGATTCATTTTTGCAACCGTAATCTGAACATCCGGTGGCAAATCATTTTTAATCTGGGTTATCTGTGATTCTACCTGTTGTTTGTCAAGGTCAATATCCGAATTCCAGCTCATATAAGCAGAAATTTCGCAACTACCCAAACTGGTCGTACTTCTGATTAGTTGCAGGTTGTCCACACCTTTAATGGCATTTTCAAGTGGCTTCGTAACCTGTACCATCATTTTCTCAACAGGTTGCTCCCCGTTCTGGGCAATAATCTTTATTTTCGGGAAAGTGACATTTGGGAAAAGAGATGTCTTCATATTCTGATAGGAGAATGCCCCACCAATCAGAATAAGCAACAGGATTACCGTAATCGGACTTTTAAACCGGACAAAAATCTTTTCCATGTTATTTATTTTATGACCTTAACCACTGTGCTGTCATTTAAGCCATATGCACCTTCGGTGATCACAATATCCTCGTTTGTCAGTCCTGAAGATAGAGCTTCAACCATATTGTCATTTTCGATTCCTTTTGTGAAGGGAACTTTTATAGCCAGTTTATTATTGACAACTTTCATAACCCAGAATTTTGATTGTGTTTCGTTTGTCATGACAGCTTCCCTTGGGATCAAACAACTCTTATTGTGCCTTGCTTTTAAAATTTCTACTGCCAGGTTTAGGTTCTCAGGTAATTTTTTATTTGTGAGGGGTTTTATCAGTATTTGCTGAGTTTGATTTGCTTCGTCTACAGTTGGCAGAATCTGATAAACAATTCCCTCAAATTTAGTATTTTCATCTAATATCAACCTGCATCTTGTTCCCTTTTTTACCAACGAATTAAATTCGAATGGTAAATTTAATTGTATCATTACGTCATTGCTCTCTGATACGGTGCACAAAGCTCCTCCTTCAACGGTATAGGCTCCCGGAGTAGTAATGTTTAAGGTGCTGATTACGCCGTTTGAAGGTGCTACAACTCTGATAATTCCCATATTTCCTGTATTGGAGCTTTCCAGTGCCTTATTTTCCTTGGTTTGTATTTCAAATAATAATCCCCCTTTTTTTACTGCATCACCAAACTTTACAGACATTTTAAGGACATAACCCGATATAGGGGACACTACCAGATTTTTTCTCAAATAGATAGTTTTACCATTAAAACTTAAGCTGTTTTCTATCTCTCCGGAAGTTACAGGTGAAGTCTTAACTGAAACAACCGGTATCTGCTCTGCTTCCGTTGTTTCTTTCTTTGCACAGGAATTCAGCAGGAAAGATAAAATACATATCGATAATAATAAAAAAATGTTACGCATATTTTGAATTGTTATATACCGGAAACGATTAATAATTCCAATAATTATATGAATTGATCAGCAACTGTTTTTCCATTTTCAATAACAGAAAATCCTGTTTTTTTGTCGTAATATCTTTCATTAGGTTCTTAAAATCCATGACAGAGATCAAACCCTGTCTAAGTTCGTTCTGATAAGCTTCATACAGTTTTTCATATTGTTTTAACTGGTTTTCAATCAAAACAGTCCGTTCATTCAGAGAGTTTATCTGGCTATTAATTTTGTTTTTATTGATTTCCAGTTGGGTTATGAAATGACTCTTTTCAAACTGAAGCGTATTGATACTTACATTGGATTTCTCTCTTTCAAGTTTCCGTTGGTTGCCATCATACAGGTTCCAGCTGAAAGTAAGCCCTGCACTAAATCCCAACCGGTTAAACGTAGGGATATAAACTGCATTCAATCCTGCGTTAGCAAATAAATTTAATTGAGGTTTATATTTTAGTTCTGAGATGGATTGATCAGCCATGATACCAAGGCTATCCAGCTTGTAGGAGGTTAAAAACATGGACTGTGAACTTAATTCAGGTCTCATTTGTAAATATGATTCCTGAATGTCTACTCTGCTTGAATCTTTTATACCGCAAAGCAGATTCAAATCGTATAAATTACTTTTATAATCATCTTCGAATGCTTTATTACTGATTTCCAGATTCTGTTTTTCAATTTGTAACAAAAGCAAGTCTGTTTGTTTGTAGACAGCACTGTTAACCAGTTTTTGCATAACATTCAACTGATCATTTAGTTGGGCAATCAATTGCTTTTCATTTTTTATCTGCACATTCGACTTAATACACAGGATATATTGATAACTTACCAACTGTTCCATTTCATGAATTGTCATGGCAGTTGAATTGTTATTTTGTTTTTTTGAAATATCCGATTTCTGAGAATATACCTTTAGGTTTGATTTTCCTAAAAGCGGTTGTTTTAAAGTAAGGAATGCCTGATATTGTCCACCATTACTAATCGCTAAATCATAACCGGTATAATTATCCGATCCGTTTGAAACTAAATCAAGTCGGTTAGAATTGGTTGTATGTGTAATGATGGGGGCAAAGAGAAGATTCGATTCAAGGTTAATGATTGGGTTCTTGAGGATCCTTTCAGTTTGAAGTAAATCAAGATCAATAATTTTGGAGTCGTTTATGTTTTTTTGTAGTAACGGACTATTTTGCCGGGCTTGTTCCAGATAATAATTCAAATCGCGTTGTTGCGAATAAATTATCCCGCTAAAAAGCAATAGTATTAGTGGAAGTATAAATCTCTTCATTTCCTGTAAGGAGTAATTTGCTGATAATAATATGTTTGAGTAATTCATTTAAATGATTCGCAAAGATATATAGGTATAAATTACCGGATGATAGTTGGTGATGAGATACGTACTGTTTTAGTTCCTAAATCAAATTAAACAGATTAATGTTTAGTTAGTAATCTGATTTATTCCAACTACTTTGAATTTAATTTTAATTTTCAATGAAAACTATATTTTCCGTTCCTTTATTTAACAGCAAAGTTACGAAGCAAATCTGTAGATATTTAGGATTAGTTGAATGTAGTAATCTACTCCATATTCCAACATCAAGCTGGTATTTTTTTCTTACCATTCCGTAGTGACTGATTTTACCTTTTTATCTAATTCAGGTTTAGATTTTGCCCGGATAGTATCATTCCGGTGAGTCCTGTGGTTCGCAAGTACAAAATACCATAATAAATAATTCGGGCTTCTATGGTATACCGGGTAATACCTATTGTTTGCCATTCTGTAGCTTGGGTTATTTCTATAAAAAGTAACCGGTCTTGGTGAATGATGAAAGCCGGATTCAGTATTATGAGAACTTCTGACTGAATTAGTATGGGATGATGAATTTACTGCATGTGTTGTTGATCTCCCGTTCATACTATGGCTACTCGTTCCGGTAGAATGAAAGCTGTGCGGTGAAGAATGAAATCCTCCAAACCCACCCCGTGAATAGCAGTTTAAGTTAAAACAAATACATAGGATTGAAATGAATAGAAATACTTTTTTCATTGTTGATTAGAATTTATATTTGTTGTTATTCTTGAAATTTTAAAATTATCTTTTTATAAACAGTTGATTCGGTAATATATGTTTTTGTTGGATAACAGGTTTCATTATTTAGCTTAATAAGACCAATATGATTGCAATAATTGCCGGTAATGCCTGAATGAACAATATTTTCCTGCTGGCAGTTACGCCGCCATAAATTCCTGCTATGGCTACACAACCTAAAAAGAAAATTGAAATATATACTTTCCAGGTCGTATCTGAAATAAAGAACGTCCAAATCAAACCACCTGCCAAAAAGCCATTGTATAATCCCTGATTGGCTGCTAACCTTTTAGTCGGCTTAAATAATTCTTCGGGCAATACATCTCCAAAAGCTTTCTTTCCTGCAGTTTCCCATGCAAACATCTCCATCCATAAAAAATATAGATGCTCAATTGCTATACAGCCTGTTAAAATCAGTGCTATTGTTCTCATAATTATGAATTATGAATTACTTAGCTTATTGTCTCAACATACTGAGTATAATCATGAATGATTTTATCCATGAAACTATTAATGGCTTCATCAGGCCCTTTCTGCCGGGTGTTTTCGTTGTACCATTTCACAATTTCCTTTGCTCCCTGGCTGAATGATCTGGTAGGATTGAAATCAGGTACCAGTTTCTTTATTTTAGAGTTGTCAAAGATCATGCTATGTGACTTATCACCTAACAATCCATCCCCGATAGTCTGATTGTATTTGGCGATGACATCTGAAGGTATATGGACTATATGGGGAGTAACATGTAATTCTTTTGCCAGAATTGTATAAATGCCATTCCATGTCAGCCATTCATCGGAAGTAATATGAAATGCTTCGTTAATAGCTTCAGCCTTTCCTAAAAGGCCAATAAGCCCTACGGCAAAATCTTTATGGTGAGTTAATGTCCATATGGAAGTTCCATCACCATGCAAAATTACCGGTAGTCCTTGTATCATTCTATGAAGAACGGTATATCCGCCTACAGCAGGTATGACTGTTTTATCATAAGTATGAGATGGGCGTACAATCGTATATGGGAAACCATTTTTCAGATAAGCTTCTCTCAACAGATCCTCGCAGGCAATTTTATTTCTTGAATAATCCCAAAATGGATTTTCTAATGGCGTGTCTTCTGTAATTGGAAGCTTTTCAGGGGGAGTCTGGTAGGCTGATGCCGAACTAATAAATATAAATTGTTTTGTTCTGCCTGTAAATAGTTGAATGTCATGTTTTATATGCTCCGGAACATAAGCAATGAAATCGACCACCACATCAAAACTATATCCCTGAAGTGCCTGTTGGGTTTGTTCTATATTACGAATGTCCGAAATGATTGTTTTCATTCCTGTTACATTTCGTATCCCGGCACTGGTTCCTCTGTTCAGATGATACAATTCTATTCCTCTGGAAATAGCCAATTCTGAACAGGCAGAACTGATGTTACCTGATCCTCCGATAAATAATACTTTCATTTGATGTTGATTATTAATTGACAAATAGAAACTATGCCGGTTAATTCGTGATTTACTTATAAGTGTTCTGTTAAACTATGTTGATATCTCGATTATTATCAGGCTTTGATTTCACACATACTACTTTCTTTCAACTGTAACACTCTCAAGGTGTAAAGGTTTATTACTAGCGGTAACTGTTTTATTTACACCCGGGTAGTTAATTCCTATCTGCAATAAATTTATTATTAATTCAGGGTAAGTCGGGTATGTTTTTTGAAGTTCAAAACTATACAGAAAATATCAATTGTACGCTACGTTATCTGGATTTTATCCTGTAATTAAAACCCAGCGCAAATTCATCCCCAATTCCAAAAGCGCTGTACGTGTTTTGATAATAGATGGTGTACTGTTTATACGTGTAATGGATATTGAGTGAACCGGTAAAAAAACTTGGTGAATCGTTTACAAAAGAGGTAATTCCAAATGATAAATCTGCCCCTAAGGTGTTTTTTTTTACCTTGAAATCGATTCCTTGTAAAAAGCTTATATTATATGAAAATCTACTTGCAGTAACACCGGTTATCAGTTTCTGTTGGTAGGCCTGACTCCGGAATCGGGTAAAATCTCCGTTTTCATATAGCAAAGTGCCCTTTACTCCAATAAGACGAATATCGACATTTGAAAGTGGAATATTGAAATTTGTTTCACCTGACAAACCACCTCCATAATAGGATTTATCTCCTTTGTAATTTTCTACTGCGGCAACTTTATACGAACCTAAATATCCAAATGCACCATACGAATAATTATAATATTTTTCAATATGCGTTTGTGCCCAATAAAGTTGTCCGAAATAATTCCTCTCGCCTTTTTGATCGTACGCACTGTCAACACTATGGGTAAACTTGCCCCCAATGTAGGTTGTGACCTTTGCCGAATCTGCATAAAGTGGTTTGTTAAATGCTATTGGATCAATTCCCGCATTTCCAAAGGCATAATAAGGAGAACAACCGTGTATGGATGCCAAAAGTACACATCCGGTAAAGATGACAATGATATGCTTAATTGTTTTCATATACTGGGTAGTTCAGATTTATACTCTTCATTTAGCCCGACACTTGTGAGAAAATATATTAGTTTTCAAAAGTACAATTTTACTTTAATTAAACCAAATTTAAATATAAGAAGATATATACTTTCGATTGGTCTTCCTTCTTTTTCCGCATGCATGTTTTTGGCAAAGGGATATGCGAGTGTTATATTAACTTCATGTAACTTCCTTGAAACAAAACAAAGGAGTTACCTGATACTTTATTCTCAGGTAACTCCTTTATTTACATCAATTAAATTTCAGATGAAAAGTAATCTAATTCTTAACCGCTTCCATCCCAAATGTATATCCACCTTTCACCCTGTCAATCAGTTCCGGTAGAATGTCCTCATACTCACCAACAATACCAAAATCGGCAAAATGGAAAATAAATGCTTTCGGATTATGGTCGATGGCAATAATTCTTTCTGATTCTTTCATTCCGGCAATATGCTGAATAGCTCCCGAAATACCAACAGCTACGTATAATTTAGGACGTACAGTTTTGCCGGTTTGTCCTATCTGGTGCGCATATGCTGCCACTCCTTCATCTACTACTACACGGCTGCATGCCCATTCGGCTTTTACCCCCTGGGCTTTAAGTGCATCTGCAAGTTTCTTTATTAACTTCAACCCGTCACCTGTTGTACCACGTCCTCCGGAAACAATGACATCAGCTTCAAACAGATTTTGCAATACTCCTTCGTCACGTTCGGTTTTTAATATTTCAACAATAAAGTCACCTTTACTGAGTGTTGGCACAAAAGCAGATAAAACACCTTTACGACCTTCTACAGCTGGTGGTACTTCAAAGGTGCCGGCACGGGCAGTAGAGATCTGAGGATAAACGAAACCTAATATGGTGGCAAGCTTGCTTTCACCATATGTTGGGCGTCGTGAATGAAGAATGGGTTTATTGATCACTTTGTCTTTCCTGTTGATGTATTCGCCGATTTCAAGTCCTGTACAGTCAGCCGTAACCCCACTTCCTGTTTTAACGCCTATCCGGGGAGCAAGCTCACGTCCTGATGTGGTGGCAGCAAAGAGGGCTATTTCAGGCTTTCGTTCTTTAATTACCTGTGCAAATATTGATGAAAAAGGAAGTACCAGGTATTCTTCCAGTTTATCGTCCTCCACCACTATTACTTCATCCGATCCATGTTCAAAGAGTGTTTTAGACAGCCCTTTCACATCTTTACCGATAATCAGGGTCATTATTTTTGTTCCATCCCCCAATTGATCTGCTAACTTACGGGCAGGAGTAAGCAGTTCTATTGATGGGCGTGATACTTTGCCATTCGCAACTTCAGCCCATGTGAGAATTCCTTTAGAACCATTTCTATTGTCAAAGAAAGGAAATTCAGGTTTTTCCACTGCTTTCTTTTCTGTTTTTTCCTTTTTCTCAAGAACGTTTTTCCCTTTTTTTAGATTTGTTATCAAACTATCCACCAGTCCGGTTTCATTGTGACCTTCGGACATAATAACCGGTGCTCTTTCACTCACAATATTGATGACATTGGCAACAATGGTAGGTGAACCGCCAATGCCTATTTTTTCAGTTCCAAGTCCAATATCATCAATTCCAAATACAGTAATCGCTAGGTTCCTGGCTTTTATGGCTCCTGTCAACGATGGCTTGCGCGGAGGAATACCTGTAGGTGTAAGCGAGATAGTGCAAGGCATGGGTAATTTCATCATCTGATAGCCCCCTTCTATTATTCGTTTTGCTATCACATTCCCTTCATTATCTGCTTTTATGCTTTCTACAAATGTGGCCTGCGGAATACCCAGATTCTCTGCTACCTGTGAGGGTACGTGTGCAGTATCCCCATCGCTTGTCTGGCGGCCTGCAAGAACAATAAAAGGCTCTTTGGCATCCTTTGTATACCCCAGGTGCTTAAGCATGGTAGAAAGGGCCAATCCGGTTGCGTATGTATCGCTTCCACCCAGTTTCCTGTCGGACAGGAGATACGCTTCGTCATACCCCATGGATATGGCAGTTCGTAGCGCTACTTCAAACGAAGGCGGTCCCATGGAACAAACAATCATTTTTGCATCGGGGTACTGCTTTTTTAGTTGTAGTCCGGCTTCCAGACCAAACTGACAATCAATGTTGATAATTGATTTCGCTTTTGTACGATCCATTAACCCATCATCTCCCATGCGCATTTCAGTAGGGAGGGGAACTTGTTTTATTAAACTTATAATTGTAAGAGCCATTGAGTAGATTTTAGTTGTAGT
>Ga0302296_1003200_pt1 | contig 10623 bp, 7 predicted proteins | sample III_Fen_N3_1_FD_194546 | JGI IMG/M metagenome (GOLD analysis project Ga0302296, IMG submission 194546) | Peat permafrost microbial communities from Stordalen Mire near Abisko, Sweden - III_Fen_N3_1 | ecosystem: Environmental > Terrestrial > Soil > Wetlands > Permafrost | place: Sweden: Abisko... | reverse complement strand
CTACTTTCTGGTTCTTCATTAAGTTGTTGAATTATTTTTTTTGATGTATGTGTTTTGAAATCTCTGATTATATCCGACAATTGTTGTTTTTCATCTGATTGACAAATCATGTGTAAATGATTCGACATTAAACACCATGCATAAATAATCAAACCTTTATTTTCTACACAATAATTTAGTGAATCAATAATTACTTTCTTATGATTAAGCCGAGTAAAAACATCAATCCAACCAACAGTCGTCGTTGTAATAAAATATGGTTTATCATTATTTCGTAATCGATATTTCTCTGACATAAATTTATAGTTGATATAGTTGTATAAACCCAAATATAAAGTAATTTAAGTGTATTTTCAAAACTGAATTTTATTTTTTATTTACAAGTAAGATCAAATGAAAAACATGAATATTATGTTTACAAGCTAGTGCGGACTTGTAGTCCGTACTTATAGTGGTTTACGAACGGACTGCAAGTCCACTCGAGCCCTGCTAGCGCGGACTTGTAGTCCGTGCTTATAGTGATTTAACGAACGGACTGCAAGCCAGCTAGCGCGGACTTGTAGTCCGTGCTTATAATGATTTAACGAACGGACTACAAGTCCGCTCGAGCATTGGGGATTACACTTTAAGCTTGTATAGCGAACGGACTGCAAGTCCGCCCGAGCCTTGGTGGGAGCTTACAATCAGAAAACCATCAAACTACCTGCTAGCGCGGACTTGCAGTCCGTGTTTCTATTGGTTTAACGAACGGACTGCAAGTCCGCTCGAGCTTTGGGCATGGTTCCCCGTAATTCGTAATTTTAAATTCGTAATTAATTACACAATCCGAATCCCAATCACCAAAATATCATCTATTTGGTCGGTAGTAGCTTTCCATGTTTCAATAAATTGCAAGAGATGAATTTCTTGTTCGCTCATGAGTAAACCTTGCATTGAGAGTAATAATTGTTTAAAGTTTTTTGACAGTAATTTCTTATCACTTTCACCACCAAATTGATCGGCAAAACCATCAGAAAACATATAGAAGGTATCGCCTTTGTATAATTGGATTTCGATACTTTCGAAATTTGGAGTCAACATTGTTGAAATTCCACCAATTGCTTGTTTGGTTCCTTTAATTTCTTCAATTGTATTGTTTCTAACAATCCAAAGCGGACGGTTTGCACCTGCAAAATGCAATATCAAAGTATCAATATTTATGGAACAAAGAGCAATGTCCATACCATCGAAACTATGTTCGTATTGATTCGATTGGCTTAATGCAAATACAATATTTTTATTAAGTTGTTTTAATATTTCCGATGGTAATTTAGTTGTAAGTACCGAACTATTGAGCTTTTCGATTCCTATCATACTCATTAACGCACCTGGAATTCCATGACCAGTACAATCGGCTGCTGCTGCAAAAAAGGTATTTCCATCGTTTTTAAACCAATAGAAATCGCCGCTCAACACATCTTTGGGTCGGAAAAAGATAAACGATTCGGGAAAACAATCGTGCAACAAAGCAGTGTCGGGTAACATTGCATTTTGAATCCTTTTGGCATAATTAATACTATCGTTCAAATCCTTCAATACTATTTCAAGATTTTTACTCAGGTCTTCAATCTTTTTCTTACTCAACACATGATCGATTGCCGATGGAAGTCGGAGTAAATTATCCTTCAAAATATAATCATCAACACCTTCTTTAGCATATTCAATTAACACATTTTCGGTTACGGTACCAGTTACCAAGATGAACGGAATGCGAATGTTCTCACTCTTGGCAATGCGAAAAGCTTCCATACCACTAAATTGAGGAAGTGAATGGTCGGCAATGATTAAATCGAGATTATTTTCGTGCAAAGCAGTAATAAACGAAGGTTTATCCCACACTCTCGAATGACTAAAATCGATATTTTCCCGTTTCAGAAAACGAATGAGTAAATCGGCATCCGAATCTGAATCTTCGACAAGTAAAATATGTAACCGAGTTGACATTATTGCGGTGGCTGATTTGATATCATCCAATAAAAACTGAGTTCGTTAATTGCTTTAAAAAAGTTATCGCTCTCAACTGGTTTCACAATGTAACTATTTGCACCAAGGGCGTAACATCGTTTTATATCGGGATCTTCTTTCGATGAGGTAAGAATTACCACAGGAATGTTTTTTAACGTAGCATCGCTTTTTACCTTTTCGAGCACCTCACTACCCGATACTTTTGGCATTTTTAAATCGAGTAAAATTAACTTGAGCTGACTGTTTGGTTTACGCCCAACATATGCACCTTTACAGTATAGGAAGTCGAGTGCTTCGGCACCATCCATTACATGATGAATGGGATTAGATAATCCGCTTTTCTTTAAAGCTCGCAGGGTTAATGTAGCATCGTCGATGTTGTCCTCTGCAAATAAAATTTCAATGTCGTTGTAGTTCATTTTTTATAGTTTTGAGTTGTTAATTTTTAGTTTTAAGATTTTTAACTCACCCCCAGTTTGCTTTGCAAACTTTCCTTCGCTAGCGCGGACTTGTAGTCCGTGCTTCAAGTAATCATAACGAACGGACTGCAAGTCCGCTCGAGCCAAGCCTAGTCCACTCGAGCCAAGTATTTTCAATTTTCAATTTATCGGCAGTAAACTAAAGAAAAAACATGCACCTTCGTTAACTTTCGATTCGGCCCAAACGCTTCCATTATGACGATTGATAATTTTCTTAACAATTGCCAATCCAATGCCGGTTCCTTCAAACTCTTCTTGCGAATGTAGTCGTTGAAAAACACCGAACAGCTTATCGTAATACTGCATATCGAAACCAGCACCATTATCTTTTACATAATACACTACCCTATTATCAATAAGCTTCGATCCAATTTCAATGATTATTTTAGGTTTATGATTCGAGTATTTAACAGCATTTGAAATGAGATTGACCCATACTTGTCGAATTAAAGCTGGTTGTCCTAAAGCTGGTAAAATGTCGAGTATTGTACATTCAATTTCGTTTGTACTTGAGTTGGATTTCAGTTCTTCTTCCTTAACTGATGTTACAAGGCTCAACATATTTATCTCGTTGAGTTCAACGACTTTTCGACCTAAGCGTGAAAATGCAAGTAAATCGTCGATGAGTTGCCCCATTTTCCTCGAATTTTTCATTATCGCATTCAATGATGCCATTCCATCGTCCTTTAAAGTCGATGCATAATCTTCTTGAATAATTTTGGCATAACCATTTATGGCACGCAATGGAGCTCGTAAATCGTGCGAAACAGAATAGGTAAATGCCTCTAACTCTTTATTTACAATAATTAATTCATCCTCGGCTTTTTTACGGTGAGTAATGTCGATTGACACTGAAAATAGACAAGAAATCCCATCAACCTCTAGAATGAGAGCCGATGCCGAAATCCATTTACTTTCACCTCGTGGAGTAAAAACATTGGCTTCATAATCTTTTAGTGTGTTATTTTCTTCAATGAGTTTTGCTATTTCAAGTTCATGTTCATGATTGACTTGGATATTTAATTCTTGGAGAGTTTTCCCAATAACATCGTCTTTTGAAATAATGCCATATAATTCTAAAAAGCTATAATTGACATTTATGATTTTATCATCTTCAATACTTTTAATGGCTATAGATGCAGGATTATAATTAAACAGATTAAGAAATAAATCGGTAGTTTTAATTAGCTCATCGGCCATTTTATTTTTAGCTATTTGTGCTTTCGAAATGAAAATTAAAAGCAGAATGACGAATGTAACAAGTACCAGAAGTAATAAAAACAAGATATCGAAATTAGTAGTACTAGCTGCTTTATCTTCTTTTCGAAGTTTCAACAAGCCAAACTCTTCAATATTTATTTCCGTAATTACTTTACTTATTTTTTCGTAAAGAATTCGGCCTGTACCCGTTGCTAAGAATTGTTCGGCTTCGATTTGCCCTTTTAAGGTTCTAACATCAATTAACTTTTGCATAAAAACCAATTTTTCTTTAACTAAATCTTGCAACAAATCAATTCGTAATTGTTGTTTTTCATTATCAACGGTTAGTTCTTTTAGGTCATCTACATTACTAAATATTGTTTTAACTGCATTATCGAAAGGAGTTAAATAGTTACGATTACCAGTCAATACAAAACCTCTTGAACTGCTTTCGAGTGAAACAATATCTAATTGAACATCGTTACTTTTTCGTAAAACTTCCTGAGTATGATCGACCAAATTACTAGTAGACTCAACCTTTCGTGCATTTAAAAAGAACAAAACTAGTATTGCGATGATGGCAAATATGGCAAAGTAAAAGAAGATTATCGTTTTCTTTTCTAAAGATGATTTAATCATTGGATATTGGGTTTAGTAGTATTATTTAATTAGAATAAATATACTTCCAATGATGGCTGAGATTATTACATTGTATTGGGTTTGAATTGTAATATTCACATGTTTGTTAATGGTGAATTATAAATGGTGAATTTGGCTAGCGCGGACTTGTAGTCCGTGCTTCTTTTTATTATAACGAACGGACTACAAGTCCGCTCGAACAAGAGAGTCAAAGCATCGACGTTCATGCTTTAAGGTTCGGAGTCGAGGGAAAAAACTTCGAGCTCGATACTTTTACCCTCAACGTCGAACCCTAAAGTATCGAGCTCGAACCTCAGAGTTTCAACGTTCATGCTCTGAGGTACAACGTCGAGGGTAAAAGGTTCGGCATTGTCGGTATTTTTATATATAGTTGTCGGTCTATTACATAATGTCGCGTAATAGACCGACAACATCGAAGATTTGAGTGAAAATGTTGAGGGGGAAAGATAGAAAAGAATATTTATGAATTGCACTTAAAGTTATGATTGCAATTCTTTTGTTTGTTTTTAACTTAGCTAGCGTGGACTTGTATTCCATGCTTCTTTTTATTATAACGAACGGACTACAAGTCCGCTCGAGCCAAGTAATTAATAATTCACAATTAATAATTACCTACATCTTCTCCATATACCAATTCAAAGCTTTTTCGAGCTTTTGATGATTGAAATATGAGGTAATGGCCTTTTGTAGACGGAAAAATGCAGTTTCACTTTTAACAATATAGTCGTAAGCATGATGTTTCATACAATTTACAGCGACATCAATACTATCTTGCGAGGACAGCATAATAACAGGTATTTTCTGATTTAAAGCTTTTATTTTATTGAGTGTTTCAAGTCCATTCATAGCATTTTGATCGATACTATTTAAATAATAATCCAACACAATCATATCGGGATTTTGCGATAGATGTGCTAAACATTCCTCGCCTGTTGCATATTTTTTTATGGTTATCTTAAAATGCTGTTCAAATTCTATCTCTAATGATTTTAAGAACAATGCATCATCATCGACAAGGAATAGGGTTATATTTTTTTCATTGGTCATGACTGGAGGAATGGTTAATGGTTAATTATTTTTTTACTATATTTTGATCAATCCTTTGTTAGCGCGGACTTGTAGTCCGTGCTTTATTGTTTTAAACGAACGGACTACAAGTCCGCTCGAGCCTAGTATTATTCTATATTTTGGGTCTTTGCTAGCGCGGACTTGTAGTCCGTGCTTTTATTGGTTATTACGAACGGACTACAAGTCCGCTCGAGCAAAACGCATATATATTCGTATCATACATTTTCATCATTCCAACTGAACAGCATTTTTCAATTCATTATATTCAATAGTTAGTTCTTCGCAGGCTTTGCCACACACCACTTCGAGATGTAAGGCCATGTGTCCCAATTCTTCGAATCGTGCTGCAGGGTCTTCGAAATGTTGAATCCTTTTAGCTAACTGTTCGAAATCTTTATTAATGCCCATTATTGCAAACGATGGAATCATTTTATGCACAGCTCCCGACAGCGATACCCAATCATTATCGAACAAGCTTTTCTTAATAATAGTTATTAATTGAGGAGTTTGCTCGAGATAGAGAGCAATCATTTCCATCATTAATGTTTTATTTCCTTTGGTTCGTTTTGTGAGATAGGTTAAATCGACAAAATTGTAGCGTTTAATTGGTTTCACTTGTATAGTTTGGTTAGTCTCTAAAATTTCAATTTCCTTTAAGAGCGATGGTTTTTTTAATTGTTCGATAATCTTGGTGAACAATAATTTTTCGTCAACTGGTTTCGAAATATAATCGTTCATTCCTACCGACTTACATTTTACTAAATCGACAGTAGTAACATCAGCTGTTAATGCAATAATTGGCACTTTCGACTTCATTACTTTTCTAATAAATTCGGTTGCTTCAAAACCATTCATTACGGGCATTTGAAGATCCATAAGAATAACATCATAATCTTTTTTCTGTAGCATCTCTATTGCAACTTTTCCATTACCTGCAATATTACAATTAAAACCAAAATCTTCTAAAACAGTTTTCATCAAAAGCTGATTGAGGGCGATATCCTCGACAACCAAAATCTTTATATTTTTAACATCAACGTTCGATTCTACAATCTCGGTTTCCAGCTCTGTTTCACCATTTGTTTTTTTAAATGACAAGATAAAGCTAAATGTTGAACCCTCGCGTACTTTGCTTTTTACTGCGACAGTTCCACCTTGCGATTCCACTAATTGTTTTGAAATAGCGAGTCCTAAACCAGTTCCACCATATAGTCGCGATGTTTTGCTCGATGCTTGTTGAAAGTTCTCGAAAATATGATCTATTTTATCTTTCGCAATACCAATACCGGTATCGGCAACGGCAAATTCTATTTCCACTTTTTCATCATCTTGGCTTAACAGATTAACCGAAACTGTAATTTTTCCTTTATTGGTAAATTTCACAGCATTGGAAAGAAGGTTAAGGATAATTTGATGCAATCGCACCGAATCGCCCACCAAGACTTTGGGAATATTTTTATCGTATTTTTTAATGAGTTGAATGTTTTTTTCTTGAATTTTAATTTCAAAAACATGAATCATCGCCGAGATTGATGCAGCCATTTTAAATGGTGTATTTTCGAAATTCATTTTTCCTGCATCAACTTTTGCAAGATCGAGAATATCGTTTATAAGCACAATTAATGCATCGCCACTTAACTTAATGGCATTAAGATATTCCTTTTGTTTGACCGTCAATTCTGTTTTTAGCACAACTTTTGTGAATCCAATAATTGCATTCATTGGTGTGCGAATTTCGTGACTCATGTTCGACAAAAACTGTTGTTTTGCTTTCACCGAATCTTCGGCTATTTTAGTAGCATTTTCGGCTTTTATCTTTGCATCTTCGGCAAAACCAGTTGCTAGTTCGGCAAATATTTTTGCTTCGGTAAGTTCGCTTGCAATTCGTTTTTGTTCGGTAATATCGCGGGCTACAACCACCACACCTTGTACCTTTTCTTGATCATCTTTATAAACCGAACCATTAAACAACACATCGGTTAGTTTCCCATCGCGAATTGTAAGAGGATAATTGGAAACAAAACCCTTAGCAAATACTTCCTGATATACTTCGCGAGCCTTATCAGGTTTTGTAAAATAATCGAAAAAGTCACTTCCTTCAACCACTTTTCTGTCGATACCAAGAACTTTGATTGAGGCATTATTCATGTCTGTTATTTTTCCTGCCAAATTAATGGTAAACAAGGGATCGAGACTAGCTTCAATAAGACTTCGTGAATATTGTGAAGCTAACTTTAATGAATAACTTAAAGCTTCGAGTTCCTTATTGGCCGTTTTGCTTTTTTCCTTTTCTTTAGTTTGGTAAACCAATTCCTTATCGGTAATAATTAACTCGGCAGCACGTTTTTCTTTTTCTTCGGCTTGATATTCAAGTTCTTTATCGGCTATAACTAATTCGGCTGCTCGTTTTTCTTTTTCGCCTGCTTGAAATTCAAGTTCTTTATCAGCAATTATTAATTCGGCTGCTCGTTTTTCTTTTTCACCAGCTTGATACTCTAGTTCTTTATCGGCAATAACCAATTCGGCTGCTCGCTTTTCTTTTTCATCGTTCTGAAAAATGAGTTCTTTGTTGGCAATTATTAATTCAGCTGCTCGCTTTTCTTTTTCTTCATTTTGAAAGGCAAGTTCTTTATTGGCAATAATTAACTCGGCAGCACGTTTTTCTTTTTCTTCATTTTGAAAAGCAAGTTCTTTATTTGCAATGATTAATTCGGCTGCTCGCTTTTCTTTTTCGTCATTCTGAAAAATCAATTCGTTATTGGCAACGCTTAATTCATTGGCTCGTTTTTCTTTCTCGTTATTCTGAAATGCAAGTTCGTTGTTGGCTATTATTAATTCTGCAGCACGTATTTCCTTCAATTCATTTTGAAATACAAGTTCGTTATTTGCAATGAGTAATTCAGCAGCTCGTTTCTCTTTTTCATCGTTCTGAAATGCTAGTTCTTTGTTTGCCGAACGTAATTCAATAGCCCAAACTTGTTCGGCAACATCGCGTGCGACCATAACAGCACCAATCACATTTCCATTATCATCCTTGTAAACCGATCCATTAACAAGCACATCGGTAAGTTTGCCGTTTATATGTCGGAACGTTAATGATGCATTTGCAACCGAACCAAGCGTAAAAACATCTTGATATATTCGGCGAGCCTTTATTGGATCGGTAAAATAATCACAAAAATTTGTACCAACAAGATCTATACGCTCCACACCAGTAATTTCAACCTTTGCTTGATTTATATCCATAATAATACCATTAATATCGATGGTAATAAGTGGATCTAAGCTAGCTTCGATAAGGTTGCTGGCATAATGCGATGAATGTAATACTGTTCGTTCCATAAATTATTTTATAAATCTTTTGCTAGTGCGGACTTGTAGTCCGTACTTTTATTTCGTTTAACGAACGGACTACAAGTCCGCTCGAGCCTAATCCGCTCTATACTAACTCAAAACTCAAAATTAACACCTTTGCTAGTGCGGACTTGCAGTCCGTACTTTAATTATTTTAAACGAACGGACTGCAAGTCCGCTCGAGCCTAATTGGAACTTATAACTTGTAACTATTTTACAAGTCTTCAAGTGGAATTCTGCGTTGATCTTTCATATTTTTAAAATGCGACGGTGTAAGACCAGTAACCTTTTTAAATTGATTTGACAAATGCGAAACGCTACTGTATTGCATCTTCCAGGCTATTTCAGTCAAATTAAATTCGTTGTACATTATCAGTTCTTTTACTCGTTCTATTTTATGAGCGATGATACATTTTTCGATAGTTGTTCCCTGTACTTCCGAGAACATATTGGCCATGTAGGTGTAATCGTAATTGAGTTTTTGGCTCAAATAATCAGAGAAATTAATCTTTGGAAGTTCGCAGTCGTAATGAATCATTTCAATGATAACCTGTTTGATCTTTTCAATCAGCACCGACTTTTTATCATCCATCAATTCTAAACCCGACTGATGCAGAGCTTTCCTAATTTCTTCGCGTTTCGATTCGTCGATCTCATCCATTATATCAACCACCCCCATATCGACAATCATGTAGAATATTCCGAGCTTATTTAACTCTTCCTTAACAACCATTTTACAACGGTTGCTCACCATATATTTGATATATAATTTCAAACTCTATTCGTTTTTTTATACGATTGCCATAACACGATACATCCAATGCCAATAATGACTAAGCCAATCATTGGTGACCAATTAAGGTGATGTGGTTTTAGATTTTCGATACTTATGTTACTTAGTTCCAACGATTGCTTATTTGCCATTAACGATGAGAATGAAAGTATACATAATCCTAAACCAATAACGAGAAATGAAACTCCAAGAACTTTTGTAATGTGATTATTCATAAAGAGGGTTTAATATTTTGAAAAGGTAGACTTAATAAAACGAAGAATATCATAGAATTAGATATATAAGTTATATAATTCACACATTATAAATTGAGAATTGAAAATGGAGAATTGAGAAATGATTAATATAATAATTGGAATAGGCCTTTTAAGTCGGGCGAGAGAATTACTTCGGTGCGGCGATTTGCAGCACGTCCTTCAGCAGTTGCATTTGATTTTATGGGATGGAATTTACTACGTCCCGATGCTGTAATGCGTTCCGAATCGAAGCCATCAACAAGTGTTAAAATCCTCACAATGGCTGTTGCCCTTGCTGTACTCAAATCCCAATTATCTTTAAATTGAGTCGTTTTAATGGGAATGGTATCGGAATGTCCTTCAATGACTACATTTATATCTTTGGTATTTTTCAAAACCTGAGCAAGCGACTTAAGAGCACCTATCCCTTTAGCATCAACCACATCGCTACCCGACTTAAACAACAATTTTTCTTCCATCGAAATATATACATTACCATCTTTAAAGTAAATGTTTATTTCGTCCGATTTAAAATTCATCAAAGCATTGGCAATTGCATCTTTAACATTTGCCATTTGTTTGTTTTGAGCAGTCATCAAAGTTTGTAGATTCTTCAAACGTTTAGCCTCATCTGCAACATTTGTCTTACAAGTTTTTGAAAGTTCTTTGAGCTCATTGAGTGCCATAACATTGTCGTTTTGCAAATTTGTTTGCTCATCGACCAATGCTTTAACCTGCGAGTTACAACTGCTGAGCTGTACGACATAGTTATCGATATCCTTTTGCAATTTATTAATTGAGGCTTGCGAAACCTCCATTTTGGAACTCG
>Ga0302296_1003193_pt1 | contig 10635 bp, 9 predicted proteins | sample III_Fen_N3_1_FD_194546 | JGI IMG/M metagenome (GOLD analysis project Ga0302296, IMG submission 194546) | Peat permafrost microbial communities from Stordalen Mire near Abisko, Sweden - III_Fen_N3_1 | ecosystem: Environmental > Terrestrial > Soil > Wetlands > Permafrost | place: Sweden: Abisko... | reverse complement strand
TAATCATAAACAACTCCTCGGCATATTTATGGAAATGATATGGTGCAGAGCATTGACCAGGGTTTAATAATCGAATGTCGAAATTCAGATTCTCTGGATCCACACCATTTGCATTTCTTGAGTTATCCGTGAAAATCCGAAATCCATCAATCTTGTTTGGATTTTCAGTGAAGTTTCTGTCTTCACTTTTCAAAATTGTTGCCATGTTCTTGATTGTTTTGAATGAACAAAATGTGTTAGCATCGACACAATCCGCTAATGAAAAACGGTTGGTCATTTTGAGGTCATAAATTTATCAATTAATCCCCACAATCTTACTTCGACGCTCAAGTTGCAAGACATCTCTCCAGGTATCATCCATCTTACCAATACGCTCCTTTTTGCCTATCAACCGAAAACCGTGCTTCTCATGCAATCGAAGGCTACCGGAATTTTCAGGAAATATTCCAGCTTGCAAGGTCCAAATTCCATTTGACTCAGATTCAGATATTAGCTCACTCATCAATCTATCGCCAACACCCATACCACGAAAATCGGAATCGATATAGACACTTCCCTCGGCTACACCGGAATATACACATCTGCTGGAAACATTTGACAATGCGGCCCATCCTACAATCTTTTCATCAATAAGGGCTATCAATCGACAGTCCTGCCTGTGAGCATTATTCCAAGTATCCCAATCAGGTGATTTAATCTCAAAAGTTGCATTCTTTGTCGCAATCCCAGATTCATAGATCCTTGCAACATCTGCCCAGGAATCTGCAGTCATTGGTTGAATCTTAATTTCTTTCATTTCTAAAATACTTGATGATGTTAAAATACGGGCTCAACACTTACCGCGCCCTAGCTACCCGTTAGCGGTCGTTCTTTTTGTTATCGTCAATTTCTATAATTACCGGAACGTGGTCACTTTTCATAATCCAACTATCATACGTCCCAATCTCAATTTTCTGTAATCTGCTATATAAATCTGCCGAGGCAAAGCAATAATATATGTGATAAGGCTTAGTAATCTTACGTTGCAGAAAAAAAGTCGGATGCTCTTCTTTTCCTTGTTCCTGGTTGAATTGTTTGTGGTAAATGCTGAAAATATTCTTGTCAGCCAATCTATCAACTACTGCAGAATGATTACCCTGCCTATGTTTCTTATCCCAAATCTTATTACTGTTAAAGTCGCCTGTAAGAACTGACGATTCTTCGTCTAGAAGTCTATCGTAATGATTGATTGCTTTCCAAACTTGATCAATATATCTGTGATCTGGATCTTGAGGATTGTTGGCCCAAATCGCAAAAAGGTTAAAGTCTATTTGTCCACCGGTGACATAAATTGGTACAATTATCTTATAATCAGGATTGTGACAATCAAGCAACCGAAATCGATAATCGCTAAACGAGAAAATCCCAAGTCCTTTATGTTGATTATCTCCGAACCAAAGAAAATCAGATGGCTGTGAATTTGTTGAACCGAAAAGAAGTTTATCAGGATGCTCACACTCTTGAACTACCAAAATATCTGGTGAGTAAGTTAGAATTGAATCTGCCTTCTTTCTAAACGCACCTTGACAATTCCACGTGATTATTCTCATGATGATTTGTAGACTGTTAAAATACGGGTTCTAGAATGACCGCTAACGGGTAGCTAGGGCGCGGTAAACCAATGTAATTCATTGTTTTACTGTGGCTTAGCTGGTGTTAGCAGCAGGCATTTTTATTCAAAAAGTTCGTAATTGGTACTTCTACCACCCGATGCTTCCTTTCTAAGTATCTTCTTAGTTATCAGATCCTGAATATCCCTAATGGCTGTATCCTGTGAACATTTGGTAATCTTTGCCCATTTTGAAGATGTCAGTTTTCCATCGAAACCATCCAACATTTTGTTGATCATCAGTCGTTGACGATCATTCAATGCTGTTGTTGATTGACCTTCCCAAAAGTGCGCTTTAAATAACACCTTTACGAGTATTGTATCGGATGATATCAATGCATCCATTAGACAGTTTAGGAACCACGACAGCCAATTAGTGATATCAAGCCCGCCTTTCTGTGTGGCCTCCAAAATATCGTAATATGATTTTCTTTCTATCCTTATCTGCGAGGACATGCTGTAGAATCGTTGTGTACTGCCATCGGAACGAGCCAATAACAAATCGGTCAACGCCCTTCCTATCCTACCATTACCATCCTCAAAGGGGTGAAGGGTCACAAACCACAAATGAGCGATGGCGGCTTTAATTACCGGCTCTAAATCAGTGTTGGAATTGAGCCAATCCATGAACTTAGCCATCTCAGTCGGAATAATGCCCGAATCTGGTGCCTGGTAATGGACCCTCTCCTTGCCCATCGCACCCGAAACCACCTGCATCGGTCCCGTAGAATCGTCACGCCAAGTGCCAACGGAAATCTTGTAAAGTCCGCCACGTCCAGTCGGAAAAAGTGCGGCATGCCAACCAAACAATCGGTCTGAGGTTATCGATTCATTACAATTCCTGGTGGCATCCATTATCAAGTCGACAATACCATCAATGTTACGATCAGAATTGTCAAGCGCACCAATATCCAAACCAAGGCGCTTTGCTACCGATGACCTAACTTGATCCGGATTAAGAATCTCACCTTCTATCTCAGTTGATTTTATCACATCGAGCGTCAGGGTCTCCAAGACGGCCTCATTTCTTAGATTGAAACCAATGGCCTCCATCTTTCCAATAATCCTACCTTGCAGATTCCTTACACTACTGAGTGTTGTAAGCAATCGGTCGTTATCCCATGTAAATTTGGGCCATTCAACGTTCTGATAAATATATATCATATTCTACGCAATATTTGCGGTAAATATAATCAACAATCTACGCATATCAAAATATTCTACGCATTCTTTGCGATGATTAAACGGTATAAACTACGTTTGCGCGTTTTGTCGAGTAGGCCGGAGGAACTTCCCCTCCAGCCTCTCACAGAACCGTGCTTGATAGTCTCCCATCACACGGCTCTTGTTATACAAAAGTAATCAAGCGTTTTGAAAGCCATGCGTCCAGTGGACGAAGAGGCTCGGATAGCTAACAGCTAAGTGCCGAACCCAATTGCCAGCTTTTCGCATACTGCGTCTGAAACGCTTGTATCGTTTTACCGCCCATTTGATGAGCCGCCAGTTGAACCAACGAAAAATCCTCATAAGGTTGTATTTCCGAAACCTGCCGTAGTAGTTGATCCAGCCTCGAATCATTGGATTGAAGTAATCCGCAATTCGGGTGATTCGACTTTCTGTCCAGCGGTGAAAACTTGACTTTCTGAAGGTATCCGCTATCTTCTTCTCGCTCTCATGGCTTATGGAGCAATCATAACCAAGAAACATTGCCCCCTCTTTGTTTGCCGTGGGTCTGGGTTGGAAGCTGAAGCCGAGAAAGTCGAACTTGACGGTCTTGAAGGGGGCTTTTCTGTGCCACGACTTGCAGTACACAATCTTAGTCTTTCGTTCATTCAGTTCCAGTTTGCAGTCACCCAGACGCTCTTTGATGGTGGTCAGCACATTCTCCGCTTCCATCTGACTGTTGCAATGTACGATGATGTCATCGGCATAGCGAACAAAACTCAGGTGCGGAAACGTCTTTCCCATCCATTTGTCAAAGGCGTAGTGCAGAAACAAGTTGGCCAACAGGGGGCTGATGATTCCACCTTGCGGTGTACCCTCTCCTTCCCTAGTCCGCCTATTTCCCTCACGGTCTTCAATGGGTGCGGTCAGCCATCGTGTGATGTACATCTTCACCCACTTTTCTTCCACGTGTCGCTCCAACGCTTTCATCAGCAAGTCATGAGACATGTGGTCGAAGAATCCAGCTATGTCCATATCAATCACCCAAGCGAACTGGCGTACGTTACGTCGTACCTGTGCCAGTGCCTGATGGGCACTCTTCAATGGGCGATAACCGTAAGACAGCGGGGAAAACTCCGCTTCAAGTCTTGGCTCCAGATAGGCCTTAATCACTTGTTGGGCAACTCGGTCGTTGACCGTGGGAATACCCAGTTTGCGCATGCGCCCATCCGATTTTGGTATCTCCACCTCCAACACTGGAGGGGGAAAGTAGCAACCAGAACTCATGTGATTCCATAGGATATAAAGATTGTCAGAAAGACGCTCTTCATACCGCTCTATCGTCTCATTGTCTATTCCAGCAGCACCATGATTGCCGCGTACATGTTTGTACGCTTCCCAAACCATCTGTTTGGTAATCGGGTTACTTTTTGTCGAAGCCGCTTTGTCCCTCCCTCGGGAATCCGAGGTTGTCAATGGCAGTTCCAACTGTACAACCTCGCCCCTTCGCTCCATCCCCATTACAGGAACTTCATCACTACTACGAACGAGTCCGCCATCATACGAAGCATCGGTATTCGGTCTAACAGATGTTTGTCCCGCTTGTTCCTTTTCCTTCATATCTTCGTATGACTTCCGCTGTTCCATAAGAAAGCCTAAATAAAGCTCATGCCCCCTACATGACGCCTGCCGTGCAACCAGTAAAACAGGATATCCGTTGCACTTGTCCCGTTGTACAATATTTCAACGGTTTTGACAGGATGTGCGTTTTCTCGACAACTCAACAGGGGTTCACTCACGTTCATCTTCTTTATTCATACCTAATCCATTTCACAGGACTTTTTCCCCGACCGTTCAATACCTCACAGTCACCCGATCAGCACCGCGGGGCGGTTTGCTGGCTATGCCTGTACATCGCCAGCGGAGGGCCATCCTCCATCTTTCTTACAGCATCCATGCTTCAACGTTAAAGTGAAGCTTGGTTCAGCGCACACATGCTTGCTGCTAACGGGTAGGTAGGGCGCGGGCGAAACGAAGGCGTATTTCGCCTGAGTGGCAGCCTGTGGCTTACCTGGTGTTATGGCTAGGTTTTTTTATTCTTGAAAATCCTTTGATTGTCAACTACCAGAGGCTTTTCAGCATTTCGAAACTGGTAGCTGTTTCTTATCTTTCAATTTTACTTTATTCATCAGTTATGTCAAACAGTAGAGTACGTTGCAAAAGTGGATATCAATCATTATCTTTGATAGTATCAAATGATAGTATCACAAACAGATGAAACCACCCTACAGAATAACATCTTTTATACTTTCAAAGGTATCGTCAATATCTGAGAAATTGGGCGAAGTCAATGCCAATTACTTAAGTAAGCCGTCAACTCAATTAAGGAAGCAGAATAGGATAAAGACAATTCATTCTTCATTGCGTATTGAGGGTAATACATTAACAGAGGAACAGGTCACGGCTCTTCTTGATAATAAAAAAGTTCTTGGACCAAAGAAGGATATTCAGGAGGTCTTAAATGCTATCAAGGTTTACGATCAATTGTCAATCTTCGATCCCTATTCCCGGGAATCCTTTCTATCCGCGCATGAATTATTGATGGCTGGTTTGATTGAACAACCTGGGAGATTTAGGAATCAAAGCGTTGGTATTGTCCACGGAAAAGAGATAGCACATGTGGCACCTCCAGCTGTGAATGTTCCCTTTTTGATGAAAGACCTTTTTGAATATTTGAAAGATGATGAAGATCTGATATTAATTAAGAGCTGTGTGTTTCACTATGAGATGGAATTCATTCACCCTTTTCTTGACGGCAATGGCAGAATGGGGCGGCTTTGGCAAACGATCATTCTATCAGAGGCTAATCAGGTATTTGAGTATCTACCTCTTGAAAACTTAATCATACAAACACAAGCTGACTATTACAAAGCCTTGGCTATATGTGATAAAGCCGGTGAATCAACTGCCTTTATCGAATATATGCTCAAACTGATAGAGGATTCGCTTATCGAATTACTTGATTATAATAACAAAATCCTAACTGATATGGAACGGATTGAGTATTTCATATCATTGAAAAAGGGTGAATTTTCACGAAAGGATTATATGAATGTCTTTAAAGATATATCGAGTGCCACCGCGAGTCGGGACATAAAAAAAGGTGTAGATATGATGCGATTTGAAAAATCCGGTGACAAAAGACTCACAAAATATCTGATAAAATAGCGACTAGCCAAAACAAGCATCTTTATCAATCTGTCGAAACCGCAGTCCCAAAATCTTACATATCCACCGCTCCACGCTTGATAACGCGTTTTTCTCTCGGATGTTAGACTCACAATTGCAGGAACCTAGATACGTGCGCTCTAAACTTAGCCATAACGGGTAGCTAAGCCGCGGCCGCCTATTGGCGGCTGTGGTTTAGGTGGTGTTAGCGGAGGTGATTTTTCTGATTTTCTTAACTCAAATGTCAAATAATGAGCAAGTATCAATATTGTGAATCATCTATCGGGTACAGATGTTTGATGTTATCTTTGGAGATTATTCTTTAACCCTTGCCTTCAAATCCATTTGTTCATGAAGGACTCTTATGATCTCGATATCTTTATTCTTTTTTCTACGATAAAACACAATGTGTCGACCAGATTTCATGCCGTACAAATCCTTCGCGATAATGGAATAATCTTTGCCAATTTCTGGATTGTCGGATATCTCATTGCAAGTATCAATTAGCATCCAATAGTATTTATCAGCCTGCGATTCTGACCATTCATAATAAGTGTATTCCCAAATGGCCGAAAGATCCTCTATCGCCTTTTGGCTTATCTTATACTTTTCCATTCAAATCCATGTTAGCTTTTAACTTAGCCAAATGGTTCTCTGGATTGAAATCGACAGACAGTCCGCTGTCAAGTCCTTCTTGAATGGATGTCTTTAGCGCCTGAAACTTACTTTCCTCATCCTCAAGTAGTCTTAATCCAGCACGCACAATCTCACTTGCATTTTTGTAGCGTCCTGTTGACAATCTATTTTGAATGAAATCATCAAAATAGCTGCCTAATGAAATGGAAGTGTTTCTGTTCATCTTTGTATATTTTCAACAAATATACCAATTATTGGTAATTATTGTTCAGGTATTTGGAAAATTTTTTATCTGTCAACATATACAAATCTCAAGCTACATCTTAAGTTGAATATCTGCAATAATCTTCTATCAGAAAACAACCATTAAGTAACTGATGAACTAAAAATGAATCGTGTTGCAGGAATGTTGATATGTGCGTTTTATCATCTCCGCTAACGGGTAGCTAGGGCGCGGGAAACCAATGTATTTCATTGGTTTACTGTGGCTTAGCTGATGTTAGGGGCAGCTAATTTTCTTTTCAACTATCCACCGGTAGAGGTATTGTAGAACCTATTTCGGTTAAGTTAAATCTCATTGAAATTCTAGTATATTTGGAATGTTCTAAATTGTCATATTTATTAATAATCCCGGACGCAACGGACAGAGTACCCACACTGCTTATCGCTGTAGAAGTTGTTGACATTGCTACTGCCGAAGTACAAGGAGCGGCCCCAGGCGTTGGTTGCATTGTTCTCCGTCGACCTCCACCAGCATCCGCTTCCACCAACGCCGTCGAACATACCACTGCCGTAGCGACAACCACCTGGAAGACCTGCAAAACCGGAAGTGTTATTTTTTGTTAAATCATTACCGACAGCACCGGCATTTGTTGAAGTAGACCAACCTATTGTAGAAGCTAAGGATTTTGCAATCTTATTTCCTGTTTTCGTACCATCATAGTTATAGCCATTTGCAATAAGGTAGTTTTCAAGTGTAGTCCATTCGGCATCAGTGGGTATATGCCAACCAGTGGGTGCAAGCATGCCCGAATTTACGGCGTACAGATTGTATAATGCACCATAGATGTTTTTATTGGCTGCATAATTGTTGTAAGAACAATAGCCGGGAGTAGTAAGATTTGACCAAATTGTGCCGTCGGTTATATTTGGAATAATTGTGCCATTCTTGAATTTTGTGGTTTTCAGATTCTCAACCATCCAGGTCTGTGTTCCAATGGTGACGGAGTGATACAAATTGCTGTCAATATCAACGACAGCAGCAGGGTCCAATGCTTTGTAAAAAATCACGCTATCAATGTCGTTTACAGCACGTTTAGTTACCACTGTGCCAGATTTGTAAATATACAGAGTATCTTGTGCTGCGACTAAATTACTTGTTAATACAATAGCCAAAATAATGGTGCCAATTGATTTCATTGCGTATCCTTCTATGTTTAGTTCATTATTTATCAAATTCTGCTCATAAATATCAATCAAATTTATAGGTCGTAGCCATCATCAAGGGTTCTCGAAAATATGTTAGCTAATCGCTGAAATCACCATTCGCAATCTGCTGGCTGAACCCTACCAATCTTTTGTCAATTGTACCATAATTTGCTGTGAATACAGTGATTTAATCCGCCGTATGAAAAATATCGTTGTCAGAAATAACAACCTTTCAAACCATTGTAGTAATCTCACTCTTTAATTATCGGGCACTTGCTGAAATTGAAAAATCATTCTATCCATCGTCCGGCCAAAGCCCCACACTCATTTCTATCTTAGTTTCACGATTGCAGGAACCAAAATATCGCGCCTCTTTAGTTGCCCCTAACGGGTAGCTAGGGCGCGGGAAACCAATGTATTTCATTGGTTTACTGTGGCTTAGCTGATGTTAGCACCAGTACTTTTTTTGTTTAAAATCAGGATTCATAGTATCATCGCTAATTTCCAAATAAATAACAACCAAATTATCGATACCAATAACTGCATCTGAAATACTTTCTAGACATATCATTTATCGGAGAACTAGGGAAATATCCCGTAGTAAGGGCCAGGAGTTTTTTACTCAACAATATCCTCAAACACTAATTCGTTTGTCGTTTTACTAATTGTTATGATATAATATGTATAAGCATGTCCTTCTCGTCCACTTGGCTTAAAATAATCCCTAATAAAAGAATGATCTGTTTGGTAATTAAGAACAACCGTAGGGCCAAAAAAAGGATCTAGAAATATATAAAGCGGGTTGTCATCTTTTGGTTTATCTACGTCAAAATTATTTGAATTCTTTATCTTCTTTATGGCATTAGATCGATCTCGATCGGAAATTGCTAGTGTGAAAGTATGATAATAATCGCCAGGTGCAGATGTCGACTCATTTTTTATTAAGTCAAAATCATCAACCAACTCAATGTCTAGTTTCTGAACGAAAGTCTTTGCATCATTCTTTGAGAAAGACTGATCTTGAAAGAAAATTGAAATAATAATTGATACTACTATTGCTATACCATAAACAAACACCAAAAAAGTCGCAATTCTCGGGTATCCAATTTTTTTAACTACGTAATGTATTAAAAATCCCAATCCAACAATCACTTGTAGAATAACAAGAAAAATCAAACACATGAGAATAAAAGACCACATACTATTACAAAGGGTTGAGTTAAATAAAAAAATCAGAAATACTAATTATTATGAATACGAGCATCCAATGTCGGTTTTTTCTTTGAATCTTTTTTTAAAGCTTATAGAGAATGAAGTACCAGTCCTACTTTTTGCCCTAAAAATATGTAATAGTTGTTTCTATTTTCAATTACACCATTAGTATTATCTTTCATCTTTATTTCTGATGATAGCAATGAACTACAATTGCGGGTTTTAGTATTGGTGCTAACGGGTAGGTAGGGCGCGGCGGGCTCATTGCGAAGCTTGAGCCTGCTGTGGCTTACCTGATGTTAGCACATGTTGTTTTTAATCTTATTCAATTCGTTATCTGCTATTTACAAGCACATCAGACCACTTTCCGATTATCGATCAAACAGCATTCTCTACACGTCAGCACTGCTGCCCCTCGGCGAAGCCGTTTCTTTATCTTTTATCAAGCTAAACTCGAAATTCAGCAATCCACAGCATCCGAAGGTCTTACTTATTTTGTTGTAAGTGGTCCGAATTAGAAAAATCTGCTAACCCAGTTGAAAATCACATGGAAAATGGATGTACAGAAATCGACCGCTTAAAGGTTTGTTTCTGATTCACAAAAACCAGTCATCCTTTCTTTGTCAATTTATTTTTGGGTTTTGACACTCCAACAATCAAGAGCCATAATAGCATTACCACCTCACCCAATGCTTCTGGAATGCTCAAATAATTCCTAAACATATTATGGATGTTTTGATCAATTAAGAAGCTTAAACTATCAACAATATATCCAATTCCAGAAATCACTAGTACAATTGCAATGATCTTTGGGAATAAATTCGATTGATACGTTAGAACAGCCAAGGGGAAAAGCCATAATCCCCAAAAGATATCTACGATATATACACCAACAATATTTAGGTGTAAAAACAGAGTGGCTAAATCAGAAATCTGTGTGTTTGAGAATCCTTTTAAATAACTTGGATTGTTTAGCAAAACAATCGAAAAGGTGTGAAAAATAATATTTACAAACATTATTGAAACTGAGATAATTACTAATGTCAGCATTAGTCGTGCTTGGATCAAATTAACAGTCTTGAATAATCGGTATAACGTAAGTGCCAAAAAAATAAATGCAATTTGTCCTACAATACTAAATATTATTGAAGTTATGTACTGATATTCAGTATTAAGGATATTTTCAACAGTTAAAGAAGAACTTTCAATTACAAATGTTTTTGAAATATACATCCAACTATAACCAGAACCAATCGCTAGAAGTAAATACCATAGACCAGCAATTCTTGCAATTTTCTTGTTTTCAATTAGTCCACCCA
>Ga0302296_1003188_pt1 | contig 10641 bp, 4 predicted proteins | sample III_Fen_N3_1_FD_194546 | JGI IMG/M metagenome (GOLD analysis project Ga0302296, IMG submission 194546) | Peat permafrost microbial communities from Stordalen Mire near Abisko, Sweden - III_Fen_N3_1 | ecosystem: Environmental > Terrestrial > Soil > Wetlands > Permafrost | place: Sweden: Abisko... | reverse complement strand
GGATTGTCACTACAATATCAAGGGAAGAATAAGGAAGCGTACGATGCATTCTACAAATCGTGCTGGAATGCTGCTCAACAGGATGCAGGTTATTTCGGTTGTGCTCAAATTTCTTGTCTCAAAGATATTCTTGCAGATGCTCTTTATGAAGTGGATAAATCGCTGATTCGCAATTGGCACAATCACAAAGCACGTGGTTTAAAGACGGCTATTCTTCGTAAACTGGGTCGTGAGCAAGAAGCATTAGCTTTGATTGAAGATTCGCTGAAAATCGACTTGTTTAATTTTGGTTGTCGATTCGAACAATATTTGATTCTCAATTCGTCTACCGTTTTGTCTGAAATGCATAAATTAATGCATGGAGAAATCCATAATTACGAAGTTGTAGCACTCGATTATATTGCTGCAGGCATGTACGATGAAGCAACTATTTTGCTCGAAGAAGGTATCAAGGTATGCTCATCTACCCCAATGACTTATTATTATATGGGTTGGGCATTGAATCTGGCTGGCAAAGAAAGCAAAACCGCTTTCGACAAAGCTACTGCTCATGCTCCGGAATATTGTTTCCCCAATCGGGTGGAAGCTATTCTTGCATTGGAATGTGCACAAAAGCTGAATCCTACAGATGCAAAAGCACCTTATTACCTGGGAAATTTGTGGTACGACAAACGCCAGTACACCGAAGCCATTGCTTGTTGGGAGAAATCGGTGAAAATTGACGACACTTTCCCAACGGTATTGAGAAACCTGTCGTTGGTTTATTTCAATAAACTGCAACTAGAAGAAAAAGCAGTTCAATACCTAGAAAAAGCATTTTCGTTGGACACCAGCGATGCTCGTATCCTGATGGAGCTTGACCAATTGTACAAACGCCTTTGCCGTCCACATGCTGAACGGTTGGCATTTCTGGATAAATACTTCGATTTGGTGGAGCAACGCGACGATATTTATCTGGAATATGTAACTTTGTGTAATCAACTTGGAAATTATGCGAAAGCTGTTAAATTAATCAATAGCCGTATTTTCCACCCATGGGAAGGCGGCGAAGGAAAAGTTCCGGCACAATATCAGTTAGCCCGTGTAGAATTAGCGAAGCAACTTGTGACTACAAAAGAATACGAACAAGCAATAAAGTTTCTGACTGAATGTTTGGAATATCCTCATAATTTGGGCGAAGGAAAACTACATGGAGCACAGGAAAATGATTTTCACTATTGGTTGGGCTGCGCCTATGAGGGACTTGGACAACTGGAAGAAGCACTTAACTACTGGAAACTCGCCAAAGATGGAAATACCGAACCTGCAGCAGCTATTTTCTATAACGACCAAAAACCCGATAAAATTTTCTATCAGGGATTGGCATTGCTGAAATTGGGATTACCAGCCGATGCCAATGCCCGTTTTGAAAAATTGATTGCTTTTGGAGAAGAGCACCTTAACGAGACTGTTAAGCTAGATTATTTTGCGGTATCTCTTCCTGACCTTCTTATTTGGGATGATGATTTGTCATTTAGAAATAAAATTCATTGTTCATATATGTTAGGATTGGGATTTTTAGGAAAGGGTGAATATAAAAAATCGGAAGCCCTTCTTGAAAATGCATACAGAATGGATATTAATCATCAAGGAGTTCAATCTCATAAATCACTATTAAAATCATGGGAATTATTCATAAGTTAATTATCAGAAGCTTCATAATCGTTTGCTTACTCTCTATAACGCCTAATACTTCAGCAAACAATAACGATTGGATAATCAATTTGGCTGGAGAATGGCAGGTAAGCCTCGACTCTGCCAATATAGGTATTGCCGAGAATTGGGGACAAAAACAATTTTCACAAACAATACAGTTGCCTGGAACTACCGATGAGGCAGGTTTAGGATTCCCAAATGTATTAAAACCTGTGTTGGTGAAACCTCAGGTTTTATTTTTGACCCGAAAACATAAATTTATAGGTCCGGTTTGGTATGCACGTGAATTAAATATACCTGCGAGTTGGAAAAACAAGACTACTATTATTAAATTAGAAAGAGTCCTTTGGGAAACGCAATTGTGGGTTGATGGAAAAGAATTCCCCCTAAAACAAGAAAGTTTAGTGTCGCCACATTACTTTGATGTCACAGGTTTGTTAAAGCCAGGTAAACACAGAATTGTTTTTAGAGTTGACAACAGAAGAAAATACGATATTAGTGTAGCAGGTGCTAACAGCCCGCTTGGATTAGCTCATGCATATACCGATGATACTCAAACCGTTTGGAATGGCATCATTGGAGAAATGAATTGTAACGCGTATGACAAAGTGCGTATAAATGATTTTCAGATATATCCTGACCCAGAAAGAAAGGTTGCTAAAGTGAAGATTGTCTTAGAAAAAAGCGACTCCAAAATGTTTAGAGGAGACTTAAACATACAGGTTAAATCTCTTAAAGAAGATAGATTCTTACCATCTCAAAAGATCACAGTAGAATTTAACACTAAAAGTAAGGAGATAGAATTAACCTTAAAGATGGGCGATAACGTCAAATTATGGAGTGAAATGTCACCCTATTTGTATCAGGCAATTGCAACTGTAACAGGAAAAAACGTTCAGTCGATTGAGTATCGAAATTTCGGAATGCGTAAACTTACAAATAAAAATACAGCCTTACAGCTTAATGGAAATAATATATTCTTAAGAGGAACCCTTGAATGTTGCATATTTCCTCAAACAGGGCATCCTCCTATGAATCGCAGTGGATGGGAAAAAGTGTTCACAACGGCTCGTCAATGGGGATTAAATCATATTCGATTCCATTCTTGGTGTCCTCCGCGACATGCTTTCGAAGTTGCAGACAGTCTCGGTTTCTATGTTCAGGTAGAATTGCCACTTTGGTCTCTTAAGGTGAATCAGGATACGGCTACAAATAGATTTTTGTATCAAGAAGCAGAGTATATAATAAAGGAGTATGGCAATCACCCATCTTTTTGTTTCTGGAGTCTCGGCAATGAATTGCAAAAAGATTTTGTATATCTAAATCAGTTTGTAGATAAATTAAAGAAGGAAGACCCGCGACATTTATACACTAATACTTCTTATACGTTTGAGCCCGGACATGGCACATGGCCAGAATCCAATGATGATTTTTTCATAACTCAGAGTACAAAACTAGGCTGGGTAAGAGGACAGGGTGTTTTTGGCACAGAATCTCCTAGTTTTAACAAAAACTACTCAGCATCCACATCCGGTTTACCTGTTCCATTGATTACTCACGAAGTAGGACAATACTCGGTATATCCCAACATCAAAGAAATAGAAAAGTATAAGGGCATTTTAGATCCATTAAACTTTAAAGCAATAAAAGAAGATCTTATTAAAAAGGGACTACTTCATAAAGCCGCAGATTATACGCTGGCCTCAGGTAAATTAGCATCAATACTTTATAAAGAAGAAATTGAGCGAGCATTAAAAAGTAAAAACATAAGTGGATATCAGTTGCTCGATTTGCATGATTTTCCGGGTCAGGGAACTGCGTTGGTAGGCTTATTAGATGCTTTTTGGGATAGTAAAGGGATAATTGAAGCACAGGAATTTAGAGAATTTACCTCCCCGGTTGTTCCTCTGATACGGTTCAGTAAACCTGTATTTAAAACTGACGAAATTTGTGATGTCAATGTAGAAATTGCCAATTACTCAGGAAAAGATTTTAATGGAGTCGTAAAATGGAATTTGTCCGACAATAAAGGAGAGAATATTTTGATCGGTGAATTTCCGACAAAAGAAATCTCAAATGGGAAAAACACCCAAATTGGAGACTTTCAATGTAAATTTGACAAAATAAAAGTTGCTACTCAACTGAAGTTATCTGTCAATATAAAAGGAACCGTCTATCAGAACCATTGGAACATTTGGGTTTACCCGGCAAATTTGGCAATTGATAATGGGAAAGTAGTTTATACCCGATCATATTTAGAGGCAGAAAAAGCATTAAAAGCAGGAAAAACGGTGTTATACAATCCGGACTGGAGAAAATTGAAAGGCATAGAAGGAAAGTTCTTACCGGTATTCTGGAGTCCTGTGCATTTCCCTAAGCAAGCTGCTACCATGGGGGTATTGTGCAATCCTACGCATCCGGCATTGAATAATTTCCCAACAGAAATGCATTCTGATTGGCAATGGTGGGATCTGAATACAAATTCAGTGACTTTAAGTTTAGACAGTATTCCAAAAGTAACTCCAATTGTAGAAATGGTTGATAATTGGATAAACAACCGTCGACTGGCTCTCGTTTTTGAAGCTAAATGCGCAACCGGGAAATTACTATACACATCTATAGATTTGGATAGTAATATAGAACATAGACCTCAGGCAAAACAGTTACTTTTTAGTTTGATCAAATACATGAATAGTTCTGAATTTGCTCCAAAAGAGCCTTTGAACTTTGAATTCCTAAAGCAGTTTGAAAGAGATAGCATTTTAGATAAAAAAGAAACACCAACTGATATTTATTAATCTGGCATGTCACATTAAAAAAAACTATGTTTTTTTCTGTTGGAAATCCATGCAATATGACCTAAGTATAAATCAATTTCACACAAACATTTAGATTAATTTATTAATTTTGTATTTTAATCTCATTAAGCAAATTCCCCGCCGCTTGCGGCGGGGAATATTCATTTTTATTAGTTGGCTCATTCAGTAGAATCAAAAGTGTAAGTCATTTATAATTCGGCCATTATTGGTTATTTTGCTCATTGTCAATATTTCACAATTAGACTTAGCTATTAGTTGATGTTGTGAACAAATAATAAAGTTATTTATATGAAATCTGTCAATTATTTTTTGTTTTCTATTCTTTATCTTATTTTTTTTGCATCTCCATTTTTGAATGCATCAGAGATTAACATTAAAAACCTTCGAACCGAATATACCGAAGCTCCGTTAGGAATAGATGTAACCCAACCCCGTTTTAGTTGGCAAATGGTTTCTCTGAAAAAAGGATGCTATCAAACGGCCTATCAAATTATGGTTAGCGATGAAGCCGGACAAAACGTGTGGAATTCGGGCAAAACGCCAAGTAATGTCTCTTTAAACATTACCTACACCGGAAGCCCGTTAAAACCTAGTACACACTATAAATGGCAGGTTTTAGTTTGGGATAAAGAACAAAAACAATATTTGGCAGAATCGTGGTTCGAAACCGGATTAATGAACCCCGACCCTCAATTATCGGCATGGAACGGGGCAAAATGGATTGGTGGTACTAATGAAGATATGGTTCTATATTCGGCCTATCTGCCCGTTTTCAAAATTAATTTCACACTGCAATTAGATAAATTGTCGAATAGCACCAAGGCTGGATTTATTTATGGGGCTAACGATAATAGATTGATGGACAGAAATAAAAACATTTACAAGCTCGAAAACAAAAAAGATAGTTCATTCATAATGATTGAATTGAACATTGCTCCTTTAAATTCGAAAAAAACCGCACAATTAAATGTTTACAGAAAAGGATATTCGCCACAAGACAAAAATGACTTACCTATCAAAAGTTTTGAAATTCCCGATTCAATTATCAATGGACTAAACCGATACGAAACCCACACCATCTTTTTATCTTCAGTATTGGGCGATACAAAAATTTATATTGACGGTGAAAACAACAAAAACTATTTAGGCGATGTGAATCTCAATCCGCTGGGAAAAGGTGGCGATTATATCGCATTTCCGGCGATTGCTGATATTGGATTTTATTTGCAAAAAAATCAAATCGCATATTTTTCAAATCTCCAGATTAAAAATTATCGTAGCCCTTCAAATGCCTTATATTCAGCATATTTAACCCCTTGTAAAATCGGTGGATTAAGTAAAGATGCATTAGTTCTGATGGATCCTTCGCGAAACTCAATGCCAATGTTGCGTACCACTTTTACAACATCGCCAAATACCGTAACGAAAGCACGCTTATATGTAACATCCAGAGGCATTTACGAAATATACATAAACGGAAAACGCGTTGGCGACGACTATTTTAATCCCGGAGCAACCCAATATCCCAAAACACATTTATATCAAACTTACGATGTTACCAATTATGTACTTAATGGGAAGAATGCTTTAGGAGCAATGCTAGGCGAAGGTTGGTGGAGCGGCGGCAGTACATATTCGGGAGACTTCTGGAATTTTTTCGGTGACAGACAATCCATTTTAGCTAAATTGGTCATAACCTATTCCGACGGAAAAACCGATGTAATAACATCAAACCCTGATACATGGAAATATTTCAATAAAGGCCCGGTTGTTTACGGAAGTTTCTTTCAGGGCGAAGTTTATGATGCCACAAAAGAAACGCTTATTAAAGATTGGTCTACTGCTTCTTACAACGACTCTGCATGGAAAAAAACGGTAGAAGTTCCGCTGGTTGGAAATATTAATAGCGACAAAACGGCATGGAACGTACCCGGAGTTGGCGATTATAGTCAAATGAATCTGACGGGTCAGTTTGGCGAAACCGTAAAAAAAATTAAAGAGCTCAGCGCCGTAGCTGTAGAAGAAATACGTCCGGGTGTATTTATATACGACATGGGGCAAAACATGGCAGGAGTTCCTAAAATCAGTCTGAAAGATATGGTTCCGGGGAAGACAATATTTCTTCGCTTTGCAGAAGTAAAATACCCCAACCTCCCCGCATGCAAAGAGAATACCGGAATGATTATGCTCGAAAACATTCGCGCAGCTATGACACAAGAGATTTATATTGCCAAAGGCGGCGAAGAAACAATAAATCCACGGTTTACCTATCATGGCTACAGGTACGTCGAAATAACAGGGATCGACAGCCCTTTACCGCTAAATGCAGTGCAAGGAGAAGTATTAAGTTCCATTCACGAATTGGCCTCGAAATACAAAACATCGAATCCTAAAGTGAATAAACTTTGGGAGAATATAACATGGTCGTCTTATGCTAATTTCATGTCAATTCCCACCGATTGCCCCCAACGAAACGAGCGCTTGGGTTGGAGTGGCGACATTTCAGTATTTTCACGCACAGCAACCTATTTAGCCCCGGCTTCACAATTCTTAAGAAGGCACATGCTGGCAATGCGGGATGTTCAGAGAGCAGACGGACGTTTCCCCGATGTTGCCCCTTTGGGCGTTGGCTTTGGTGAAACAATCTGGGGCAGTGCAGGGATTACTGTCGCGTGGGAAAGCTTTCAACAATATGACGATAAGGACATGCTGGCTGAGCATTACGATGCAATGAAAAAATACGTAGAATATCTAATTCGCGATATAAATCCCCAAACAGGCGTATTCAAAGAAAATGAACGAAAAAACTGGGGCAGTCTGGGCGATTGGTTAAGCCTCGAAGACAATAAAAACGAAAAAGTCCTCTTTTGGGAAGCCTATTTCATCTACGATTTGGAAATTATGAGCAAAGCTGCTTCGGTTCTTAATAAAAAGGATGATGCCGAAAGATACTCAAAACTTTGTGCCGAACGAAAAGAATTCTTCAACAAAACTTACGTTGATAGCGCGACTGGTAAAACATCGTTTCGCGGAAAAATTATCGATTCGCAAACATCTTACGTTCTGCCATTTGCATTCAATATTTTTAACGAGAAGAATTTCAAAGCGGCACAGAGTAATTTCGTGAACACCATTACCCGCGCTAATAAAACCGACCAAAATATTGACTGTCCACCATACTCGCTGATGACCGGATTTATTGGTACTGCATGGATAAATAAAGCATTATCAGACAATGGCTATTCCAACTTTGCGTACCGTTTGCTTCAACAAACAACCTATCCATCGTGGTTATACCCCATTGAGCAAGGTGCTACAACAATTTGGGAACGCTTAAATTCTTATACTCACCTAGATGGCTTTGGAGGAAATAACAATATGAATTCCTTCAACCACTACTCCTTCGGCGCAGTTGGCGCGTGGATGTACAATTATTCACTCGGCATAACCCGCGACGAAGACTCTCCCGGTTTTAAACATTTCATTTTACAACCCGAACCCGACACTACTGGCAAAATGAAGTATGCCAAAGGGTATTACGACTCAATGTATGGTCGCATAGAAAGCAGCTGGGATATAATAAAAGACAATACATGTAATTATCGTTTTGTTGTGCCAGCAAATACAACAGCTACCATTTATATCCCGGCATCAAGTGAAAAAGAAGTCTTCGAAAGTGGCAAAAAAACTTCTAAATCTAGAGGATTAAAGTTTTTAGGAATAAAAAAAGGTAAAGCTGTTTATGAGGTTGAGTCGGGCGAATATAAGTTTGTATCGAAAAAGGATTAATAGTTTTCGGAAAAACGTTACAATTTCACTTTGTGCACAAGAGTACATATAGAATGCGGTTAACACACAGCCTTAAAATGCTGTAATTGTCTTAGTTCAAAGAACGATACTCATTCGGTGTATATCCGGTTTCTTTTTTAAACATACGAGTAAAATGCTGTGGATACTTAAAGCCTAGTTCATAAGCAATTTCACTAATTGATTTTTCGTTATCAAATATTTTTTCCTTAGCGATATTTATCAGTTTAAATTGTATATGCTCCAAAGCCGATTTACCTGTTTCTCGCTTCAATAAATCACTCAGGTAATTAGGGGAAATAAATAACTTTTCTGCACAATAGCTCACTGTAGGAGTTCCGTGCACTAACAGTAGCTCCGAAGCAAAATAATCATCGAGGATCTTTTCGAATCGTGCTAATATATCGACGTTCACTTTATTGCGGGTAATAAATTGTCTGTCATAGAAACGCTTGCAATAATTCAAGAAAAGTTCAATATAAGTCACAATCAATATTCTACTATGCTTATCTATTGCATGTTCCAGTTCGAAACTGATTTTATCCAGACAGTCATCAATAATAACTCTTTCGCGGGTAGATAGATGTAATGCTTCGTTTACCTCGTACGAAAAAAAGCTGTAATCCTTCATATTTTTGCCCAACGAAGTACCATGTATCAAATCCGGGTGAAAAATCAATGCTTTTCCAATTCCCCGGCGTTTTTCTGTTTTATCTTCTATGCCATAAACCTGTCCTGGGGCAAGGAAGATCAACGTGCCTTCTTCGTAATCATACGTGCTGCAGCCGTAAGTCATATTACCGCATTTAGAGTCTTTTAGAAAAATGGTATAAACTCCCAGCTGAGCCCTGAAAAAACAAAAAGGTTCAGCTTTCTCAAAATCTACCACATTAACGAGCGGATGCAATGTCTCCACCCCTACCTGTTTATTGTACTCTACAACCGTATTTATTCTGATAATTTCACTCATAATGACCTGTATATATTCTTTTCTTGCACAAAGATAATAAACATATTACGGACATATTATAACCTGTAACCACAATCAGTAATTATGGTTAGTAAACCAGTAATTCAGGTAATTCTATTAGGCTTTTAGCACCTAATTTTGTATTCGAAATAATAACAATAAACAACAAACAATTCAAAGGTATAAATAATGAAAAATTTCAGTTATCACAATCCTACCCGCATTGAGTTCGGAACAGGGAAAGAAGAAAATATTGGTCAATACATTTCAGAATCTGGCGTATCAAAAGTTTTAATAGTCTATGGTTCTGAACGTATTAAACAGACTGGTCTATTTGGCAAAGTAGTCAAATCACTCACTGACAATGGAATCAGTTTTGAGTCATTGGGTGGCGTGCAGAGCAACCCGCTGCTAAGCAAGGTTTATGAAGGAATTGAATTAGCTAAAACAACGGGAGGTGAAGCAGTATTAGCTATCGGAGGTGGTTCGGTACTGGACTCAGCCAAATCCATTGCAACCGGGGCTGTTTATGAAGGTGATGTTTGGGATTTCTTCACCTACAAGGCAGTTGCTAACAAAGCATTGAAAATTTTCGATATTATGACCCTTGCCGCAACCGGAAGTGAGATGAATAATTTTGCAGTAGTAACCAGAGATGAAACCAAGGAGAAATTCAGCTTAACAGCTACATCGGTTGGTTTTCCTACAGTTTCAGTTATCAACCCTGAATTACAAGCTACTGTTACCAATGAATATCTTGCTTATTCGGCTTCTGATATTTTTGCGCACAGTTTGGATATGTACCTTTCAGCTACTTATTTGCCGGAATATATGGCCGGATATGTCGAAAATATTTTAAAAACAGTTATGCGTACAACCGAAATTCTGCTTAAAGATGCATCCAACTACGAAGCCCGAGCCGAATTTGCCTGGGCTGCTACGCAAGCACTGAATTTCACCACTTTCTGTGGAATAGAAAATAACCGATATGATACGCACTTTCTGGAACATACTCTTTCGGCCGAATATAATATTGCCCACGGTGCAGGTTTATCTATTATTATGCCAGCGTGGATGAAATGGCAAAAACAATTCCTACCCGAACGCTTTGACCGGTTTGCCAAAGTCATGTTTAATGTGGAAGGTGCTGATGCAGGTATCGAAGCATTAAAAGGATGGTATTCGAAAATTGGTGCACCTGTTACCTTGAAAGAAGCTAATATCTCCGAAAAAGACATACCAATGCTGGTAGATAAACTATTCATAGTGGCTGGAATATGGGGAGCAACAGAACTTTACACCAAAGAAATGATTAAAACCGTATTAGAAAACGCCAAATAATTTAATTCA
>Ga0302296_1003186_pt1 | contig 10643 bp, 7 predicted proteins | sample III_Fen_N3_1_FD_194546 | JGI IMG/M metagenome (GOLD analysis project Ga0302296, IMG submission 194546) | Peat permafrost microbial communities from Stordalen Mire near Abisko, Sweden - III_Fen_N3_1 | ecosystem: Environmental > Terrestrial > Soil > Wetlands > Permafrost | place: Sweden: Abisko... | reverse complement strand
AAATAAAATAGCCCCATTAAAAATTTGAGTGGGGCTATTTTATTTTTCAGTTTACAAAAAGCTTATAATGTATTGGGTCAATCTCCCAACCATCTTCGCCAAGAGGGCTAAAACAGCCAGCAAAATATTATATATAATTAACCACTATTAACAAAATGATGGAACCGAATAAAATAACATTTTCGGCTAATCTCGATTTTGTACTAATAAGATTATTAGCTATATAAAATGAAAAAGGAATGGCAAAAAAGTAAATAGACTCAATGTACATTGATGGAAAAATCAAATACATTGTAAATGTTAATAGCCACAAAAAGAACAAAAGACTATAGTATTTTTTGGTAACAACCTTTTTCAAAACATTACGATAGAGATAAAAAGAACCGCTTATCATAACCATCGACATAAAGATAAAAAAGGCAATATAGCGAACATCTAAAACGTTTGTTGAAGCATTTTCGGAAAGTTGATATTGCATTGTTTTAACAAGGTCGAGCATATTACGTCGCATGAAAAACACAGAGAATGCAAACACATAAGGCGTTATTAAACCTAAAACGGCTACAACCCACTCACGCCAATAAAACGAACGAGTATTAAGCATGAAATAGAATAATGCTATTACAAAAAATATCATTGGAAAATAGAACAAGCTACCCGTTGAGATTAAAAACATTGACACATAAAATGGATCGACTGTTTTTTCAATTCTATAGGTTGGGAAGATAAAATGAAGTGCCAACAATAGAAATATATTAGCAAAAATCAATGGATTAAGCTGATGTAATTGATGAACAGAACTGACAATTACAACAAATAATATTCCTGGAAGATAGGTACCTTCATTAATTAAACGAAACTTAGAACTGAGGTTATTTAATAAAAAACCTTGTATCAAAACAATTAAACATGCAATGATAGAAATCCACCACGAGGCTTTAACGGGAAGCATCAACACCAATTGATAGAGTGGCATTGGACTTTTTTCGTAAACACCAAGATTATAAATCGGATTTATTATCTCGTTAATCCATAGTAAAATGGCGAGCACAAATAAAAGTGGTAATAATAATGGATTATCTTTTTTTAGAAATTGTAGCATGCTTGGTTTTATAAATCGAATCCGATGTCGCGTCTAAAATATTTACCTTTATATGAAATTGCATTAGCACCAGTAAAAGAAAGTGCTAAAGCTTCGTCTTTGTTTGCTCCAAAAGAACTTACGGCAATTACACGTCCGCCATTTGTTACAACTTTATCTCCATCGAATTTTGTTCCTGCGTGAAAAACAAGACTGTTCTTTACGGTTTCAATTCCTGAAATTTCATCTCCTTTTTCGTAATCTCCTGGATATCCACCAGCAACTAACATAACGGTGGTACATGAACGAGGATCGATTTCGATGGTACTTTGCGAAAGTGTTCCATTTCCTGTTGCAACGAATAAATCGAGCAAATCGGATTTTATTCTTGGAACAACAACTTCTGTTTCGGGATCTCCCATGCGGCAATTATATTCAATTACCATTGGTTCGCCTTCAACATTTATTAAACCAAAGAAAACAAAACCTTTGTACGGAATACCGTCTTTTTTTAATCCATCGATGGTAGGTTTTACAACTCTATCAACAACTTTTTGCATAAATTCGCCTTGAGCAAATGGAACTGGAGATACAGCACCCATTCCACCAGTATTTAAACCAGTTTCGCCTTCGCCAATGCGTTTGTAATCTTTAGCTTCGGGAAGTAAAACGTATGATGTTCCATCGGTCAATGCAAATGCCGACATTTCAATACCTTTCAAAAATTCTTCGATAACAACAGTATTACTAGCTGCTCCAAATTTTCCATCGAGCATTTCGGTAAGTTCTGCGATTGTTTCGTCGAGATTATCTAAAATTAAAACTCCTTTTCCAGCTGCCAAACCATCGGCTTTAAGAACGTATGGAGGTTTCAATGTTTTCAAAAATGATTTTCCTTCTTCAAGATTTGCTTTAGTTACGCTCAAATATCCAGCAGTTGGGATATTATGACGCATCATAAATTTCTTTGCATATTCTTTGCTTCCTTCAAGTTGTGCACCTTCTTGTTGAGGGCCTATAACAGGAATTGATTTTAATTGTTCATCGGCAAGGAAAAAATCATGAATACCTTTTACCAATGGATCTTCGGGACCTACAACTACGAGTTCAATTTTCTCGTCGATAACAAGCTTTTTTATTCCTGCAAAATCGGTAACAGCTATGGGTACATTTTTACCTACACTAGCAGTTCCAGCATTTCCTGGAGCAATAAAAAGATTTCCGATATTTTTACTTTGTGAGAGTTTCCAAGATATGGCGTGCTCTCTTCCACCTGATCCAATTACTAAAACATTCATCTGTATTCTATTTTTGTGCAAAAATACAGAGAATTTTCCATCTTTCGAGGCAAATACTTTATTATAATTAGTATTTTCGCCATGAAATGAGTTATGCGTTTTAAGGGTAATGTAACAAGGACATAATACCATATAACATCCTTAATCACAACTCAAAATATAAAATTAAAACTAAAATTACACCATTGTACAAAAGCGTAAAATACTTCAACGGACTTAATGCATTGCGTTTTTTTGCAGCATATTTGGTTGTATTGCATCATGCAGAACAAATTCGTTTGAAATATCATTTGTTTAGTTTGAAGCAATATTCGCTATTCAACAATGGCAATGTTGGTGTTACTTTTTTCTTTGTATTAAGTGGATTTTTAATTACGTACCTACTATTGAAAGAAAATAGGACGTACAACAATATTTCAATACGAAACTTTTATGTGCGACGAGTACTCCGTATTTGGCCATTATATTTTATGCTTGTTGCTATAGGAACTTTGGCTTTACCAATATTGTTAAAAGTTTTGCATGTCAATTATATAATGCCTTATCATTTCACGCAAGTTTTTGGCTATTATTTGTTTTTTATGCCATTTATGGTTAATGTTTTCTTTGGACATCATTTACTTGAACCGCTTTGGTCAATTGGTGTTGAAGAGCTTTTCTATTTATCGTGGGCACCAGCAATCAAAATATTTAGAAAGAATATTTTGCCAATAATCATTATTACCATTTTAATAAAATTGACACTGTCGGTTTCGGTTTATTTTATCGACTTCAATACTTCAATTAAAGAAATTATAGGGATGCTACAATTCGAAGCAATGGGAATTGGAGGTTTGGGTGCATACATTATTTTCAATAGAGAAAACGCGATTAAGGAAAGTGTTTTATACTCCAAAGCTTTACAGATTCTTTTGTTTATTTTCATTGTCAGTTATGTTTTGTTCTGGAAAGAACTTTCGGTTTATTCAATGTTTTTCAAGATTCTATGGACAACTCCAATTGTTTCTTCAGTATTTATGATGCTTTCGTTTTGCTGGTTAATTATTAATATTTCGATAAACGAAAATAGCTTGATAAAACTAAATGGGAAAATTTTGAATTTTCTTGGTGAAATTTCATACGGTATATATATGTATCATATGTTGGTAGTATTTGGCGTTGTAGTGGTTTTAGGGAAATTGCTGAATCATATAAATCCGATATTATCGACCATTAGTTTTTATGTGATAATTACATCGGGAACAGTTTTGGTATCGTACCTATCGAAGATATTTTTTGAAAATTGGTTCATGAAAATGAAACATAGGTTTGAGAAATAGTACATAATTTAAAGAGGACAGGTCGCGACCTGTCCCTACAACAACATAATGAAAAATCGTAAACGAAATAGGCTGATTGGTTTCGACTATTCAACTCATGCTATTTATTTTATAACAATTTGTTGCGATAAACGAATTCAATATTTTGGAGAGATTCAAAACAATGAAATGATATTGAATGAATTTGGTACAATTGCCGAAAAACAGATTGATTGGCTACAACAACAATATTCATATTTCAATATTCACAATTATGTTGTAATGCCAAATCACGTTCATATTTTATTTGCAATCAATAGAACAAACGTAGGGACAGGTCGCGACCTGTCCATGCATAATGAATCACAATCAGAAATGACAGGTCGCGACCTGTCACTACAAAAGATTAAATCTGTTTCGGAATTAATTGGGGCGTATAAAACAACGTCCTCGAAAATGATACATAATGCTGGGAATATTCCCTTTAAATGGCAACGTTCATTCTTCGACAATATCGTTCGTGATTATGAATCACATAATAACATATACAACTACATTGATCGAAATCCAATTTTATGGAATGATGATTCGTTAAAGAACCCTATAATGTAAATCAAAACGTTATTTCCCCTTCGCCACATTCAAAAATCCCATATACGATGGGTTCAATCCAGCTTTAAACGAATATTTCTTTTTACCGTTTGAACCAAAGCAAATGACTTCGCCCGTTTTGGTAAACGAATGAGCATCGGTAACAAAAACATCGTGAGTAAGAGGATTGACTGCAATACCATAAACGGTTTCGATTTTTGTATTATCGGTGATGAAATTATTGCTGATGAGTGTTTCATTTTTAGCATCGATGAGCATAATTTTAGAACCCGATGCTGAGGCAAAATCATAATAATAGACATAAGCTGTATCGCCTACGATTGTTAGGTTTAATGCTTCAAAATCGTTAAAAGTTTTCTTTATGCTATCGGTTTTTGAATCGATGACTTGCAAACGCATTTTTACATCATCGTAATTGCCACGCGAAACCACATACACATCGCCATATTTATCGGCTACAGCATAGGTTGGATTTATTAAAACTGCAATTCTTTTTATTTCTGTTAATGTTCCAAAATCAATCACCGAAACCGTTTTATCGTAATTAGGACAATCTAATCCTCCCGAATTAGATACATATATTTTATTATTAGCAATTGCTATTCCATCGGGATTTCTACCAACGTTTATATTCTTTTCAATTTCAAGTTTTGTGGTGTCTAAAACCTGAACCGTTCCGTCGAACGAACAGACAAAAGCTTTGTTTTGGCAAAAAGCGATATGACGTGGTTGTCGTGGTTTGTTGCCTTCGAAAAATGGAATGCGTTTAATACTTTTTCCCGTTTTAAGATCCACAACCTCAACATGACTCGATGTGCTGACTACTATATATATTTTGCCTCCATAAATAGCCATATCATTTCCCGTATCGCCTAGCTTTTTGTTATTTTTCGATTCAAAATAATCGGTAGTAGCTAGCGAATCGTCGAAAGAATAATAGGTTAAACCAGCATTATTCATATTGAACAAACCTTCGTTTAAAATATACATTCCTGTGGTTTGGTAACAAGTGTCTATTTTTATTTGTGGTGCTGTTGGTTCCTTTTTGCAAGATGTGTTTATCGCAAAGAAGAGCAAAATAATAACAAAGAAACGCAAAAGATATGTAAGGTATTTATTCATATTTCCCATTAAAAAATCATTGACAAAGTTACAAAAAACGATCTGCCAGGCATTGGAAAATTATTTATGACTTCGTATTGTTTATCGAAGATATTATTGACTTCGGCTTTTGCACGAAGCTTACATTTCTTAATGGGCAAATCGTAAAGTAACGACAGATCGCTTACCCACCAACCATGAAGCATATTGGCATAAATATTTTCTGGCAAAACATATCGATAACCATTAAATAAACTTGTGTACGAAAGAGTTATCGATTTATAATTTGCCGATGCCGATGCTGTAAACGTTTCGAAAGGTAAATAGGCTATTTGCTGATTGTAGGTTGCCGAATTTGGAGTAACATCAACGGCTTCTTGATAGGTGTAGTTGCACATTGCGGAATATTGAATCTTAGCTAATTTCTTGGTTTGAACTTGCAATTGCAATTCTGTTCCACGGCAGTCGACTTGACCAATATTCGTCATCGACCACACAAATAAATTTTTGGTTGGTACGGCCACAATTTTATCGCTCACATGATTGTAGAATCCATCGATTTTTATCGATATATATTCAAAAATCCCAAGATGCGAATATCCCGAAATACCTAGATTGAATTGCTTTGCACGTTCAGGTTTAAGATTATTATTACCAACTAATGTGTAATATAAATCGTTGAAAGTTGGCATCCTAAACACATCTTTATATAAAAAACGAAGTTTGATAAAAGGACTTTTCGTTAAACGATAACCCAACAACAACGACGGAGTTACTACATTACGAGCAGGTGCAGCATTTCCGTTTTCTGTTTTTTCGCGAACAATGGTTGCCAATAAACTTCCATTAGCTTCAAGACGTTTGTAACCATAGCGTGCGGATAAAGCTGTAAGCCAAGAATAACGAGTTGGACGAGCATACTTATCAAGATTAGCATCGAGCGTATTTACAAAAAAATCTGACGCTATTGAAATATGCAACGAATCGATTACTTTGAGTGAAGCTGCTTGCGAAGCATAATATTCACGCTGGGTATAGCGATTGTCAATTTTCCCTGCAATGTTGTTATATTCGGGATCGAGATAGCGAAGATAATTGGTCGAAAACTTTACATTTGATAGTAATTGTAATCGATGCGATGGATTATTGTTGAATTGAAGATTCGAAAAGAAATCGTTGTTCCAAAGTCTTTGCTTAGAATTGGCAAAAGGATTTCCTATAATGACAGCACCAGGTAAACCACGTTCCGAGTTAAAGAAATAGAGATTTACCGAAAGCTTTGAACTATCGGAAAAGGTAGAAACATAGCGAGCATTGAGGTTTAATGATTGAATATCGGAATTGGTACGGCGACCTGTTGTATCGTTCGATGGCATTTTGAACCGATATTCGCCATTTGCACGAACATAATTGCACGAAACATCGGTAAATGATCGTTTCCCAATTTTGTTTTGTAATGATATCGTTGGATTAAACATACCGAATGACCCAGATTTAAGGCTCGTTTTACAATGAAATGTTGTGGAATCGAAAACAGGATCGGACGAATGTATGCTAATGACATTTGCAGAAGCGAAAAAGCGAGCTGGTTGACAAAGCTGAGTCGATTGACCAATGGTAAGTGAAACATTGTCGGCATTGTCGGTTGATATTTTACCAAGATCGACCTGACCACTAGCCACATCGCTAAATTGAACACCATCGACAAAAACTCCTGTATGATTTGCACCAAGACTACGAACCATTACCGTTTTTATACCACCTACTCCACCATAATCTTTCAAAATAACTCCCGAGAATGTTTTCACTGCAGCATCGGCAGTATTTCCTGAAGATCGGTCAAGCTCCACTCTTGATATTTGCTGCATCGATTCTAGCGATTTATCTTCCGTTTTTGGTTTTACCGCCTTTACCTCAACTTCTTTTATGCTTACCGTATCTTTTAGTTTTGATTGAGAATATAGGTTTGCAACACTTATAAATACAAGAATTATTAATAGACTAAGTTTTTTAAATGAACTTATTCTTTCCTTATTATATACTATTGTATTTGTATTGTATTGCAAAATTATTGCTTTTAAATGTATGTTATTAAATGCTTCGACAAGCTCAGCATGACAAGAAATTCTCCAAGAGGGCTAAATCAGCCATATGTCTTTTGATATTATCCGTTTCTTTTAAAAAAGAGAGCCTGACCGGGTTTTCAATTCAGTCAGGTTCCCAAGTAAAATACAGTCAAAATTTTGCATGTAAAACCATGTCGAGAAAAACATGCAACTATTATTTTATACTTTACTTATTGTTTAATGATTTTTAGGGTTTGTATTTCACTTTTATTTGCGATTTGTATTTCATAATAACCAGTTGGAATATTTTCTGTAGACAGTTCAATACTTGTTTGATTAGCCACGACTTTCGAAACTACTTGACCCATTACATCAAAAAGAGTAACTACACTACCTACTTCGCATTGTACATTCAAAACAGAAGTACAAGGATTTGGATAAGCAATTACATTATTTTCTTTCACAACAGATGAACTTATAGGTGCTTGATTTGTAATTACCGAGAAGTTATCGATACAGAAATAAGATGGAGTATTCATGCCAAACGATCCAACGTCCGAAGATGCCATTCCAAAATGAACCGACGTTATTTCACCCAATGAACTTAAATCGACCCAACGCCAGTCTTTTACAATATAATCGTTCGATGATTCATCTGAACGGAAATCGGCTAGATAAAAATCAACCGTATCGGTTTTTGAACCATCAGCTTTCGTTCCCCAAATTCGTAATTTTAACCAATCGGCATCTTTGCCTGTTGCTCCACCAAATTTCTTAGCATAAGCATCTCCGTTTAGCATTGACAAATATGCATACGTAGCATTAGTAACATAAAATCCATCGACAACATATGCCTCTTTATCTTTGAACGACACTACAGGCAACTTTCCATAAGAGTCTAAATATGCAATTGCATAATTTGTTCCACCACTATCGGGAGCCGAAACACCACCTTTGGTAATAGCACTAAATGAATTTGTATATCCTACCGTTGTATCATTTCGAAGATTAGAATAGGTAAATGCATCGATACCATAATCTGTTTTTGCAGTACTAAATAATGATACTCCATTTACAAAAGCCGTATCGGTTTTTGTTGGAGTGAAATACGAATCTTTGCTTAACGTTAATGCTTCGAAAGTTGAAACAGCATAAGGAATTCCAGCATTTATTACACCAACACCATCAAGATCGAAACCACTTGACCAATATGGAGTTGGCCATGGATCATTTACAACGTTTCCTTTTGAATCGTGCGATGCAAATTTTGGATCGATATTCCCAACAGCATCAACGATACGAACAAAACGAATATTTTGCAAGTCAATATTTGCACTATCTTTTATATCATCAAGATTGAAAGGTGTTCCATAACCTTGAATTTCGGCACCAGCAAAATTCGACACATCGCTTTGTTTGATTGGTGAAAATCCACCAATTTGTTTATCTGCTTTTGTATTCGAAACAGCAGGGAAACGAACAAAATGCGAACCATCGGAACTAACTTCCACAAATCCTAATTCGGCATAAATTGAATCGGTTCCTTGTTTATATTGACCATTTTCGAAAACTGCAAAGTCGGCTCCCGAGCCATTTACAATTGGTCTATCGAACGTAAGAGTAGCTATTCCACCATCACCAAGACTAACAACATCCGAAGCAGTTGAACCAGCAATACCAACAGCATCGCCAGTACAGCCATACGTTGCTTCATTCGATCCTTTGTATTTAACCGAAGTGTCGGCAATATTTACCCAACCACGTTGAATATATGCTCCATTGGCCCATGAAACAAAGGCTTTTGAATCCTTTGAAATTGAAGTTGAACTTTGAGCTTGCATTTCTACACCCATCAATCCTAATCCAGCAATCAAGAATAACTGTTTAATTTTCATTTTAATTATTTTTATTGAATTTATACTTTATTACTTATTTTTAACATTTTACAATTCACAAAAGCAATCGATATTAGAAATAACAAAGTCAATAACTTCAATTAGTTCCTAATAGAAATACCTTAAAAAAGTGCCACAATTTTTGCTCGATTATTTACATAGTAAAATCACAAACTTAAAAGATGGCAATGGTTGAAAAATTTGGAATAAAGAGGGATAAGTTCTTTATCCTTCGCCTTTCACCCGAAAGCTACGAATCACAATTTGCAGGCAGGTCTTCTGGCTCGTCCTGTTTCGGCTACCTTCCCATTTGCTTTGCAACAAACAGTGGTTTTGAGTACCGAAACTCATTTTGGACTTACAGCTACGGGGATAGCTCCCGATTTTAACGGGATTCCCTTTTAATCCGTCATTTCTAAAAAAAAGATTAGAAACTAGAACCTGTAAATAATTACGGCAACAAATATATAAAATATTTTAATTGGCAATACGAAAAGTATAGAATTTAACTTTAGAAAAATTACCTCCACATGCTTCACATTTATTATCAATTATTTATGCATTTAAAAATACACATATTAAAAAGTTTGTTATATCTAAAGCCAATATTCAAACAAATTTTTATCAATACAAATCTGCAAAATTTGAGTGTAATTTGTTTCTTAAAAATCATAGCTTATCGATGATGTTCGGTAAAAATAAATGCATATTTTTGTCGCATAAAATCAAAATAAGACAAGTATTTATTACAACTAACAACTCTTTACTTTTAGTAAAGTCAACGCATTTTTTACTTATATCAAAATATTTCAATTACAAGAGATGATTCGAATGAAAAGCAAACAATACTTTTTTTTAAAAAAAACTATGAATAAACTTTGGATAATGATAATGCTTTTGTTTTTTGTGAATATAAGCAATGCACAACATGTATTAGGTTTTGGAATTACCGTTAAAACAAATTTATCAAACAGTAGAGATACGGTAGAAACATCAAATTATCAATACAGAACATACACTTACACGGAGAATTATCCCATTTTATTTTGTCGCTACGATTTAAATTCAAATTTTGGACTAAAAATTGGTATAACTCGTAGGGGAAGTTCTTACAATACGTACCTACCGGTTATGTCGGGAGTTAAGGCAGTTGGATGGTCGACTACCGGAATTTATGTGCCAATAGGTTTCTATTTAAAGACAACGCCCGTAGTTGGTAAGTTTTATATGATATTCAATTGTGATGCGATGTTGATAACTAAGAAAAATAAAACATATGACTACACATCGCT
>Ga0302296_1003182_pt1 | contig 10651 bp, 18 predicted proteins | sample III_Fen_N3_1_FD_194546 | JGI IMG/M metagenome (GOLD analysis project Ga0302296, IMG submission 194546) | Peat permafrost microbial communities from Stordalen Mire near Abisko, Sweden - III_Fen_N3_1 | ecosystem: Environmental > Terrestrial > Soil > Wetlands > Permafrost | place: Sweden: Abisko... | reverse complement strand
ATTTCAGAACCAACCCAATTCCTATTATTCAATACAGCCATTTTAGCAGTTGTGCCTGAACCCATGAAAGGATCATAGACTATATCGTCTTTATTACTCCATGAAATAATATGATCATTTGCTAGTTGTTCTGGAAATGGTGCAGGATGCTTTACCCCACTATTATGTTGAGGAGGAAATTGCCATACATTATCAATTACTTTTGTATCGTGTATAGTACGAGTAATATCTGCACGATCTGTTCTATTACTGCCATCCACTCTTTTTTGACCGTAATCATTTTTTTTAGATTTTCCCGCATTTTTACAGGGAGTAGTGATGTAGTTACAAATAGGTTTTCCTTTACTAAGGATAAACATATATTCAAATCCCTGCCAATATCTATTGCATTTCGGATCATATGGAATAGGCGTTTTTTTCCATATCATTGTATCATGTAACTTAAATCCCACATCTCTGAAATACAACACCTGCCTAAATGAGGAACATGTCTCACTACCATTTATTGTAGCATCCCCAACTACCCAAACCACCACCCCATTATCTTTAGTAACGCGATACAATTCTTTAGCAATGGACTCAAAATCGAAACTATATCCGTTATAATTTCTAAGGTTATCATAAGGAGGGCTTGTTACTGTCAAATCTATAAAATTATCTGGCATTCGTTTCATAGTTTCAAGGCAATCTTCATTATAACACTTATTTATGTCCATTATCCCTCCAAAGGAGCATTGCAAAGCGGACACATCTTCGGCAACTGCCCTTGTAATTCCCCATATTCCCGTTCGGACATATCCGCCACATTCTTGTTGATTTTATACTGATCGGTGATACTTGTCAAGGAAAATATCTTATCCATCAATCCCTTATTTTCCTCCCCCAACATCCTGATCTTATTAACCAACTTTTCCGCCATAGGCAACATATCAGTACTACTTACCAGTTCATTTTGCGACTTATAATCAGCAATAAACAGGCTTAGTGTACTAATTTTGGCCTTACAGGACTCATTGAGAGACAGGGCAGGGCTAATCCCAAGTACCAACTGATCTGCCGCTTCAATGAAATCATACTCATTTACTATGGATTCATTTGCCTTATAAGTCTTAACCATATTAGAGATATTAGAGATTTTCTGTTCCAAATCCTCTACACTTGTCTGTAAGTGCATACAGTTTGTAACAAGTTTCTCTGCATCTCCGATTACTGCTGTTTGCTCCAATATCTTCTGTTGCCGTTCCCACAGATCGAGGGATTCCTTTAGTTCCCCTACTAGAAGTTCTATACCCTCATTTTTCTCCTCAAGAACCTCTATTTTCTTGAGTAACTTCTGTGCCATAGGTATCCAGTCAAACTTCTTCAAATCCTCGTCTACACGCTCTAGGTTCTCTCGTACCAGTTTCAATTCAGCATTAGTGGAACGGCGCTTGGATTCAATGGCGGATTGATACTTGTCTATAGCGTCAAAATGGGCAATCTTGTTGAAGAACTTACCCACTTCGCCAGCACTATCAGTGAGAAGAAATGGTGCCCCAAACTGCTTCTGTAGGTTAGTTTCAGAGAAGTTCAGTGCTTCGACTACTTCAGGGGGAACAGAACGGTTAAGCGCATCTAGTTGCTTGCCGTTGATAATGTAGCAATTTCGTTCGGCATCCCGCACACGCTCTATAACGGTGCCATTATCAAGTGTGAGTTTTACTGAGGTAGGGGCTATTTGCTTGCCCTTTTCGTTCCATGCCCAAAAGCTTGTGTTCATTGTTCCATCGGGCTTATTGTTGATAACCCAATTTAGGGCGCGGAGTCCCGCACTTTTCCCTGAGTTTGAACTACCAGTGAGGGCGTTAACTCCCTTACAGAATTCAAAATGGGAATCGCGGTGTGATTGGTAGTTCAGGGCGCTCAGGGATTGTATCATGCTATTCTACCACCTTCTCATAAGTCTTTTCAAAAATATCAGGCTTACATGGATAGAATTCCCCATTTACTCCTTGGATAATGAAATCATTCTTGATACCTATCATAACTCCTTCAAGAGTTTGCACTTGTACATATTCGCCAGAAGGATTACTTTCTGAAGGTTCCAATACAGGACTTTCTAGCACTTTACCTTTTGACCACGTACTTAGATACATGCCATTATATCCATCAAATTGAATAGCCTCAATAACTACAGGCTTCTTTCGATATTTCATATTACCTCCCGCAACACTTCTTGAATTTGATTCCGCTACCACAAGGGCAGTCAGAATTCACTTCAGGCTTAATCTCCCCCCTAAGTATCTGCTTCTTGATATCCGCCTTGTTAAACACATCCTTCCATTGCTCTCCCACACCTTCCCAAGTCCAAACCCGCTCATATGCCAGTTCAGCTTTGGCCTTAGCCTCATCGTAGTGATCCTTAATATACTGTAACTTCTCAGCCATGTCCAGTACGTCAGTCACAGGGCGAAGGATGTTATTGTCTGGCATTCCGAGGCAAATCCAGTCGTTGATAGTCTCACCCGACTTGCACATATACCCGTACTCTTCATTAGGCCCAACAATCTCAGGAATAGCCGTATTGTTGGGGAACAGGATAGGTTTCTTGGTTGCCATCGCTTCAACGGTACTGAGCCCGAAGCCCTCGCCGATTGTGGTGGAAATAACCAGATCACAAGCATTATAAAGCTGGTTCACTATCTGGATAGGATACCCCTGATTGGCATTAAATCCACCACTCGGGCAAGCCCAATCCTCATCATACTTCAGTCCATAATGCTCTGCAATCTCAACAATATTCCCGCCTACATCATTAGCCTGTGCATTGATAAACAGGAAGGTATCGGGATTAACCTTATGAAACAGGCTAAATGCGGCAAACGTGCGATGCATATCCTTACGGGGCTGATTCCGATTCACATTCAGCACAATGAACTTGTCCTTGTGCTTAGAGAAAAAGGTTCGCTTAAATTCCGCTACAACCTCTGTGGGAAGGGGGAAGAAAGTGGCCTTATCCACGCCATGATAGATAATAGGCATCCTATCCAGGCCGGGAACATGCTTCAGGCACTCCTTCTTGGCATATTCCGTATATGCAACTGGAAAATCTACCATCCCCACTACGTTCTCAATCCACGACTTCTTAGGCTCGCCATCAATAGGGAAGTAGAAGATAATGGGGAACTTCTTTTCCTTGGGTAGCTTATCCCGGCATTCGAGCAACGTGGGAAGGAAGGTTTCCACGATAAAAGTGTCCTGAAGCATGAATACCAGATCAAATTCACCCGTCCTAGCAAAATCAATAAACTTCTGCCGACCGTAGACATCCTCGTAGACCTTATTCATAGAAAGGGGGGAAACGGCAGGATGGATGGCATAAGGATATTTCTGCTGATCGTAGGGAGAGCCATCATGGTTGATGCCGATACAAGTGAAATTGTACTTGCCTGTGGCGTAGAGGATACGGAGAAGATTACGGGACACTTGCCCGAACCCAGTTTGACACAAGGGGCTGTCAAAATAACAAAGTACATTAAGCTTATTACTCATTGTTTACTCCTTATTTAGTAGAAGTGCTTTCTTCTTACGTTTAGTCTCTAAACATTTTTGCACAGATTCTTTTGTGGGAACATACCCCTTATGTGCTAAACTCATCCTATTTCTTGTAATATCGGAAACTCCTCTTTTTTTATTTGATTCTCTTACAGCCGCCCCTATAATTTGTTTGTGCTTGTCTGACATAATAAAAGGATGTGTTTCTCTGTATTTTAGTAATCCGGCGACTCTTTGTGCCATTTCTTCTTGTGAAAGAGTTTCACATTTTCTTTTCTGTGCTAAAGAAGCATTTTTCCGTCCTTCTTCTGAGTAATGACATCCCTTTCTATTGCATTGATTCTTATTAGCTTCACTCAATCTTTTACGCAAATCCTCATTAGGAGTGCCCCCCGAACAACCTCCTGCTGTTAAATTATACCCGTAGGTTTTATCCGTGCTCTTATAGAAAGATATCCAATATCGCTCTTTTTCATCTAAAACAGCAATATTATCAGCGCGATCAATTTCCTCCCATATAAAACATTCTATGGGATATTTTAGCAAAGTTCTTCCGAAGTATGTTTTACAAGAAGGTTTTTTGGCCGTATCATAATGCCCTTGGCGTCTTCCCTTTAGGGGAAGGGTGGTTTGCCCAATATATACCTTATTGGTTTGTGTATTAGTTACTTTGTATATTATTCCTTCCATATAATCCTTTTGTATAAATCCTCCAATGCCCCCCAGGTCATAATGACAATGGGTTCTTCTAATGTCTTCCTCTTATGCACAATCATCCATTGTGTATTCGGCAATTTATTATTCTGTACTTGATCTATTGTGCCTATTAAATCTAAAGATTCACTATTCTTACATTCTATAGAGAAGGGAAAAACATTACGAACTTTTTCTTTTAATATTATGTCTAATCCCATTTGCCCCATAGGACGTGACAAAATTAAACTGTCATCACTCTGATTTTCATAAGGAAACCCTGTTAAATATGAAATTCTGGTACAAACCCATTGCTGTAAATTTCTCCCCTTGCCTTTTCTCGATGAAATCTTGATAGTCTTAGCATTATTTTTACATTTCCTAATAATTCCCTGTAGTTGTTTAGATACCCCTGGTGAATCCTCATGCTCATTTATGTACATTTCACCTATTTGAGCAATAAGAGATAAATCAGACGTATCAAACTTAACAGTTCGGGATGCCATTTACTCTAATGCCTCAAGGGACTTACTTATCATCTCAAGATAACCTATAATTTCTTCCGCATTGTCATTAGTGCGCTTTCCAAATAAGGCATCTGTTCTTAGAGAACCCGTCAATCCTGATATCTTGCCAGTAACTTCCATTATTCCGTTTTGGTAATATTGACAAACATCATCAATGCCATCAAACATATAATCCTTATTATACCCCATATTTACTCCTCAACATCAGAGAATTGCCGTGGGCGATGTGTGGCAATACTAGCTTCAATCTCCTCCCATTTGTCAATCACACGTTGCCTAAGTTGTTTCTGTAACTTATTAGCCAGTACATAATCAATAAGTTCCGCTCTAGTTATAGTTTTTCCAAATTTTGCTTCAAATGCCTCTGTAAGATTTCCGATATCCTCAATCCACTTTTTAATGTTCTTGACATTAAACTTCTTGGCTAGTTTCTGAGAACAGGCGTCAAAGGCTTTATTCTCCTTGAGAAAATCAGTAAGAGAATCTAGGGTAACTGGTTCTGCCTCTTCCCAACAAACTGCATCAGCCCTTCCAAGAAGTTCTCCCGTCTTATCTGAACGAAGATCAAACAAAAAGTCAATATTTGCGCCCACATCATCAAGTCCCCAATCGAATATAACAGGAAACATGCAGCTTCTAAACGGACGAGTGTGTCTTGTCTTCTCCGCAATAGTGCCCACTTCTATATTCACCGCTCGCCCTTGCATCTCTTCTTTAACATGAGCCACGCTTTTAATCCTCACCGATTCCGCAAATCTAGTAGCTCGGCCACCATTTACCCTATCCTTCGGTGCCCACATTCCAGCATTAATATTATCTCTAGCTTGTGAAATAATATACAAAAGCACTTTCTTCTTATCTAGTTCAGCAGACAATCCGCGGTACATTTCCTGACTAAGAAACTTTGGATTACTCATATTGAATGAACCAGTTTCCACTTCCTTCCCCTTGTCATAAAGGGCATGTCGTTCGTCTTTACGGGCCTCAGTAGCTACATCAGAAAGGAAATCGAGGGAATCAAGGATATAGATTCCATATTCATCTGGTGCAATGTGTTCTAGGAACTTAAAAACATCATATTCCCAATCCTCAACGGTCTTTACTTCTTTAGGCCCTTTGAAAGATTGCCCCATAAGATCAAATCCGTAAAGAGTTTTAGTATCAATAGTATTACCATGTTCCACATCCTGATAACACCACTTTAATTTGTCCTTATATTTATAATAATTAGCGGCTATGAAATGGCAAGCCTTATAGGTCTTAGAACTAGAACTATCCCCCCAATCACGTACAATCGTTCCACTCGGATAGCCCATCCCAAACCCGGCTTTTTCTCCTCCCCCCACTACAAGATCAAGGAGAGTAATGCCAGTAGAAAAATATATCGGCTTATCCTTAGTAGCCTCTTCCTTCTTAGTTCTTCCCATTATCGCCCCCTCAATTCCACATAGTTGTTTATTAGTCATATTCTTTACTAAAAATCTTATACCCCGAAGCAAACTCAGAAAGACCTAAATAGATATTTAGGCACATTAACTTGATTATAAGTTGCTCAAATCTGTACTCGATAGAAATTCCAAAATGCCATGTGACAAAAATCTGTATTTTATATTGCCCCATATCTTCCTCCAAAAGCCGAGGCACCCGTTACAGGCACCCCGGCATTATCTATCAACCCGCTACGCCACAAGCCTTATATGCAGGGCACGTATCCTTCTTGCATTCTGGATGATCGCCCCATTCTATACCAAACTTGTACCCGCTCGGACAGGGATTAGCCCCTTCTGCCTTTGCAGCCTCCTTCGCCTTTCGCCGTGCCTCAAGCGCCGCATCCTCATCATCGGCATCAGGTTTTCCTTCGTCCTTAGCACTCGTATCAGGCTCGTTAGGCTCGGGATCAGCACCACTCTCCTCCTCATCGGTTCCATTCATAATCATCATAATCTCGTCATAGGTGTGCAGGGTAAGAAGCTCGTCAAAGGACACGGCCTTATCAATGAACCCCTCTACCTCCACCTTGCGCTCCACGAAGTCAAAATCCTTGAACTTCATGGACTCAAACGTGCCGACCTTTTCCTTCTCGCCGTAAAACTTGATGATCTTGCCATACTTGTTATCGGGATCGGCAAACCGCACCATCTGCCCATTCTCACCCTTACGAGAGGCGGAACCAATAAGCTCCTTCTCGAAGTAGTAATGGGAGACATCGAATACCTCAAGCCCCTCATCAGGATCGGCCATGTCAAGCACGTTGTAGTAGACACGCCTACTAGCCTTCAGAGCCTTAGCAGTATCCTGATCGTTCTCCTTGTACGCCTTATCCGCCGCCTCGCACAGAGGACACGCCTTACCATAGTTCTTAGAGGGGCACACAACAGCAATCTCACCAGGGCCTACATTCCTGTGAACCCACACATCGAGGTTATAGGCGAAATCACCAATCTTACGCTTTCCACCGTGGACAAGGGGATGAATCTTGGCCTTAATCTCGTAGGGGATAATTACAAGCTTATTGGCATTTTCCTTAGCCTTGTAGAACTTGATATTCCCACTATACTTAGACCAATCACAAGCACCCTTACCACCGCTACCCCCACGGGTATTATAGCTACTCTCGTAGGTGTTTCCCAGGTCAACCTTCTTAGGCATTAGTTTACACTCCTTACATTGATAGTATCTGAAGAATAGAACGTCATATTGCTAGTATCACAAGTAACCTCATATGGAAGCCACTTAATTGGAGGAGTGTACTGAGGATATTCGCGGATAACCACAGGATAGGAAATAGGATTCCAGTTAATGAGGCTCTTGTTCAGAGCCGCAAAAAGCGCCGAATAAAGCGCCTCCGCTTCCTCCTTGGAAACTTCTACCTCCGTCTTACCAAGTCTAATCCTAAACTTAGCCTCTACAGTACTGTCCATTAACTATTCCTCCTATTAAGACTATCATTCATCTCATCCGCCGCATAATCCCCACCAGTCTGCTTGGTATTATAATACCCCGTTACCATGAGTTTTACCAGATTATCCACAGCAGACTTCCGAGAGTCAAGTGCCCCCATAGCGGCATCCAGTGTATACCGCTTCGCTAGAGCCTGTCTATAGGCATCCTTAGCCGTCTGTACCTCAGTATCCTGTTCCACCATAGCCTTGACATTATCCACGGTGGGCTTGATCCCGTCAATAGGGTTATTACTATAGAAAAGGGTGCGTTGGGCGGTAGTAAGCTCTAGTTTGTCCTTGGCAACATCCACGTATCCCCTAGCCTCTGAATACCGCTCTGACCACACATTATAAAGCTCGCCGGAAATCTCATTCTCCTCATCGAGCTTAAACCGATTGACCTTGATATCCTGACTAAAATCCTCACCAATAGTTCTCATTCATTTGCCTCCTGTTCAGCATATTCTTCCGCTTCCTTAATCATTTCATCGATGAGCATTATTGCTCTAAAATGCCCCTTTGTATCTTTTCTGCCACAATACTCAAATGTATTCTTATCTTGTTCTATTCTACTCCTTGCCTCTTTTAGCGTTTCTATTTCAGTCATTTTCATCCTCATTCGTATCTAGCTCATAATCCTCATATTCATCATAAGGCTCATCCTCACATGAATCCTCATCCCATTCTCGTTTTACCTCCTCTGGATCACGGCAATCAGGGCAAATGCCATTCTGCACATCCCATCCAATCTCAGCAAGGGCTTCCTCTATAGCGTCTTCAGGGTGCTGGTCATCTGCGCCATCAAATGAAATAGTGCGTAGAACATGGCACTTATTGCAGTAAAGGGATGCCATGCCGTCATAGGTGTAGTTGTCTACTTTCATTCTGGATCACCCATCTCAAAAATCTCAGGCAGTTCATTTCGGCAGTATTTATACAATGGCCACATTAGATTTCTCATCATTGGATGAGCGGCTTTACTTATTGCTCGTAATTGGAAAATATGTTTCCATTCCCTAAAATTGGCAGAAACTACAATCTCTGTCTTTAGACTATTAGGAAGGACTGAACGCGCTTCCTGTGGATTTCGCCCCTTTGCAAGTAGATCAAAATAAAAGTTTTCTGCTTCTCGCATGGCTTGATACCAATAATAATTTGTAGGCTCAGACCGCCAATCTTCCTCTGTATTTCGTGTAACAACTAGAGGATCAATCCAAGTTGGTCGAATATAAGTAATTTGCTTATCGAACTTATCCTTGGAGTAGTCACAGAATCTAGTCGATTCCTGAGTAAATGAGCAAAGCCTATGTCTCACAAGTTCATGTGAAACTCCGCGATCAGTAATAAACTTAACTGATAAGAATGAATGCTCCAATACTGCTTCGTGCCCTCTTTTAGTAATCATTGAAGCAAATTCTTTCATGGAATCGTCTGTAATCCTATCTTCAGATTTATAAGCAGTTCTGCCAGCCAATTCAATAAGTTGTAATTGCTTCCTCAAATCAGGATTAGATAGAATCTCATATGACTGATCTATAATTTTCATTTAACCCCCTAATCAATCAGATCATCAAAGTTAGTCCAGCCCTTCTCAATGCAAAGTAGGGCCAGATATCCCATAAGGTCAGACACATCATTCTTCCTAATCTCCTCTCCATGCTTCACCCGCTTTAGCTTATCATCAAGCCTCACAAGGATGCCATTAAGGGCCTCGCTGTTCTCTGTCTTGATGTGCTTGCAGAATACACCGAGGGGTTCTAGTGCGGCATTGCCATAGCGTTTGTTCTTTTCAACTACTAAGCAAGATTGTGAATCGTAGATTTGTTTGATTTGGTCTTGAGTAGACATACAAATATTAACTTCTACACTTTCTCCTGTTACTATGTTTGTTCCACGTGCCTTCATATTTCATCCTTCCTTGGATATCGCCTATCCAGGTATTCAATCATAGCCAGACTGACCGCATTAAGCTGCACAAGTTCTTCCCGTTGCTTAGATGGATCATCCTCGGCAAATACCTCGCAGAACTCTTCCCACAGGATATCATACCACGTAATGAATCCATTTGCCGCATTAGTGTTGCACGAATCCTTAGCATTTCTGTCAAGATCAACAAATCGCCTAGTAAACTCATGGTCAGATGGCTTGATAGGATGTTCTTGTTGACCCCACATCATGTCTTGTCGCCCACGTTCTTCGATAATCTCCATTAGAATCTCTGTCTGCTTACTCACTATTACTCCTTCTTATCCTTTTTAATCACAACATTGCCTTCTCTGTACACTCTAGTAGAAAACTTCATTTTGCATATAGGACACATATACATAGACCCTAGCGCATCTAGCCCGTATACCTTTATCTGCTCATTCCCACAATTAGGACAAAACATAATTACTCCTTTTACGCATTGTACTATAACTTTGAAATACTGTCAAGTTCTATTTTATCAGGAGCATCCCTTATTATTTTACTAAGGCATTTCATACAAATACAAGATGTATCCCCGCACAAACTATCTATAATAGCAGTCACATTATCCTTAGAATCACACATATCACATTCTCGTCGGTATTCATAAAACAATAATTCCGCGTGTTTCATATCACTCCCACTTTAAGACGCCGCATTCGACCATAGTTCCCCAATTTCCATTTACTTCAGACCTTTCTTTCTCGATAACTAACGGTACACATATCCACGGGAATTGCTCCATAACCTTTTGTGTTCCCCAATACCACACAACATAGTCTAGCATATCCTCTTCACTCGGGTCTACATCATTCACATGGGCATCATATATCTGAGTAATTTGGTAAGTATCCCTAAACTTCTTGGGGTTCTCTAGCACCTTTCGTACTTGATTCATGTACCACTGTAAAACATGATATGCGGCTCCCTGCACAGGAGTATTGAAACTGTTGTTGCGCGACATCGGCCCATACGCCCTAAAGCCTG
>Ga0302296_1003178_pt1 | contig 10653 bp, 9 predicted proteins | sample III_Fen_N3_1_FD_194546 | JGI IMG/M metagenome (GOLD analysis project Ga0302296, IMG submission 194546) | Peat permafrost microbial communities from Stordalen Mire near Abisko, Sweden - III_Fen_N3_1 | ecosystem: Environmental > Terrestrial > Soil > Wetlands > Permafrost | place: Sweden: Abisko... | reverse complement strand
CGCTGAATGGAAATAATTCACTTACCACCTTAAGCCGCATTTATAACGACGAAGGGTATGTGGAGAATCCTGCTAATCCGCAATATTACTACTTTCGCCATGACCATTTAGGCGATAACCGGGAGGTATGGTGTGCCAACACCAATACAGTGGCTCAACGCACTCAGTATTATCCAAGCGGCCTTCCGTGGGCATACGACCGTATTATTGACCACCCGGACTTACAACACCGGAAGTACAATGGCAAAGAGTTTATTGAAATGCATGGGTATGATACGTATGATATTGTTTGGAGGCAGTATTATCCGGCGATAGGGAGGTTTCAGACGCCGGATCCGGAAATTGAAGATGCTTATGCTGAAAGTCCTTATTCCATGTGTGATAATAACATGGTTAACAGGACAGATCCGGATGGTAGGTTTTGGAATTATTTAGCTGGTGGGGTTGCTGGAGGATTAATGGAAATAGGTACTCAGGTAGTCGCAAATGCAATTACAGGTGCTGATCAATCCATTAACTGGAAAAAAGTAGGGGTTAGTGCTGTCGAAGGAGCTCTTACAAGTGGAGGAAGCGTAGCTTTAAAAGTGGGTGCAACTTTGGGAGCAGCCGTAGCACAAAGTGCACTTGATGGAAATAAAGGATTAAAAAATATTGCAATAGGAGCCGCAGTTAATTTAGGATCTGGTGCTGTAGGAAGTGGAGCTTCTAAATTAGCAAAAGGAGTAGGTGAGAAAGGCCTGGAAAAATTCGCCAACAAAATGGTCGGTAGCAAAACGTCAATTACAAAATCTGTTCAGAGTCTTACTAATACAAGTTCAAAAACGGCAAGAGTGGTTGCAAAGTCTGTACAAAATGCAGAAAAAGCAGCGGTTAAACAAGTGAGAAAATCAAGTCAGTCTGCAACTAAATCTGCCACATCGGGTGTTGCATCTGGTGTATATGAAAACAACAAAAAGAAAAAGCAATGAAAGCAATAAAGTCACTATTGTTTGTATCTCTATTTTTGGGAATAATAATATACGGTAGTTATAAAACTGTAATTTCAAATTATTTACTAAGGAAAAATCCAACATGTATAAAAGCAATTATTTTTGATAGATTGACTGGCAAAACATCCTATCCTGTCTATCCATATTCATTCACATATCAAACGAAGGAATATACTGGATTAGCACAAGAAAATCGGGCTGAAAAATTACACATAGGTGATACTGTTTGTGTAGTTTTCTACAAAGTTTACCCCTCCATCAATAAACCATTATCCTATTTCAACAATGGTGAAATAAAATGTAACTGTAAATAATGCCAGCGATATTGGCGTGACGAAACTGGAAAATGCTGCCAACAAAGTTGTCGGTAGCAAAACGGCTATTGCAAAAGTTGTACAGAAACTAACTAATACAAGTACAAAAACTGGAGTTACAGAGAATCTTTATTACAATTTAAATACAGTTAACTTGCCGAACTTTACACCCTGCTATAATGGAAATATAGCAGGTATGAAGTGGAATGTCGTTAATGAAAGTTTAGGCTATCAGCGGGCATATTCTTTTGATTATGATGACCTGAATCGGTTGACAAATTCTGTTTATAGCGGAAATAATAATTTGGCGACTGTTAGCGGCACACTGGATAAGTACACTGAAAAGTTAGATTATAAGGATGATAAAATGGGAAATTTGAAAGCGTTAACACGTTATGAAAACGGAACATTAGTTGAAAATCTGAATGTGACATATCAGGGCAATCAATTACAAATAGTCGATAATAGCATAAGCCATTTTTTGTCCTATGGTTCTGAGTTATTCCGCGATTATGATAAACATATAGTCATCCCAAAAGAGTACGCGTATGATACCAATGGAAATATGTTGTATGATGCCAATGGTGGAGTGAGTGATATTGAATATAATGTATTAAATTTGCCGGATAAAATTCATTTTACTGCAGGTCATAAAAACCTATACACCTACGATGCCGGCGGGCAAAAACTAAAGTTGGTAAACTATTCATCCAATAAGATACTGGATATCCCGATGGGAACAATTGCTCCCTTATCATCAGCTCCTTCGGATTATACGGTGCTGACTACGGATTATGTGGGCAATATGATTTATGAAAATGGGGCATTGAAAGAGATATTGTTGCCCGAAGGCTATTACCAAAACGGTACGTTTTATTATTACCTGAAGGATCATCTGGGTGATAACCGGGTGACAATTAACAGCAGTGGAACAGTTGTAGAAAAAAGTCATTATTATCCCAGTGGCACACGCTTCTTTACTGAAAGCACCAGTAATACATTAAAACCTTTGCCTTACCGCTACAACGGCAAAGAGATGGAAGCCATGAATGGGCTGAACCAAATGGATTATGGGGCTAGAAGAAGATTTAGCTGGGGACCTATATGGACGGGGGGAGACCCCTTATGTGAAATGAAACCATGGCAAACGCCTTATATGTATCGTAGTGGTAATCCTGTGAATAGAACAGACCCAACAGGTTTATTCGATTTATCAGGAGTTACTGTAACGGCACCTAATCTTTCAAAGAATAACGATAATTCTCCAACTGTGTGTACCTGATGAAGTTAATAAGAATGTACCTCAGATTCCAAAATTAACAACACCAACGCCTTCATTTAATTTACCAAAAATAAATTCGAATTACGTAGTAAAAAATCATAAAGATTCAAAAAAAGATAATGGTACACTGCAAAATATAAGCGATGCGCTAACTGCTTCGGGCATTGCAGCCGATGGTTGTAGTGTAGTAGTAAAGAACGAAGCTGGTGTAGAGATTTTTTATGTAACCTTGAAAGGTACTCTAGTTGCAGTTCAAAGTGCAAAAGTTCTTTCGGTATTAAAAGGCATCGGAATTTCAACAATTGTTTTGGGAGTCGCACTTGATGTTACTAGATCTGCACTAGACGATCCAAATCAAACCTAGGCCAAACAGGGGTTAATACAAGCCTTGCAATTGTAGTAGCTGTAATAGGTGGAGGTTTAGGTTTAACCGTAGGCGCAACTTATTACGTTGTTGATAACACTATTGGTTGGGACAGGGTTTGAAAAACAGGGGGTACAGAAGAGTGGAAATCTTGGCATCAAAGCCATGGTAGTGGTAGATATTAAAGTTAATATTGATTATTACTCTTCTACAATAACAAATCAAATTTACTAAATAATAAACAATTAAAATTAGAGGAAAGATGATAAAAGAAATTTATTATTGGATGGTATTTTACTTAAGAAAAATGCCAACAAATGATATGCCTGAATTTAACTCATTCTTGTTAGTATCTTTAATGGCCTTTTTCAATATTGCAACAATATTTATTATTACTAAATATCTATTCAATATTTCAGTCAAATTAACTTCTAGTGAAACCACTCTAATTGCGCTGAGTTTTGGATTATTTGTTGGTTTTATTTGTTATTTATTTACATATCGGCAAAAAAAAGAGATTCAGGAAAAATACGACAATCTTCCTAAAATGAGAAGAGTCAAAGGGATTGCTATATTTTGGATCTACGTTATACTATCTTTTTCGTTATTGTTTATTGCGGGCGTAAATTTAGCACCAACGGTTGGAAGTTAGGAGGTAATGTATCAGATTTGGCGTCACATATATAATAGTCTATAAATCAACAATTTTTTGCAACACTAAATAATGAATAGTGGGTATTTACTGGTAATGTATCAGATGTGGCGATAGTCCATTATCATTTTGATCATCAATAGTGATAAATAGAAATTAATCGAAGAATGGTGGGTGTAATGCTCGCCATTCTTTATTTTTTAGTAGTTTAAAACGAATGGAAGAGAAGTGTAGGAACAAAAAACGAGCATTTGTTTTTATCTATTTAGTCTCTTTGAATATTTAATAAAATGACGTGTTTGAGGTTGTATAGAATTCAACAGCAAGATGTGTTTTAACCCGTAGTTAAACGTTTTTGCCTGATTAAAATCAGGACTTAGAGTCCTCGCAACTTGGGTTCAATTTTTATCAAGGATGGTATAACTATTTAAGCAAAGAGGCCTGCAATTTAAGGTTGCAGAGCTCTTTGTTGTACAGACAACTCGAAAGAGTTATCAAAATGGCGAAAAATAATTTTATAAGTTCACTTTACCATCCAGTAAATCCTTCATGCGTTTTTAGTAAGTATTGAATTAATGATTTTAATCAGGGCGTTTTTCTCGTTATCGTCAAGCATATTAATAAACATTAGTTGCTCGGTGAGTTCATGGTTTTGGAGTTTTATCCCGTCCTTCCGTATAAGCTCGTCATTATTTAAAAAATGGATTTGTTTGTGGCTTGGATCTTTTATCACAGCCTTCTGTATTACAATGATTTGCAATCCGACAAAAACAAATAATAAAAAAACAGATACTATATTTTTAAAGTTAATATTTAAGAATATAATGGATTTAAGGTTTCCACAGTAAAATTCATGTTGGATCTATCAGGAAAACGTTTAAAGGTACATTGTTCGCTTTAAGATTTTACTACATGCCGGAAACTTCCGCAAAAACAAAAAAAGCAACGATATAAGATCAGTATTTTCTTCGTTAAGGAAACATCTATTGTATTTTATTTGTTTATCAGTTTAAAATTTTTCATGCTTAAAAAGGCATGTTTTTTACGACTTTTTAAATACGAAAAAAGTGTGTCCTAAATATTTATCGAATGTATTTTATATCAATCTGATTTACTGTAAGTTGAAAAAATACATGTCCTAAAAATAAACAGGGGAAAATTTGGCAACTAAACAAGTTGTCATTAACTTTACTTGCAAACAAACAACATTTACTGCATGAAACTATAATATATCCATTTAAACATCAAATTAATGTTCATTTAATAAATACGATTTTATGAAACATTTACTAAAAACTACCCCTTCGTTGTCGGGTATTTTCTTGTTTAAACAATTTAATAATGCTGCCTGTCATTGGAATGTAATATTCCAATGACAGGCAGCATTATTTGATTTCGTTACGAATGGAATATGCAATTGAGACACTGCATTGCACGAACGCTCCCACTCCTGAATATGGGGCTTGAAATCATGCCTGCATAGCATTCCGGTAAAATCAACAGAACCGGAAACAACACGGCATGTGACAATCGGTGCTACCGGTAGCTCAAAAGATCCGGTATTCAGTAGCGTTTTATCCAAAAAAGGATGTTGCATTTAAGTTTCAGGAAATAGAATGTGCCTGTTCTATCAAAAAAAAAAAAACATATCAATCCTCACAACTTTCACTCACTTTTACTCCCACTCTGCCTGGAGAAGGTTGCGGTGAGGTCGGAAAGAAAAGATTTCAGAAAAAACAGAACAAGATATTCCGGATTTCAAACTACTAAAGCAATAAATGAAAAGGAAACACTAAGTCATTCGTAAATACTTAAAAAATCAATCTGAAGTAGAACTATTAATCCATAAAAAATCACATTATGAAAAATAGAATTTACATGTACTGCTTACTGGCACTGACCTCCCTGTTTGTTATTCCGAGCAGTTTCAGCCAGACCAATCCGGGTACCACAACAGACAAAAACATGGCTTTGGGCAATCCGAGTAAAGCAAAGCCCGACACGACTGAGTCCGACAATTATTTGATCGTCAAGTCACAATACACTCTTTCGTACAATAACCTGAACCACATACCCAACTGGGTAAGCTGGCATGTCGATTCCACCAATTTAGGAACTGTGGATCGCAAGAATGATTTCAGGTCAGACACCACCCTTCCGGCAAGCTGGTATCAGGTAACTCCTGCGGACTATAAAAATACGGGGTTTGACAAAGGGCACCAATGTCCCTCCGGAGACAGAACGAGCAGCATAACCGATAATTCCGCGACCTTCCTGATGACCAATATGATCCCCCAGGCACCCAAAAACAACGAAGTAACCTGGAAAAACCTGGAAGAGTATAGCCGCGGTCTGGTAGTTCAGGGTAATGAACTGTACATTATCTGCGGAGTATACGGGCATGTAGGCACAGGAAAAAAAGGAGCTGCCTCCAGCATTGGACATGGTGTGGAAGTTCCTGAAAAGACATGGAAAATCATTGTGGTGGTGCCTGCTCACTCCGGTATAACTGCCACTACAAGGGTCATTGCAGTGCTAATGCCCAACACACAGAATTGTTCCAAGCAACCCTGGAGCAGTTACAGGGTATCAGTTAATTCCCTGGAGAAACTTACCGGATATGATTTTTTGACTAATGTACCTGAAAACATTCAAAAGATAATAGAAGCAAAAGTAGATAACGTACCGATTAAGAATGGAAAATAAAAACAGCCGGTTTAAGAATCGGGCTGACCACCCAATAAAACAAACAGTGGAGTCCAGAAACCACTCAAATAAACGGGGCGTTAACCGAAAAGCCATATGAGTAGGAAGGATCTAAATATTAAAAAAATTATGTCTCAATTAATTCCAACAGGAACAATTATGCCTTATGCAGGCAGTTTCACTACTGAGAATATCGCAAACCTACTGGCCCTGGGTTGGATTCCTTGCGATGGAGCTTCCTATACAAAAAGAGATTACATTGATCTGTATCTCTCTATTTCGAACAATTTTGGTGGTACAGGTGGTTCAAACGGGACTTTTAACGTTCCGGATTTACGAGGAAGATTTGTTCGTGGTGTAACCTACACGAGTAAAAATGATCCCGATGCATCAGCAAGGATAGTATCAAATGTCGGTGGTAAACAGGGAAATAGTGTCGGTTCATTACAAGGAAATGCGACGGGGAAACCCAACAATGCCTTTTCGACAAGTAATGATGGCCTACATGTTCATAATGTCCCTCATGCTCCGGTAAACAATAATGCGTATGCAATAGCTGGGAGCCACTATGGAATCTGGAATAGCGGCGGTGTAACCATTGATGCATCAGGAGAACATACTCACACTCTGGTTTCAGGTTTTGATAGTGAAAGTCGTCCGATAAATAGCTATGTGAATTTCATAATTAAGTTTTCTGCCGAAGAATAACAGAAGGATAAAATTAATTTATTAAAAAAAATAATAATATGAGTATATTAATAGGAACAATTATGCCAGTTGGTTATGAAGTCGCTGGAAATATCCCTGCAGGGTTTTTACCTTGCGATGGAAGTGAAGTAGACCGTACGACCTATGCTAAACTGTATTCTGCAATTGGAGATTCGTGGGGAAGTGGGAATGGAACAACAACCTTTAACACTCCTGACTTAAGAGGCGTATTCTTGCGCGGTGTAAATGATGGAGCCGGCAAAGACCCGGATGCAGAAAAGCGTCTTGCAATAAAACCGGGAGGAGCGACGGGCGATGCTGTAGGGAGTATTCAGTATTATGCAACAGCAATTTCGCAAAGCAACACATTTACCACCTCGATTCCTGCTCAAAGTACAGAAACCGGAAGTAGTAAAATAGATTCAAATGGCAATCATGTACATGCAGTGAAACACTTGCCAGACGATAGTTCCTGGTATCAGATAGCCGGTTCACACTATGCAGAATGGAATTCAGGTGGAACAAATACTTCAAAAGATGGAGATCATAAACATACTATTTCGTCCGGTGGGGATTCAGAAACCAGACCTACAAATGTTTATGCTGATTACATTATTTATAGCGAAGTTTAAAAAACTAATTAAATATTATATATTTTCATATGAAAAATAATCTAACAAGCGTGCCAGTCGGGGATTTACCAATCGGCACAATAATTTCATTCGCAGGGAGACTTAACGATACTGTCATTGAAGAACAGGGTTGGTTATATTGCAATGGTAATAGTTTAAGCCGTGTAAATTATGCTGAACTTTTTTCGGTAATCGGAACTGATTTCGGAGAAGGAGATGGCCAGAGTTCCTTTAATTTACCGGACTTTAGAGGAACATTTTTGCGGGGAGTTTCGGCAGGTACGCCGAATGATCCTGATGCAGGAAACAGGACTTCAGCGACACATGGAGGCAATAAAGGGGATAATGTAGGATCTATTCAGAAGTATGCAACAGGTAAACCGGCTTCAGATCTAATCTCTAATTTAGCAGGTAGCCATTCCCACACAGCTTCTCACATTCCAACTGATAATTCTTCGTACGCTATTGCCGGAAGTTATCAGGCTATCTGGAATGGCGGCAGCAATTCTACCGATTCGGCAGGGAGTCACACACATACTGTAACTGATGGTGGGGATGCAGAATCGAGGCCTGTTAACGTTAATACATTTTTTCTGATAAAGTATTCTCAGGTTTAAACTTACCGGATTAAAATCGGTAGCTATTTGAGTATCCAGCTATCAGAAAATGAGATACGTGGTGCTGTACACATTGTACAACACCACACATTTCTGAATCATCAATAAATAGGACAGAGAATTTGTTGATTAAGTACAGGGATACATTATTCTTCACTTACGAATACTCATGGGACATTCAAACGCGGTGGAATGTTTCATTTGCATTCTGTTCTTTCTTAAATTAGGCTGTATATCCGACAGGAATAGAGTATAAATAATTATCCTGTTGGTTCATTTTTGATTCTTTATCCAAATATGGGTGATTTCTCCAAATACATAGCTGCGATAATCACTAGCCTCTTTGTATGCTTCATTTATATAGTCTTTAGCTTCCTGCGAGTAAAAATCAGTGGGATTGGGAGTTGTAATTTCAGTTAATTTACATTCAATAATTAACCTGGCTTCTTTGAAAGCCATATTTCCGGAAAGAGTTTGAACACTTGTCAATTCAACTTCTTTCATTTTATCATTACCCCTTCCTGATTTACTTCCCAAAAAGAGAATTTTGGCCTTAAATTCATTCGGAAAGTAAGAAATTGTATAGGTCTGCTTCTTTTGAATCATTTCAAGCGTAAACCGGTCTGACCGAAGAGTACACCAGGTAGTGGGTTTCATAAAAAGCATCCCCATGCCTCCTCCACTTCCTATCATGGAATTATAATAATCTTTTTTGCCCGCTGTTATCACAAAGAAATCTTTTCCTACCAGCGTAAAGACATTGTCGGCTATCTCTTCTGGAGAAATTTGAGTAAATAATTGATCAAAACTCATTTCATTGAGATTTAAAGGATTTGTATTATTTAATGGAATCAATTTCATCTTTTGAATATTTATTTGATACAATTTTATTGTAGTTGAATTGATCCTGCAAAATTACAGAGTATTTCAGAGACAAAATAGCTATATTTGCCATAAAAACAGTCGCATAAGACATCGTATGGAAAAAGACACACAGCAGACAGTACCACATGCACTTAAAAAACTAGCTGATCTATTAGGGACAAACATAAAAGACAGAAGATTAGATATTCCTGAAAAATATGGTAAGGGGTATTGTGCAGGATATATTTTTGATGAACATATCCGGATGTTTATCTTTAACTATGAACTAAAAGAAGATTTAGTCATTGAGAATCCGGACATCGATCTATCAATGAGCATGATCTTGTTTAAATTTCAAAACATTTTCCCGGACATTGAAAGAAGTTCCACGGGTAAGCAAGGAAAAGCAACACCTTCCGTTTTAATTGCAACCCACAGGATGAATGCCGATGTGGTGATACCCATCCATACAAATACTGCCACGATAAATATAGAAGTGGATGCAACTTATCTGAACGGGCTATTTGACGAGTCTGAAATATCACCTGTTTTGAGGGGTTTGTTGCAGAATACACAGCCCTTACTCTTCGAACAAATGATGTTCCCTTCTTTACAAAGAATTGTGGATGAAATTATAAATGATTCGGTTGATGAAACTTTTAAACTGTTTTTTCTGAGGATAAAGGCCGAAGAACTGATATGCCGGTTATTAATGGAATTGGAAAAACGTGATGAAAAACATCTGTATTCATTAAACAATCAGGATGTTCAAACCCTATATAAAATAAAAGAACAAATACTTGAACATCTTGAAACTCCACCGGAAATTAAAAAATTGACAGAAAGTGCCAATATGAGTGCCTCTAAGCTCAAACGTTTATTCAATCAGATTTTCGGAAACAGCATTTTCAGTTATTATCAGGAATTCAGAATGAAAGAGGCTGCCCGTTTGCTAAAAGATGAAAAGCTCTCTGTTACAGATGCAGGTTACAAATTGGGATTTACCAACTTAAGCCATTTTTCAAGAGTATTTAATGATCATATCGGGATGAAACCAAAACAATACAGTCGGTCCTAAAATTAGAAAAAACTTCAAAATGAGGACGGTACCTCTGTTTGCCACATTTACCCTACCTACATAATTGTAAACAATTCACAGATGCGTTCATCCTCTAAACAAAAAATATCTTTTAGATAGTCACTGTGCTATTTATTTAGCGGGTTGAACAAAAGATAAAAACAAAGTTCTCCCAACAAGGAATAAATATCTGTGTCATGAAAAAAAAATATATTAAAATAGTTGAAGCAGTTATAAAGATTAAGTTCATCAATGAATTATTCAAATATTAAGAGATTGTTTTTTTAATATTCTGAAAATGAACTTAAAGACTAACGAACCACTGATAGCAACAAAGCAGAAGGGAACAGGTATATGAATACCAAAATTATTCGTCAGTCAAATTAAAATAAACGATTTGTTTTTTTACTTTTAATTTTTTTAAATTTATCTAAATTCCAAACAAAA